>Ga0222713_10002621_pt1 | contig 19105 bp, 23 predicted proteins | sample C33_649DmetaG_FD_165061 | JGI IMG/M metagenome (GOLD analysis project Ga0222713, IMG submission 165061) | Estuarine water microbial communities from San Francisco Bay, California, United States - C33_649D | ecosystem: Environmental > Aquatic > Marine > Unclassified | place: USA: California...
GTTTGGAAGCTCAAAATTCAATGATTTTACACCCGGTACCAGGTCAATACATCCGTTTTCAATGACAGACAGCTGTTTTCAACGCTACATTTTCGGGGATATTTTACTTTCCTTTGCACTTTTTGAATTGTGGCAATACTTACATAAGGCTTGGTAATTACGCGTATCCCAAAAATTACCGCCCAATCTTACTGGCTTAATGTGATCTAAAACTGTTGCTTCATTACGCTTACAATTATTGCATATAGGATTATCACGCAAAAAAACAGCCCTAATTTTACGCCAGGCTGTCGTATTGTATCTTTTGTCAATTGTTTGCGGCTTGAATTTAAATGGTTTATCCTTAATCTTTTTTAATGGTTTGAATGGCATACGACAAAATTAGGCAAAAAAAAAGGACGGTATAAACCGTCCCTATAAACAAATAAAACAAATAATATCTATTCTAATTTAATAACCCAATGCGATGAGCTTTTTGTATCTTCATTATAATAATAACATTTAAAATATGTTTTTAAATCACCGTCCCAGAAATCATTTGATAAATCTATCTTACCATAAAGCAACTCGATACGTTTAATAAATTCGGGGTGAAGATCTTTAAACTTTTTTATTACTATTTCTTTTAACTGTGGGTGTCTCATTGTATTAAATATGAATTACAAATCCTGACTTATCATTTATTGCCTTGCCTTTTGCCTTTAAACCTATAATAGTTCCAGGCTTTAAATTGATCATAAGATCATCGGATGCATCACCGTCGACCACATTGTAACCGTTCCATGTTTTAGGCAATTTATTAAATACGACAGCAACTAAACCTCCATTATTTAAGATATCTAAACTATTTTGTAAACTGTCTTTTTTCTCACTATATGAATAAGTAACGACGTATTTATGTCCTGAGGGCAAAACACGTGTACCCGCTTTTTTAGGATTTTTAGTATAATCATAGAAAATTACGTTATTTTCAATATGTCTCATTTGTGCAATGATTAATGTTTCAACTATAGGTTGGTCTGAAGTTCCATTTAAACGTATTGCAACATTTTTACCTTTGCGCTTGTAATATTTTGCAAAACTATTTATTTCTTTTTGTATTTTGTCGTAAAAAGCAAATTTATTCAATACATAAAATTTTGTACGTTCTATTCGTGCATTTTGTACGTTTTTAAATACACCACGTCCAGCCAAATTGAGGCAACTCATACGGCACCCTTCGGATGCAAAAGGGCAAATTTCCTTACCTTCAATCTTAGAGGGGTGAAGGTACAAAATTTTTGTAGGCAATTCGTTCTTAACTGTTTTAGCATTGGTATTGCCTGCTGATAATAATTTTTTATTGTATTCCATAATCTTATTTTTTTATATAATAAAAGTTTTGAGTTGTTAAAAAATATGCCCAATCATTTAAAGTATTGTATTCATTTTCTTGAAATTCATTTTTTGAAAATTGGCAAGTTCTGTATTTACTACCATCTAACATATAAATAGTAAAATGTCTTTTTGCCTGGTTTGAAGTTACTTTTTTAATTCTCATTTCTTTAATTTTCTTAATTGTAATACTGCAATAACTGCCAGGGTTAAATACCCATAGAATTCGATAAATAATGTCATGATCTTAATTTTTAGAGGTTTTAAAGGTGATGATCGCGCCCAGGGCAATGATAGCAGCAAACGAAGCTGCGATAACTAGTTGTAAAATGTGGTAATTCATAATATTTGTTTTTTCGATATACAAACATAATTATTTTTTACAATATACAATAATTATTCACATTTTATGACATTGTTATGACAATTGCAATTTATATATATAAGGAATGCGCGAATAATTAAAAACAAACAAATAAACAAAAATAAATTGTCAAAAAAATATGACAAAATTAATTTAAATAAACCAGTATCAATTTGTATCTTTATAAGTTTTTTTAACCCAGGATCAAAAAAATAAAAAAAAAAATTATACAGCAAACTGTAGATTTTTGTGAATTTTTTCGTCAATTTTTCGTAGGAAATTTTTTTTCAGAAAAAATTAAAACGGCGTTAGGCAAATAAAATATTTTCCAATATGATCTCTACCTTTTTCAATCGGTATTTTTTTGTAATCCAAATATTTGTATACATAACGACCAAACCATACTTTAGATAATTTACCATCAAATTCTTCCAAGAAACTATCAAATAAATGCTTTAAATATACACGTTTATCTACAGCAAACTCTTGATCCTCTGCCCAGTCCATAAAATCCTTACTTGTAGCTTGTATTAAACGCTTTGCTTCGGCATTTATTGTATTGACTGTTATCAAACCATAGTTCAGGAATTTTTGTACATTATTTATCATATAATTATCAAATAACATCCAATCATTTATCAACCAACCATCAAACAATAATTTACCGTATTCATCCAATGGAGTTTTGTGTTCTCCGAAGTACTGATTAAGCTCTAACTCATGTCTTCTTCTTGCATGGGAATTGCCAGTTCCTGAAATTACATAATTAGTTGTTATACATATTTTAGGTGCTTGGTCAAATCCAATAAATATCTCATCCTTATTCTTTTTATTAACTGTTATACCCTCTGTAATTAAAGGGAATATAGATTCAAAGTTAAAGTTCTTTTTAACATCATCAAACGCTAATATTTGTGTATCCAAGTTAACACGCTGATAAATAAAATCACCTTTATTTGGTTCAAACTGTTTACCATCGATAACAATAACTCTTTTAAAATGCTTTAATGCATTAACAATTAAACTCTTTCCGCTTCCACCATTAGGGTTATCATCTACAGCCTCATCTTGAAATATGATTGCTTTCTGATGTGTTTTATCTTTAAAGCTATGTATAAGGTATCCAATAGTAGATTCCATACCATCTATTCTATCCGGTTGGTTATTGCATATCTTCCTTACAAAATCTTTGAAATCTGTATGGTCATTAGATTCTTTATAATCTCTATCTATAATATGACCTTTCCATATATATCCATCAATATCAATATAGGACAGTAGTTCTATTTTGTTCTTATTTATTTTAACTACGCCATTTTTAAAAGGGATGTATGAAATGTTTTTTGTATCCTTTAATAGTTCTACATTTATACTATCCAACATTGATAAATACGTTTCTGTAAATATTTTTGTGGATTCTGCACAATAGTTCCAAACTTCTAGTTCACCAATTTCTTTTAGATAATCCAGTACAAAATCTTTCATATGTTCAATAGATACAATTTCTAATATATTTGATTGCACTTGAACTATTATACTTGAACCATCGATATAATATTTATAATATCCATGAGATTGCAAAAACATTTGAAATAGAATAGGTATCACTTTTATTTTACCTTTACTGTCTACCCAAAATGGATGTATTTTATTTTCGCCATCTATTTGTTCTACAACCTCTATAGGAACACTATATGTATTACTTACTTGTTCAGGTGATTCTTTAGCCAATGATGTGCGTATAGCAGTTAATTTTATTTCATCTTCAAAATATTTACTATTAGCTTGAGTTCTATTATATCCACTTTTAAACACATTAAATAACTCGGTATCATTAAAGTCATATGTAACATTATTTTTTACATAATTATATGCATAATCAAAGTTTACTCCAAACTCATTACAGTTCTGCGCTAATACTAATAGATTATTATTTCGTGAGCCTTCAACAAAACCAAATTTACTATCCCACCACTTAATTAACCTATCTAATATTTTATCTTCATCCGTAATTGGTATTAATGCTGGACGCTGTTTGATTTCATAATGTGGGTTGTTTTCTATTTTACTAAATATTTCTGCATTCGGGTTATAATATAAATCAGGATCATATGATTCAAAACACGCTCTTGACACATCTTTATTTTTTATATCAAAATAGGGTGATGAATATTTTATGTTAAATGCTTCAAATCTTTTTGTATGCTCTTCAGCCGATGATTCAGGTATTCGTATTACTGCCTTATAGCCATCTCCACTTGGTGAACGAAATGCTAACATTACTGATGGTATAGCAATTATTTCATCCCAAACACATTCAGGGCATTTATCATAATCTACAACCATTAAGCCTGAATGCTTTTTTAATGATTTTGCATTTCTATGCGTAAACTCACCCGAAAATAATATTACTACCGATTGCTTTTTAAGTTCATCTTTTTCTTGTCCTGAAGAGTTTCTAATTTTATTTACTATATCTTTCGACTTACCGTTTTTTATTCTTTCAACCACTTGAGATAATTCAACTGGGAATGCCGTACTGTTATCAAACAGACTCTTAAATATTGTTACTTTCATGTATATTCCACTATATTCCGGTAAATATTCCGGTATTTTTTTTGCTTAACTTATTGATTTATATTTATTTATATTTTATATTCCGGTATTCCGGTAAAAAATCAAAGTTAAAAGAAAAAAAAGAATAAATAATATATAAGAGAGTAAATAAGGGATAAGTGCATAGTGGAATTATAACTTAATTAAATGCTTAACTAACTCTCTTTCAGGCATTTGACCTACTTCAACCCTATCTTTAAATGTGCGTATACCATGTAAAATACTGGCATGATGTACACCAAAATGGTTTGCAATGTCCGTTAAAGTATAATTTTTAACGTCATAAAGTGTCCAGTATACTGCAAATTTAGCTGTAACTACTTTAGCAACTCTTGATTTAGATTTAATTATACCAAATTTAATTCCAGTAATTTTTGATATTTGGTAACATACATAATCCATATCGTTAAAATAAGGAGCTTGTTTCAGCTCCATTATTCTATCTAAATTAGGATCAGTTAAATCAACATTTTGTAATTGATGTCTATCGCGTAATACTTTTTTTAAATATGCAATTTCCAATTGCTGCTTTAATATGTCTTTTTTAAGTTCAATAATTTCTGTATTCATATATTGCTTTCATTGATTTGTTAAACTCACGAACTTCACGTTTTGAGTAATTTTTATTTTCTTCGACATAAGGAGTTGCTTCTTTCATTCCTGACTCCCAATATCCCCACAGTAATTTTTTTAATAATTCAATCATAATCTTTCTTTTAAAATTTTTAACTCTAATTGTAATCTTCTTTTATCGTCTTCTAGGTTAGCAATTTTAAATCGCATACGCCTCTGATAACGATTGAATAATTTTTCTCTTTTGTCCTCTTTAATCCAAAGTTCGCGTACCTTTTCGCGGTACAAATCACGCTGGGCAGTTAAATCACCGATTAAACCTCCAGTAAGCCAGTTATAAATTCGTAACATGATGTTTCAAATATGCAACACATTATACACATAAATGTCACGAAAATGTCAAACTATGATAATAACTTTTCAGCTTCTTCTAAAGAGTAGCATATAGATGCAATGCCACCGGATGTATTTACTTTATCGATAAATATTTTTTGATCAGGTCTGATGCGCCCTCCGGGCTTTTTAACTTCGATTGCGGTAAACACCGCTAATTTATGTCCCACCATATCTTGGGTGACGTTAATCGTTTTCCATCCAATTAAATCTGATGATCCTTTAACCAATCCATAACGCACTTTATTGGTTGCATCAAAACCTACGTTGTTTCTGAATAACCTGGTATCTCCACGAGATAGAGTTAGTATTTGTTTAAGTATTTCAGCCTCTGTCATTTTATAAAATATATTACTATTAAAACACCTATTCCATATCCAATGCTTGATGCTATGGCTTGTTTTATTCTTTCATTCCAATTTTTACTTTCTACCATGTAACCTAAAAATGGCAATCCTAAAAATGGACTAATACCGGCAAAAAATAACATCATACGCAAATCACCTATAGCAACACTTCTAATATAGAAAGTAGAGCATATTTCAATAATTAATGATGATAGTGCTATGATAATATATTTTTTCATGTTTGTCTTGCCTTCCATCTATGCCATGCCCATCCCATTTTATAACCACGCTGCCGGGCAATTTCTTTCCAATCTTCTAATGTTTTGTAACCGTATTCTTCTTGTCTATATTTTTTTTGCAATTTATGTATTTCAGTTAGTTCTCCTTCAACGTGATTAATTTTTCGTGGTTTTTCTTGTTTTTCTTGACCGCATTCAGGACATTCTTTTTTACTAGTTAAATATACTGCAAAACAATTTTTACATTGTATAACTGTTTCTTCTTTATTTATTTGAGCTGCCTTTAATTTATCTTCTGTCAACTCCCATGCTCGATCATCTGTAGGTAATCCAAAACGAAAACAGTTACCAGCCATATCTAAAATAATAGCTTTCTTTTTACCTTCATATGTACGCAATCCTCTACCTACTTGCTGCATATATAATGCTAATGATTTCGTTGGGCGTAAAAGCATAACGCATTCGCACGATGGTACATCAAACCCTTCAGAAATAATGTCTACAGATATTAGTAATTGTATTTCTTTATTTCTAAATTGTTCTACTGCTAAATCTCTTTCTTTTTTATCTAGTTTAGAATGCAGTATCGCAGCTTTATAACCAAGAACTTTAAATAAATGATATATTACTTTAGCATGGTCAATAGATATACAGAATACAATTGTTTGTTTATAGTCTGCATATTTACGATAGTTGCCAACTATTTCACCAGTTATTTTAGCTGTGTTAAATGCATCAAATAATTGTTTTTTATCATAATCACCAGCAATAGTTTTAATCTTTTTAAAATCTCTTTTAGAAGCATATACGACGGCATCTGTTAAATAATTTAAATCGATTAATTCACTTATTGTAGTGCCTTCAACCATATAATCAAATACATTTTTTAACCCTTTACCATCTAAACGGCAAGGGGTTGCGGTTACCCCTAAAACGTTAGCTTTTGGCAGCGCATTGATGATTTTTTGCCAACTACCGGCAACAGCATGGTGTGCCTCGTCGACGATTATGAAATCTACCACAATTTTACTCAATCGATTTACCACCGTTTGCACCGTCCCCACCAAAATACGTTGGGAGTAATCCGCATCCTTACCGCTTACAACTAAACCATGTTCAACATTTAGTCTGTCAGAAATCTGCTGAACAAGCTCTTTTCTATGCGCAAGTATCAATATACGTTTATTTGACATTCGCGCTATTTCAGTAAATATAGCTGTTTTACCACCTCCAGTTGGAAGCACAAATAAAACTCGCTTATTTTCCTTGAACGATTTCCTTAATGTATCTATTGAAGAGTGTTGGTACGGGCGCAGTATCATTTTTTTCTAATCTCCATAAAGTTGTTCTGCTAATGCCTAGTTCTTCAGCTAATTTAGAACGTGTTATTTTGTTCTTCTTGCAAATTTCCGTTATTATTTCTTTCATTTCCAAGTAACTCTATTTGTTTAACATTCATTTTTAATTTTGCTGTATCCTTCCACACATCTGCCGAGCATTCGCCTTCGACTAAAACTTTTTGCCCTTTTAATAGATAATCTGCCACAGCAGTAGATTGATCAGCATTGCGCCAATATGCGCACTCTACCCATTGAGTTAAATCTTTTCTTACTTGAACTGCAACAGAAAAATTGATAACCTTTTTGTCACCAACTTGAGTAATTTGAGCATCTTGCCCTAAATTTCCAGTCATAATTGTCTTATACATAGTTGCAAATATGCAACATATTTATTATAATTGCAACATGGATTATCACAAAGACACAAAATTTATTAGTAAAAGTGGACTAGATTTAATTAATAGAAGTCCACTTCATTATTGGGAAAAGTATTTAAACCCAATGCACGAAGAGAAAAAAACTCATGCTTTAACCTTTGGAAGTGCAGTACATTGCGCAGTATTAGAACCAGGTGAATTTGGTAAGCGTTATTCAATTATTCCGGATATTGATAGACGTACTAAAGATGGTAAAGCACGTTGGGCTGAATTTTTAGAAAGCGTTGGTGATGAGCAAATGATAACTCGTGAAGATAGTAATCATATTGAGAAAATAATGACTAAAGTAAATAGGCATCCACAAGCAGCATTATTAAAATCTAAAATTAGCGAAGTAGAGAAGATTTATACGCATGAAGATATGAAGTGCCGACCTGATGCTATTACTTCATTAGGAATCGTTATAGATTTGAAAACAACCGAAGATGCATCACCAAAGGCATTTGGAAGAAGTGCAACTAAATATCGTTATGATGTTCAAGCAGCGTTCTATAGTGATATATTAAAGGCTAATGGAGTTGATGTTAATGGTTTTGTTTTCATTGCCGTTGAGAAAACTCCTCCATATGCAGTTGCGTGTTATGTAATTGAAGATGCTGATTTAAATATTGGACGCGAAAAGTATTTAGCAGATTTAGAAGTATGGCGTGAGTGCAGAGATAAAAACGAATGGAAAGGTTTTGAAGGTTTAAATAAATTACAAATATGGAACAACAAATAGAAAAAACACCCGAAGAAAACTTTGATTTAATTCAGAGAAAAGCAAAGGCATTGAGTGCCTCAACAATGATTCCAAAGGATTATCAAAATAACATACCAAACACATTGGTAGCATTAGAAATGGCGCATCGTATTGGGGCATCTCCTTTAATGGTAATGCAGAATTTACATATTATTCATGGTAAGCCATCTTGGAGCAGTACATTTATTATTGCTGCTTTAAATGCTTGTGGTAGATTTACTGCATTGAGATTTAAAACAACTAAAGATAGCTGTCAAGCAATAGCAACTGAACACGCAACTGGTGAGTTATTGGAAGGGCCTTTAATAACATTAGAAATGGCTAAAGCTGAAGGTTGGGCAACCAAGCCTGGAAGCAAATGGAAAACTATGCCTGATTTAATGATGCGCTATAGAGCAGCAGCGTTTTTTGGTAGGTTATATGCTCCCGAAATAATGATGGGTATGCATTCAGAATTTGAAAACCAGGATATACAACCTGAAGGTGTTAACCGCGTTCAAGCTCTTTTAATGCCCAACAATCAAAATCATTCAAACGATTCATCCAGCCCCGACCAAAATCCCGAAATGACGGAATAGTTTTTATCCAATCACAACGAAACTTGAAGAGGGCTTTGTAGCAATTTACAGAGCCTTCATTCATTATAGCGGTATTTAATGCTTTTAATGTTAGTTTTCCAACTTTTCCATCTATTGCTAATTCATAACCATAACGCAGATTTAAAAACTTCTGTAATTGGAAACAAGCGTTTACGCCTGAACCCCATGCCCAATCTGCCATAAGCTCTGCAATTATTTGATTATCTATTTGAGATGCACCAACTAAATCCCAATACCACTTATATACCTTTAGCCATTTATCTTTTGGCATTTTATAAAAATCTGCTATTGATTGAGGATTATTTTTATAGATAGACCGCCATGCCATCCATGTAACTCCTACGTTTGTATGATATCCTTTAGGATTTGGATAATCTACGGTATCGGGTACTGGATGTTTACTTGCACTATCTAATTGATGGCATGATAGTCCACCTTCCCATTTTTTTATATAATTAAAATTTACTTCGTTAATATCTGCCATATTATAATGTTTTATACGTTTTTGCTAATACTTTAAGTTCTTCATGGTTATTACGATGATGTCTTATTGGTTGAAGTTCCAACCAACGCCCTCCTATAAATCTTGGGTTATGACCTCTCATATTTGCCCAACCACTATAATTATGTAATCCTTTAGTTTGATCGTAATACTCATCTTTATATGTCGAAGTGCGAATCATAATGACGTCTTTCAAATGTACATTATTTTCAGTAGATATTCTTTCCTCTACAAATGACATCTCGTAATCTTCATGTATATGACCTTGCCAAATCATATCGGCATTACTAACATACGTTGCCATTTTACTAAATGCATTAATACCTTTAGTACCTCCGGATAAGCCATGATGATATTTTATTCTGTAAGATGCAATGCGCCGATTTTCTTTAAATTTAAATACTACCCATCCACCATACCCCCCTAATTGCGTATTAGTACCATTTGCAGCGTTTAAACCTTTAACAAATCTATCTAGTATATCTATTTCATTATTTTTACTTACCGATACTTCATGATTACCTACACCAATCATTTTAATATTGGCAGCGTATGGGCTAAACCATTCAATTGCTTGGTTTACAATTTCATCAAAATAATTATCGCATTTAAATTCAGGTCTTAAATCAGTTTTGCTACCACGATAATCCTTGTTTCCACCCATTAAATCAAATGTATCTCCATTAAATAAAATGGTGCAACCTTGACTAACAGCTTCATCCAAGTGCTTTTTTAAAATGTCACGTCTGCAATATTTAGAATCCCAATGTATGTCAGATAATAGTAGAACTTTTATCGGAACAAACGCTTCAGTAAAAACATGAATATTATTATGCATAAAATAATTACCCAAATAGGGGTTTTGTATACGGTTACAATTTTAGGTTTAATTGTTTTAAACATTGTTACTTTTATTGTATCAGGTTTAACAATTAAGGTTGTTTTAAATGTATCGTAACTTCTAATAATCCTATAATACACTCCACCGGTATCAAAAGTGATGGTGTCTATTTTATTTAACGTATCTGTACGATGTGTATAAAATGAATCAGTAACTAATACTGTATCCAGTTGAATAGTGGTTGCACAATAAGAAGAATCCTTTGCACACGCTTTGTTATAATGATATTCTGCGGAACATCCAACAAATATTAACGTCGCACAAATTGCTTGTAATGGAATATACTTGCCCATGTAAACAATGCAGCGTAACCTACATTAATTATAATTTCAACATTTGGAGGATAACTTGCAACAAGTAAATTGTAAAACCCTCCAAGTGCTGGTAAAATTAATCCTATTCGTAATAGCCATTGCTCAAATAGATGAAGGTTTTCTATTTTTTTGACGTGTCTACCAAAAATAAAAATATAGAATAATGTAGCATTCACGCATATAAGCAATGAAGCTATTTCATTTATTATCTGCATCAGTTCCATCTAATTTTTCTTTAAAGAATTTTTTCGTAAATGCCTCTACGCCTTTTAACCCAAGAAAACCTAAAATAAATGCAACACCATTTTGATAATTGGTATCTTCGATTCTAACCATATCACATACCACTGGTGTTATATAGTTAGCAGATGCAACTCCAGTAATTATAGCAAAAAATGTTTGTTTTATATTTTTGGCTGCACCTTTACCTACCAATAATAGACTTCCAAATAGCCCAGCTATGGATGTCATGATATTGATTCCAATTTCATCTAGGAATGTTTTCATGTGTTGCAATTTACACTATTCGGCATCTTCTTCTGTTACATTAAGTTGCTTTAATGCTTCGAGAATAACTTGTATCTCTTCAAGGTTGTAACACCCTTTTTGCATTGCCTTATCAATTGCTTGTAGTACTATTTCAAATGGTTTCATCTTTAGTAAAATTTAATTCGTTTAATGCCCAATCAATAACGTAAGTATCATCTTCACCCCATCCATCATAAACATCTTGGCTCATTGATAGGTTGCCTTCTAATAACATTTGTCCAGGAAAACCTTCTTCGTCTGTTTGTTCAGCAAAGATTGCCCAATAAGTAGAGATTCCATCCGTTGGTGTTACATCAAATGATAATGCTCTAACGATAAAATAATGTGCCTCTCCCTTTGTAGGAACTTGCACCGGTTTAATTTTTATATATTCCATGTTTTCAAATTTAATATACATTGGTTATTATTCCACCATTTACATCTACATTGATTGGTGGTAATGGTGCTGGTTGTTGTATGGTGAATGTTCCAGTATAACCCTGCGTTCCATTAGCATAATAATCTCCACTTGCGTTTATGTTACCTGACACATCAAGTTCTTGCGCTGGGCTAGTTGTCCCAATACCCACATAACCTCCTGAGTCTTGTATTACAACCTTACCACTAGACGTAGCCGATCTTATGTACCAATCTCCTTCTGTTCCGTAATGTATATGCGACTGGTTTGTGCCTTTGGTAGACTTAATACGCATTGTTCCGTCAACAGACGAGTCACCTTGTATTTGCATCTTACCATTAACATCGAATTTGTACCCAGCGTCTGTTGTTGTACCAATTAGGACGTTGCCACCATTGGTAATACGCATTCTTGTGTTCCAAGTCAATGAAGCATCCTCTGTTCCAGAAGTAGCGTTATTAAAGTCTATATTCCCCCCTGAAAAAATTATTGTTTCTGCCTCATCACTAGTCAAATATTTGTAAGATGCGTCACTTGCAAAATAAAAGTTTCTTCCAATGTTAAATCCAAAAGTATTTGTAGACGTATGAAAAAATAAATTTGCCGTTTTCCCTAATCTTAAGTTGTTCCAATTAGAAAAAGAGCTTAATCCAAAATCGGTAGTACCAATACCTACGTTGCCATTAGATAGTATGGTTACTCTATCACTTTCACCACCAGTTTTAAATGTAGTTTTTCCATCAGATTGTAATACTAAATTATCTCCAGAGTCATTATACTGTATGTAGGCTCTTTCTATGTCATTTTGATATAATCCAAAATATGGGCTTCCAGTAGAACTATCATTAACTCTAATAGAACCAAAACCTTTTATTACACCTGCAACATCAAGCTTTTTACCAGGACTAGTAGTACCAATACCTACAGCACCCGAAGTTAGTACTGTTATATTAGTAGCGTCTCCATTTGAGCTTGTTCCAAAAAATGCTTTACCTGCTTCTGCTACTACATAGGCATTTGAATCATTATCTGCAACTCTTAGCTTTGCTCTGTTTGTTCTTGATTGTACAGTTAAACCTACTTCACCACCACCTTCACTATTGAAGATTGCAAGTTGAGTTTGTCCTAGTGTAGAGTTGCCTAACTGTAAACCAACTGTAGGAGTATCAGTTCCAATACCTACGTTGCCACCATTGGTAATACGCATTCTTTCTGTTTGAGAGCCAACTCCAGCAGTAGAAGAATAGAATATAATTCCATTATAACCACTTGCCTTAAAATACGAACCACCAAAATCTAATCCAGCAGAATTAGATGCTGAACCAGTATATATTTTGTATGAAGTCCCAATGCTTATATTACCAGCAACATTTAATTTATCCCCACTATCAGTAGTAGTGCCAATTAGGACGTTGCCACCATTGGTGATGCGCATACGTTCAGTATTGTTGGTATTAAATAACATAGGGGCGTTTTCTCTTAATAAGAAATACGCAGCAGTACCAACCATGCCTAATCGTAGTCCATCTGCCGTAGTTGTTCCGGTACTTGTATTAGTTAGGTGAATTATTGTATCTGAACTAGAACTATTTATAGACAGAATATCACTAGGATTACTAGTACCAATACCTACGTTGCCAGATGTTCCATCAACATACATTCTGTTTGTACCAACAGAATCACTAGCGGTAGCTCCGGTATTAAAAAATATGTTCGTATTAGAGCCAAGTACAATATTTTCTCCGGTAGAAGACAACAATAAAAGATTGTCATAGGTTTCTTGGTTTCCTATAAAATGTGAATCACCAACAATAATATTACCACTTACTTGTAGTTTTTCTCCGCTATCGGTTGTTGTGCCAATTAGGACGTTGCCTCCGCTGGTAATGCGCATGAGTTCTGTTCCAGCATACATGAATCTATGATGACCGCCAGTGTTATAGCCCATATATCCATAGTTTCCACCACCTCTAATTTCATAAGCGGTATTTGTACCCCAATATACAATTGATTGGTTGGTAGCCGTGGTGCTTAGTGTTAATGCTGAACTGTTTATTTTTAATCTTTCACTACCACTTGTGTGTACTTTAAAATTATCGCCTTCAGTACCTATAAGTATCTGTCCAGTAGTATTAGCATCTTCTAATTCTATGTACGAGGTGGTTTGATCTGATTCAAATCTTGCTACTTCATTATCACCAGCCTTCTTCACGTGTAGAGACCTAGCTGGACTAGTAGTACCTATACCTACCCGATTATTGGTAGAATCTACATACAACGTACCACTATCCACGTTTAACCCACCTACCTCAATATCGTTAGTAGTAGTATTCCCAGCAGTAGTAACTTCATCTAATGTTGGTATAGTACCTATGGCATTTTCATCTAACACAGATACCCTTACGGCTAACACTCCATTACTTGCAGATTCAACTACAAACGCTACCGCTAACGCTAAATTACTTCCAGTTGGTTGTGTAGATGTCAATGCACCGGCAGTACTCGAACTAACCCATAATACATCACCAGCAATATAACTGCTCGTATCTATCTGTCTAATTTTACCTTGAGTAATTACCTTGCCATCATCACCATTAGTAATATCTTCAACAGTTATACCCAAGAAATATTTAGCCTCAATCGTACCATTGGCAATCATTGGAGATATTAATATCCTACCACTTGCCCCTAAAGTACCACTTGCATATACTGCTGTACCTTTTGTAATTGTTGAACCAGTTTGGTTTTTAGCAACCCAATACAACCCTTGACCAATCTCATAGTTTAATCCGTTAACTTGAACCGCAGCAGTTTCCTCATCAACATCCCAATATATCATCCCTTGCGTTGGAGTTGCTGCTGGTGTTAGATCTAATTGCAATGCACCTACACCTACTGTATTTTCTGTAGTGTTACCTCTTGTAGTGACATCGTTTAAATCGTCTTTGCCGTATTCCGATTTAACTACATACTCCAACCCATTACTAACCAATACTACTGATTCATTTTCGTAATCTAATAAATAACTACCTCCACCATCAATAGTACCGGTTACAGTTATAGTATTTAATGGATGTGTTTTCTTTACTAAATATTCACGACCTTTAACATCTGATGGTGTTGGCAGCGTTAAGTTGATTGAACCTAATGCTGTATCAACTTCAAATATTTGTATTGATGTATCTGTTACTGTTTCATCCGAACTGACTGTTACTGCTTTACCAAGTTCTTGAACATTCCAATTTAAAACGTCATCTGTTGGATTATAGCTTATTTTTACTCCAAATTCAGTTATTTGTGATGGTGCTGTTGATGGTGCATCATCACTTTTATCCATTACATCGTATGCTAAATTACCGGAATAATCAGTAAAACTTTCTCCAGTATCATTCCAAACTTGTTTACCTACTTGTAATTGTAACTTATCTTGCTCGTTCCCATCTTGAATATCATCTTCTCCTCCTATTGTAATCCCAGTAGCATCATCATCAATACAAAGCCATTCACCCTCATATATATCATAATAAGTAAGATAAGTACCTCCATTAAACAACCATGTTTTATTATCAAATACAATAGATTTCTTAATATCAAATGATCCATTATCTATCCAATTCCCTTGTATAACTGGAACAGCCTTATTGTATATTGACATTAGATTATTAGAAAATACTTCGGCTAATGTACCTATCTTACCATTAAATGATACCCAATTACCAGGCTCTACAAATGAAGTACCATTATTTACATTTATTCGATAAACTGACTCTGCAAATGCAGTATCCCAATATGGGATAGTTATTTCTTCCTTTTTGGATGCTAATGGAGATAATGAAGTATTGGTAGTTTTAACTTCAATTGGAAATAATTTCTCTTGAATAATTCTTACATAACCTCCAAAATCCAATGCTAAATAGGCATTGTTCCAAATCTTTGCATGATAGTAAATTTCAAACTCTGCATATATTGTATATCCACTTAAACTACCTGAAACCCCAACGGCAGATGTATATGTTTGATCAAACTCTGCACTATATTGTAATCTATTATAGTTTTTTTGTACCGGTGCTGCAACGCTTTTATATCTCCATCCATTATTAGGAGGATTTGGATCACTAAATTTATTTGCTTCCCAATCCCAAAATAAAGCACTTGTACCATTCCAAGCAAATACTCTATATTTAATTTTAATTTCTGAATAATTAGGGTTGGTTAAATTTTGACTTAAATTTCTTGCATCAATTTCAAAATTGGCTAATACTCTGATATCACCTCCACCAACATTAAACTCAAACTCATCAACACTCATCTGTGCTGTGCTTTTGTTTACTTGATAATCCCTAAAACTATATTTAAATGCTAATGGGTTATTTAATTTTGCTTGTAATTCTCTAATTGCTGGTTGAGCAGTTATAATTGGGAAATCATTCCATTGAGGTCTATCATTAGTAGTTGCTATTTGAACTGCATGAGGAAATGAAGAATTAGATGATGTTAATGTACCACTTGTATTATAAATATCATATACAATAGATGAACCAGCACTATAACTTTGTGGTTGTACTATATGGTACATTCCATCAGTTAAAAACATTCTTGCATTAAATACAGTTAATATATTTATTAATGCTTGTTTACAGTTAATATCAACTTGAAAATCAGGATAAACTTGATTTGTTAATGAAGATAAATTTTCATAAAATGACAAATAATTAAATTCATAATTTGCTAAATGATATGCACTACCACTTGTTTGATTATATGTAAATAATGCATCTGCTATATAATTACTAGCCCCTATTTGAGTCCAAAACGCATCTAATCCGCTAACTTTTAGAATTTCTGTAATTAAATTAATACCGGTTATTTTATTATTCGTAAACCAATTTTGGCTAATATTATATTGATCAAGAAATGATAATGTATCCGTAGCAACTACTTCAAATGTTGTATTTATTAACGGTTCTCTATTAAATTGATGTATATCGGGAAGTATTCTCCCTATCCAATATAAATTATTATTTTTATATATTACAATAGCATAATCACCTTCATTTTGTAATGATAACTCTTCAAAAAAGGTTTCATCAGTAGTATTATCTACATTAAAAAAAACACTTACAGAACTTTCTCTAATAGGGTTAGTATAAAATTCATCACCATCACCATCATATTTGAATACTATACCATCGTTGGTAAGTATTAATTCAGTACCAGTAGTTATAACACCACTATCATTTCTTAATTCTGCCTTCCAAGTATCCCCATTTTGGGATGAAAGACTACCATAATATAGTAAACTCATTATATTCTTTTTGCGTCTTTATTATAACGATTTAAAACTATTGCTAAATCTCTTCCACTTACTCTTGTTTCTGCTATATATCCACCTTCACCTCCACCATTCATATCAAGCATCCCCTTTAATTTATTTAATGGTGCAATAACTTCGGGATTTGTTGATGCGCCAGGATATTCCCCAACTAAACCTAATGTTGGTGCTGATACAATACCTCCTTCAGCAAATGCTACACCTTTATCAATAGTTGCTTTAAGGGCAGCACCGGCAGCAATAGCCGCCAATCCTATGGGTATAGCTGCGGCTGGATTAACTGCTAATGTTTTTTGGAATGCTTCTACAGCAGTAGCAGTTGCTATTAAACCAGCCCCAATATTTTGCAGAAACCCTCCAATAGCAATTAATATGCTATTAAAAAATGCTTGTAACCCACTTTTACCTGAAACAGCTGCGGCTACACCTTCACTAATTGCATCTCCTAATGCTTTTGCTAATTGATTAAAAGATTGTTGTACTACGCGTGTTAATCTTTTAGCATCATTTGCTATTTCTTTATTAGCATTCTGATTAATTTTTATTCTTAAATCAGCTATTTGATTTTCTATATCAGTTACATCTAAACCAAAAGCTTTATATATTGCTAATCGAGCTAATAATTTTTCTAATGTTAATTGATTTAATTCATCTAAATATTGATTTTCATCTGTTACTCCATCAATATATCTTTGTTTTATCGCAACCTCTTCTTTTGAATAAAAATCATCATATTTTTTTAAAGTACCATCCAATGATTCTTGGATGGCAATCCCTCTATTTTTTTCAGCTTCTGCTGCATCTAATATCCCTTTCTCCTTGATTTTTAATAATTGATCGTTTAAATTGTTTTCATTAATCAATCTTTGCTGATTAATACCATCTATAGTAGTTTGATATTTTAGTTGTTCAGATGCATCATTAGAATTTAATGATAATCTCTCTTCAGCAAATTGTTCTTGTATATCTAATAACCTATTTTGAGTTATAAATTGGCTTCTTATTCTTTCTTCATCTGTTTTCTTTAATGCTAAATTTTTTTCTCCTTGTAATTTTACTTCTGCTTCTTGTTGTTTTTCTTGCAAACCTAAAAGTTTGTATTGATTTGCAATTAATTTATCTTGTAATTTTTTCTTATCTTTTGCACTTGAATTTGAAGTATCAACTATTTCACTTTCAACTTGTAAAGTTTCTCGAAGTACATTGTTATATTCTTCTTGTAATTTTTTCTTTTCTTCTTCTAATTTAGTTAATTCTTCTGAACGCTCTTTAGCCTTTGTTATTACTATAATTTGTTCAGGAGATAATAATACTCCATTCTTTATGGCATCAAATTGTGTCTTTAATCCTTTAAATGCTGCACCAAAATCACTTAATATACCTCTTTCTTCTTCTTCTAGTTGATTTCTTTTTTTAAATATTTCTAATTCTTTTGCTGCAATAGCCTCACTAAAAGCATTTGTTAATGCTCGTTTTTGTATTGCTTCTGTTTGTTTGTTTATTGCAGTTGTTAATACACCAGTTGCTATTGCTTCATCATATGTATAGCCGGCTAATTCCGGTACTAATTTTTGTAATTCTTTATATGCTTGATTTTTTACAGATAAAAATTCATTATTATTATTTATAATACGCGATAATGCTTCTATACTATTTTTTTCTTTGGTATAATTACTCATAGCATCAGCTTGAACATTACCAAAAAGTTTTAAAGTTGCCATCTGCCTTCCATAAGCAGTATTTAAATTATCACTTGCTGATATTAAAGCAACTATTGCAGTTATGGCTAATCCCAATCCAACACCAACAATTGCCGTTTTAAAAGTACCTAACGATTTAACCGTATTTTTAATGGAAAAATTTAATAATGATTGTAATTTTGCATTTTCTCTTAATTTTAAATTTTGGAACGCAACAGTAGCATTTACAATAGCCATTATAACCCTTAAACCTCTCATTGAACTTCTTAAACCTTCACTCCCATCATCCAATAATAAAAGAGAACCAGTTAATGCAGTAGTTACCCTAGACATTGCTTCCATTGCAGAAGAATTATCTTCAGCAGCAAGTCTAGATGCAGCAAGAT
>Ga0222713_10002622_pt1 | contig 19102 bp, 25 predicted proteins | sample C33_649DmetaG_FD_165061 | JGI IMG/M metagenome (GOLD analysis project Ga0222713, IMG submission 165061) | Estuarine water microbial communities from San Francisco Bay, California, United States - C33_649D | ecosystem: Environmental > Aquatic > Marine > Unclassified | place: USA: California...
AGTATGTGCCATGCCGTATACATCATCTGAGTGATTTCCAAAATCATTTTGCCCACATGTTTGTTGATGTGCCTACTTGCACAAACTTTGGGATCCCACGAAAGTAAAAATAGGTTCATTGTCTGAAGTCCGAGCTCTGAGCTCTGAAGTCCGACGGACTTCGTCGTCGGCCCCTGAATAAAAATTAATATCAGGTCATAGTAGATGAGTCAACAGATTGAAATCAAAGGAGCTTCCGGTGTAGCGGTCGATTCCAAGGCACTTGGATCTCAAGAAGAAAGGTTGCTCGGATTCACAAAGGAGACAAGTGACTTTGTAAAAAAGATTCAAAGCATCCTTTCAAGTCCTTTGATTATGTTCACAATGATTTTCATTGTTTTCATGTTGGCGATCGAGATCCTGTGGGGTTCATACTTCAAAACTCCAGGTTCGGTCAAATTTGCCAAGGGGACTTCGGAATTCATTAGAGCCATGACCTATTTCTCTTGGATAAGTGGAACGATACTTGCGTTTGGTCTCGGAATGTATCTTTTTGGTGGGAAATTATTCTTCGGAGACAAGTTTGATGACACCGACAGAATGTATATTATGATAGGCACTGCGGTCATGATCGTAGTATACTTTTGGAATTGTTTTGTGACAGGTGTCAGGGGTGAGGGAACCTACACCATCCTCGGCAATTTTCTCACGATAAAGTAAGATGATACAGGTAGGTATCGCATCATTGGCTATTAATGTTTTCATACTTGAACTCATTCCTTTCATTTACGTGAAATCATTCGGATGCCCGGACTACCTCGCCAGTGAAGACAAAGAAAACATGATGCGTGGAACAAAGTGGTTCATTCGCCTTCTTGCATGGTTATTTGTGGCCGTTCCCATTGGCTGGTATCTTTATGGAGAAGATCAGAAGAAACGCATGATCTATCTTGGGCTGGGGACTTTCGTGTTCACATTCCTCACTTTTTTTGGAATCCCCGTCGAGAAGTTTCTGTTCTTCAAGACAGACAGCTTAGAAGAAAGGTGTAAAAATTTCAAACCCAAATTTAAATTGTCCGATAATTAGTAGATGAGTGACAATCAGCCTCGCAAGTATCGCACGATTGCCGCCGATTATTTTGATTATTTCACAACCAGGCTAAGGAGAGCAGACGCTCAGTATGACACTCAGTTGTATTTGAATGCATTACCTTTCCTGTTTATGAGCGGAATTATGGTTATAGCCCTTCATGATCTTTTCTCAATGTTCCTACTTCGGTCTACTAAGAGCACGTGTAAGTTGATGGCGTGGGGTGGCGTGGGGAAGATTGTATTCATCCGATGGATGCTTTTGATCCCGGCAATCTTTTTCACCGTTCTATTCACCAGCTTCTTTGCGACACTTTCTCTAAAAACATGCGAAGACGGAGATAAATTCTGCATCATTGAATTTCTCAACTACAAAATGATTTTCGTAGGAATTGCACTAGGTCTTTTTACTATGGCCTTCTTTTATGCGGGGAAGCGCAGAAAGGAAGGTTCGGTTGAATATTTGTTAATCGCATCACTGATGGACCCCAACAGTGACGGACGTTCTAAATTTTTAGACGAATGTAAGAATTCAAAGGAATTCAAGGATATCATGGCTAAGCAGAACACATAACACATTCGTCCTTATTCTCGAGTGAGCAAGCCGCTTTGGCGACCGGGTCCACGGTGAACTGCACCGCCCTTGCCTTTGGGCGCGTCCTAAGATAGTACATACCTGTCTTTAGTCCCTGTTTCCACGCATACATGTGCATGGATGAAATTCTACTCGTGTTTGGATCTTCCAAGAATAGATTCAAAGACTGAGACTGACATACGAAGCGCCCGCGGTCGGCAGCCTGATCGATCAGCGTCTTCTGTGACATTTCCCAAACCGTCTTATATTTTGCCTTGAGTTCATCGGGGATGGCTAGGTTTTGCACGGAACCATTATCACGAATGATCGCATTCTTGGTTTCGTTGTTCCAGATGCCCAGTGAGATCAACTCCTTAATCAAATGTTTGTTGATGACCACAAACTCACCTGCCAAAGTTCTTCGTAGATACATGTTGCTGGTATATGGCTCGATGCACTCATTATTCCCAAGAATCTGCGAAGTTGACGCGGTGGGCATCGGCGCAAGAAGCAAACTGTTGCGCATTCCATGTTTCTTGACCTTCTCCTTGAGTTCGTCCCAGTTCTGGTTCAGTGGATACTTGGACGGCTCCCACATGTCAAACTGAAGGATGCCCTTGGACGCGGGTGACCCTTCGAATGTCTCATAGGCACCATATTTCTTGGCTTCCTCCATGCTCTCCATGACCGACCCGTAATAGATTGCCTCGAATATCTTGTGGTTCAACTCGCGAGCCTCTTCGGAGTCAAACGCCATGTCCATGAGAATGTAGGTGTCAGCCAGTCCCTGCACCCCGATGCCGATGGGTCGGTGGCGCATGTTGGACTTTCGCGCGGGTTCGGTGGGATAAAAGTTTCGGTCGATGACCTTGTTCAGGTTGCGCGTGACCGTTCGGGACACGTCAATCAGTGACTGATAGTTGAACTTCTTGGTCTTTGGATTGACGAACTTAGGCAGCGCAATGGAGGCAAGATTGCACACTGCTGTTTCATCCTTGTCTGTATATTCCACGATTTCGGTGCACAAGTTGGAACACTTGATGGTCCCCAAATTCTTTTGATTACTCTTTTCATTGCACGGGTCCTTGAAAAGCATGTAAGGAGTTCCAGTCTCAACCTGACTACGTAGAATCCTCTGCCAGAGAGTGTGAGCATCCATGGTCTTCACTGCCTTTCCTTCTTGCTCGTAGCGTTCATAGGCTTCCTTGAAGGCATCTCCGTAAAGTTCCGGGAGATCCTTGGTGTCATCGGGTGAGAAAAGGGACCACTTGCCTCCATCTTGAACCCTTTGCATGAATAAGTCTGGGATCCACAGAGCCGAGAATAGATCCCTGCACCTCGCCTCCTCGTCACCCTGGTTGAGTCTCAGATCCAAAAACGCCTCGATGTCCGAATGCCATGGTTCAATATAAACAGCGATGGACCCCTTCCTCCTCCCGGCTTGATTCACATATCGCGCGGTGGCATTGAAGACCCTGAGCATCGGGATGATACCGCTAGAAGTTCCATTGGTTCCCTTGATGTGTGATCCGTCACCGCGTACATTATGGATGTGCATGCCTATCCCACCCGCCCACTTGCTAATCTGGGCACACTCGTGAGCAGTCTTGTAGATTCCATCAATCGAATCATCCTTCATGGCCACCAAAAAGCACGAACTCATCTGAGGCTTGGGGGTTCCGGCATTGAACAAGGTGGGTGTGGCGTGAGTGAAGAAACCCTGAGACATCAGTTCATAGGTCTCCTTGGCCCTCTCCCAGTCATCCCCGTGAATACCAAGGGAAACACGCATCCAAAGATACTGAGGACTCTCCATGAGTTTTCCATCGAGTCGCTGGAGGTAGGATTTTTCCAGTGTCTTCAATCCGAAAAAGTTGATCTGCATGTCCCTGGCGTGAACGATGGCCTCATTGACCGTGGACCTTCCAATAGTCTCGATGGAGTTCCAGAGGTCTTCACTGATGATCTCGGCTTCCCTTAACTTCCACATGGCATCGGAAAAGGTCATGGGAATCTGCTTTCGGATGCTGCTGGCCACCACCCTGGCGGCGAGATCCTCATATTCGGTTTGAATGGTGGACATCCCGACGGCTGTTTCGGCGACCAGAGAATCAATCTCAGTGGAATGGATCCCGTCATACAAGCTATCGATAACCTTTTGGCTAATGAGTTCTACATCGATAGCTCTCTTCATTTCTGTAGTCATTAAGTTCTTGAGGCGTTGTGTAATCTTATCAAACTTCATGACAACAAATGATCCATCGCGCTTCTGGATCTTCATCTTGCTAATACTACGGTTGAAATCTTTAAACGGAGTTTTCACGGGCGCTGGATAGAATACAGATACACCTTGGTCACCGGGTCACTTGAACGCACGGCGGTCCCTCCTGGAGCCCTGGCGAGCAACTGAGTGGGGCGGTTGGTGTAAGTGTTGCACATAAACTTGGTGTCCGGGGTCACGTGACTGGCCGGGAACTGGTTGTCAGCCGCCTTAGGCTTGACGTAAACAAAGGGATTGTGATCAATCACCAGGGGTTGCATGTCAGGAAAACAGGAAGGCATCCTTTACTTATCAGTAGCAAATAATTTTTCATACATGCCTGTTCCTGAACCATAATATTTATCTGTGCCGTGAATTCCAACGGCGGTGTCAATGTCGCCCAGCGTCTCAATTCCAAATTTGAAACAATTATTTATGGTTGGTAATTTGAATTCCTTCTGGCGTCTCATGCACTTGGTGAACGCCACGTCCTCTGGGAGTTTTCGTTCTTCTTCAGTAAATGTTTCACATGCCTTGACCATGGCATCTCTTTTGCGAAGTGAAAGTCCACCATTCATGATGAATTCGGGTTCGCTCAATGTTCCACACAACGGTCCAATATAGTCCCACTCCAACATGTCTTCACTTGGTTCCCTGAGAAGTAGGCAGTCCATCTGAAATATCAGGATGTGTTCTTCGCGAAACTTTTTCCAAAATGATGCACTCATGAGTAAATAGTTATACATGGCGATGTTCATATTATCAACATCTAATACGATTGGAACAAAGGTTCCACCAACATGTTCTTTTACAAAATCAACAACCTTTCTGGATCCCACAACATAAAGATTCCATCCAGGAAGTCGATCCAGGGCGTTCCTTATCACCAAAGGAAGCCAATACCCACGCCGAGTCTCCGCTATAACCATGGCTTTTGAGCCTTGATGGTTGTAGGAAGCTTGAATATCACTGCGATCCACATACCTGTTTAGGAACTTTCCACAGTTGTATTCCATTCTACTAGTTTATTTGATTTTTTAGTTTGTGATTTTACTCAGAGTCCTCAAAGCTCTCATCATCCTCAGGCTCATCGTCGTCGACAAAGGCATACTCAGTGAGCTTCTGCGAAGGCGTGACTCTCAGTTGCTGAAGACGGATCGTGACACCAAACTTGGTTCCCACAAACCAGATGCTTGGAATGTGGACGATGGCCGTCACATACTGACCCTTGTCAAGAGAACGAAGGTCATAAGGCTCCTTGTCGGTGGTGAAAACCTGAGGAACGAATGTGCCATCCTGATTAGCCAAAACCTTGGTCTTGAAGATAGGAGCATACTTCTCATCCGAAGGAGGTTTGAAGAGTGCCGTGTAGAGTGCCTCGCGCACCACGGTCTCGTTCATAGACTTGCCAAGATAGGTCTCAGAGTTTTCAACGACCTTCTTTACCACCATGTCATCGAACTTCTTGAGAAAGTCGACAAAAACCGGATCATCAGCAGCCATAGGAAGACTGTAAGAAGTCTTACCATCATACTCATTGATTCCAAGACCGAAGGGAGCCTTCATCTTGGGGAGCTGAACGTAGAGTCTGGAACCACCGCGACCATTGAGGTAGATGGTCTTGCCACCATTGTTTGCATTCTTGCGGATGTCACCAAAGGTCACATCAGAGAGCGAAAGATCGGAGAACTTGATAACAGAAGAAGAAGCCATGTTTGTTTTTCGTACTTACCTTTGTCTTCATTTCTTTAAGTCGCTTGTTCAGACGAAAATTTTGTGACCAATAAGTAAAAGATGAAGGTTCCCACGTGGATGTTTGTTGTTGTTGCTATCATTGCTGCTATTCTCATCTGGCGTCGTACCCAGGAGGGTCTCCGTCCCGACTTCACCCCTCGATGCAAGGAGCTTCTGGCGGTGCCAGTTGCCAGGATCTTTCCGGATGCCTTGATCCCGGATCGCAAGGAGGAGGCTCTTGCGAAGTTTTCCGAGTTAAAGGACAAGCTGGACGAGCAGGCTCTTTTGGGAAATAAGTTGGCAACCGAGTGCCGTCTCATCGTGGATAACTTGATGAAGCAGCTTCGTGAGGATAACATGGAGGGGTTCTCGGATGGCCTGAAAAAACTTCTGATCTAAGATTATAATGATGTTCGATATGCTTCTTCGTGACCCCAAGGTGATGGCTTCTCTCCAGGCCGCCCTCCTGTTCCTCATCGTGGCGAACCCTGCCACTTACCGTCTGGTCCAGACGATCTTCGGTGGTCTCTTCAAGGTTGCCAATGCCACCACTGGGTGCCCTTCGGCCGCCGGTCTGCTCCTGCACGCCGTGGTATTCGGTCTCCTTTCCTATGGTCTCATGATGCTCAAGCGCCCGGCCGTGGTCGTGGTCGCCGAGGAGGCCGAGAAGGCTGGCGAGGGTCTGCTTGATGCCGCCGAGGATGTCGCCGTGGATGTCGTCAAGGCCGAGCAGGCGATCGCCGCCGAGGTCATGGGTCGTGAGGGCTTCATGATGCGCCGCCGCGAGAAGATGTACTACAAGTAATTTTTTAATAGTAAGTAATTACAAATGATTATGATTACGCGAGTTATGCTTGCTGCCGTCCTGTTCTATGTGGTGTCCAACCCCGCCACCTACAAACTGGTCGAGAGTTTGCTCGGGCGTTTCTTCAAGATCGCCATGAACGGGGCGCCGACCCCCGCCGGACTTGTGGTCCACACGGCAGTCTTTGCTGCCCTTTTCTATCTCCTTGCGCCCATGGTGTCCAATCTGGATGCCAAGGAGTATCGTTCGCTTATCGATGCCAAACTTGCCGATGCCAAGGATCGCAACGAGAACTTTGACGATGTTCTGATGACCCCTCTCAAGGTCGCTACTGCCGAAGAAGAGACTGAGGCTGTGAAGAAGGGCGAGTAAGTGTTTTTGCCGTCTTCGGTGTTTTTGGTGTAAATTTAATAACATTTGGCTTCCTTTTGCGTTTGGCTTGAATCTTACCCAACTTAAGTGCCTTCATTGTTGGGTCATTTGTCTGTGCAGATGGCTGTGTTGTTATTACATTTAGAGCAAATATAAGTGCTGCCGGAACAAGAAGTGCACTCATCTTTCTATTATCATTCATTAAAATCTCCCCTTGCGTCTCCTTTCACCCTTCAACTTCCATTTTCTTATCGGTCCCTTATCTCTCCTTTTCACTATCGCCTTTGTATGTCTCTTTCTTAGTGGAGCTTCTATTGGTATTTCTTTGGGTGGGACGTAGCGCCTTGGTCGCTGCCGCGCTGTTCGAACAATTTTAGATAACAACTGGTCTGGCATCGATGTGCCTATACTTTTTCGGCAAGCAAGATCCAAAACACACACAATGTCCCCGAAGGATGGCATCCTTACAATGAGTTGCGAATTTTATCGCAGTACCGATGTTTGAATTCTTCCTTAATGTGAACAATTCTACGATATTCTTCTGGGTCCACCAGTGCCTTTAGCTGTCGTGAAATATTTGCATTTTCATCAATTTTAAAACAATAGTGTTCGCGCATGGCTTGGCACACCGGCCAGGTGGTCTTGCGCAAAAGTTGAACTTCTTGTTCGAGGTCACAAAGTCGCGGGAGAATGATTTCACGCAAGAGTTTCATTACGTCTCTTACGTGGAATTCTTCAAAGTCCATTTCTATTCTAGACAAATAAATTATTGTTTAATACAAATGGATACTATCACCGCCAAGGCATTTTGGGAGATGGTTCAGGAAGAAGAGCGACTTAAACGCGAACGTGATCTCATCAATCTCCAGATTCGAGCGCTTCGTGCACGGATGGCTGCGAACCAGAGGGCTCGGAAAGAAAGGAGGAAGGCATCAAGTTCAAGATCGTCGCTACGTCGTCGCGAGTCCCCTCTCCATAAATGAGAGCCATTCCCAGTTCGGTTCGATCGGCATCGGGGTAGATCTCGTCAACCATTTCCTTAATGTATTCAAAAAATGAACACTGGTAGTCAGTAAGTTCCTTATTCTCACCCCAACGCTGATAGTCGAGCCACGTTCTAAATTCACCTGGTTCGACCATGAGGTAGTGTCCGAATAGATATCCGGGGTTAAGTTCTTCCTCCGTTGGACGAGACCAGGTCTGCTGTCTGGTTCGTCCAAGATGATATTTTGCCCATATTTGGCATATGAGTAGTGCCCATAAGCGCTTGAACTCATCATTCATTACTAAGTTTGAAGTCTCATGAAATCTTTAACATATCCCACGTAACCCATTTTTGAGATCTTTTTCATGTGGGACATCACCCACGCCATGGAACTTCCTGAATGTAGATCCAGAAGTTTCATATGATTAAGTAGAGGTTTCGCAGTGTCTGTATACTGAAACCCTGTATCATCACCGTGTGCAATCAGGGCATCCCACAAATTGGCCTTGAACATTGCCTGATAGACGTCCAGCAACAAGGCACGTGAATATTTGTCTATGATATGATCGAAACTCATTTCTGATTGGTTAGCTAACCATTTCTTTAAGCGGCATCGACCGGAGCGTCCGGATCGGGATATCCGTGCGACAATTTGAACTTCGCATAGAGAAGATCATAAAGATTTCCGGTCGGAACTTCGTCATACTCAATTGAAGTAGTCCACGAACCGAGGGATGCCTTTCCGTCCTTCCTCGCCTGTTCGTCCAACCAATAGTTGAATGTGCACGAAAGTGTGTACTTGTAGATGGGATCACCGACAGTGCCTTCCGGAGATCCTTCCGGAACTGGTGCAGTCCCCACCTGCTTTTTTGAGATGGTGGGTGAGTTAGTTCCAGTAGACGCCCAAGTGGCTTTCAAAGTCGTGCCATAGTCCTTGAAATCAAAGTTGCGATCCACAGTAATACCCATTTATTATAATAACATAATAGAATTCTTGTAGTAATTCGCGACACGTTATAATCATTATCTAGGGTTCAATTTTCCCTAACAAATGAGTATATTAGTTAGTTAGCAGCTTAGTTGCTGAAGGCGAGACCACCCATACCCGACTGGATCCGGAGGACGTTGTAGTTCACGGCGAACATGTGCATGTTCGTGGTGCGGAGGGCGTTGGCCTTCTGCACAACCTCGACCTGCGCGTTATCAATGCGCGAGAAGTTGCAGGTACCGGTGGGCTGGTGCTCCTCGGGCTTGAGCGCGAAGGAGTAAGAGTAGATGCCCGGATAAGGGTTACCCGAGTGGTGATAGAAGCTCTGCACCTGGTTGAAGTACTTCCCACTTTGCTCCTTAAACCGATCCTGACCGTTGAGGATCAACTTGAAGGTAGACAGAGGACCCACGGGGCCCGTACCGCTGCTGACGGGTCCGTCCTCACCGGCCCACACAGTCTTCAACTCATCGACATACATCATGGGGCTGCCGACAGTGCTGAGAGACCCAACGTAGGTGTTCCCGGCATTCTGGGGGAAAACGGTCGCCACGTTGGCACCCAGGTTGGAGGTGGTATCCCACATGTCGTTGTAAGTCGCGGAGGTACCGGAGTTGGAGAAGCACCAGACAAGCTCCTTGACGGGGTGGTTGTATGAGAGACGCACCTGCTTGGTGCCTTCGGCGGTCACGGTATCCACACCAGTGTGCTGCACCTGCTCAATCAGGTACTCGTGACCCTTCTGGGCGAACCGGCGGCGCTCCTCGGTATCGAGGTAAACGTAGTTACCCCACACCTTGACGGCGTTGGTATCGAAGTAGGTCGCATAGTTGGCATGCAGAGTGATATCAAGGCGGACCTCGTGGTACTGGAGCGCGATGAGAGGGAGGTAAAGCCCTGGGTTCCGGTTGAAGAAGAAGATGAGAGGCAGGTACACCTTGCTGACATCGGCGGTGACGACGGTGGCCGACGTCATCTTGCCGTACTGGAGCTTCTTGGCCTCGTCGAGGTAGAGCTCCGAGTACAGGCGCCACCACTTCTGGTAGTGCTTATCGATCCGCTGGCCACCGATGGTCAGCTCAATATCGGACACGGCACGCTCCGCAATCCAAGCTGCATCAGCCGCGGCATTAGTCGACTTAAGAACAAGGGTCTGACCCGGGGTCAGCTCCAGATACATCTCACCGATGAGATCACCGTTGCGGGCAACCGTCACGGACAGACGCGCGGAGGCCGCCGCCGTACCGTTCACAACCTGCTCAATGTTCTCCATGGCGAAGTTGGTGTGGCGTTTGTACACGGCCTGAAAAAATGTCACCTTAGGGCTTCCAGTCAAGTATACATCCTGGGCACCATACGCTACCAATTGCATTAATCCTCCCGCCATAGTTTGCTTTAGTACTAATAGGCAAGAAAATTTTTCAACCGCCTGATACACGCGCCCTTTTAGGGAAGAAAAAATATGGGTAATCAAAAATGACCGACAGCGAACGCGAGGAGTCCGAGACCGAAATGTCCGAGACCGAGATGCCCGACTTCTCCCAGTTTCTCGAGGATGAAGATGAGACCGAGGATGTTGACCTGGGGGCTATCCTGGTGAATGCCCTGGAGACCGTCGACGGTGACACGGTGTGCAGCACCTTGGTGGGAATCCGCCAGCAACTTGAGATACATAACAAGATCATGGTGAAAATTCTCAAGTCTCTTGGGGATTTAAAAAAATGAAGCCCAAGTAATATAGACAAATGACGTCAGAGGCAAAAGATCTCGTCCTTCGAATGCTAAATCATGCCCAAGACAAGTCAATAGAAGAACTCACAGCTCACATCACCGATATCAAGCAAGGACTTGATGACCTTCGAGGCAGTGATTTGAGAAGTCTAATCAAATACATCTTTAGCGTTGACATCAACAATAGTGGTTACCTGGACAATGTGGGTAACGATTTTCACAAGAAGATCCACGGAGTCTACACTCAGAGGATGGCAGGGATGAATGCCATCGAGACCAGGATCAAGAAAGATGCCCCAGAGATATCCGATGAAGCCAGCATGGACATCAGGATCATCAAAAATCAGATTCAACATGTCTACAAATGGCTTGGGGCTACACACTCTCTGCAGGATTCCATGGAAAATCCATTGTCAGCCGATGGAGAAACCACGAAGACGATCGAGAATACCGAAGACCTCAACCCATTTCAGCTTCTCATCCTGGACTGCCTGAACGAATTTGAGCGCCAACGACTTCGAAAATTCAGGGACATGGTCTGTGAGGAGGTGATCACAGAGAAGGGTCATCGGACCATGGCCTGGAAGCCGGTGTGCACGATCCGCGAGAAACTTCATGCGATTAGTGACAAGAACACGTCACCTGACCGGTGGAAGCAGATAACCAAGAGGTCATCCATGGCGAGAGAAGTCGCCACTCACCTGGAAGAGCACAACGACATTCAGTGCCCCGAGATTGTCAAGAACCGTCACGCCTGGTCCTACCGAAACGGTGTGTTCATTGGTGATCTCGATGGAAATCGTTTTTATCCCTATGGTTCGTCTGAGATCGGAAAGTTGGACAGAAACTTGGTGACGGCACGCTACTTTGATTCCGACTTTGAAGACTACACTCAGGCAAGTCACTGGTCTGATATTCCCACTCCCCACCTGGACTCCATCATGGACTATCAGGAGTGGGATGCAGATGTCAAGAACTGGATGTACATCATGCTCGGAAGGATGACCTTTGAACTGAATGAAGCGGAAGGTTGGCAGATCATTCCGTTCTGCAAGGGTATCGCCCAAAGTGGTAAGTCGACCCTGTTGAACTTTGTGGTCAAGATGTTCTATGAACCCTGTGATGTGTCGGTGATGGGCAACAACATGGAGGAAAAGTTCGGACTCTCTGCGATCTACAAGGCGTATGCGTTCATTGGTCCGGAAATCAAGCACGATTTTAAGATTGACCAGGCTTCCTTTCAGTCCATCGTGTCCGGTGAAGAGGTCTCGATCGCCATCAAAAATCAGACGGCACAGACCATTCAGTGGAACGTGCCTGGGATGCTTGCCGGGAATGAGCTGCCTGGGTTTTCGGACAACAGCGGATCCATCTTGCGTCGTCTGCTTCTGTTCAAGTTCTCCCGTCAGGTGATGGAGGGCGATGCCAGGTTGTGCGACAAGTTGTTCACAGAGATCGACAGGATTCTCCAAAAGTCCGTATTGGCTTATGTGGAAGCTGTAAAGAACTTTGGCGACAAGTTGATCTGGAACGTGGTCCCCAAAAAGTTTCACGAGTGGCGAGAGCAGATCGAGGGTCAAATGCACACTCTGGTCGGCTTCATGAAGAGCCCGGCACTGCGCTACGGAGAGGACAAGCAGATGCCCCTGTCCTGGTTCCGCTCCAAGTATCGCGAATACTGCTCCAGTATGGGAACTAGGGCTAGGCCTTGGCAACAGGAGCTTTACGAAGGACCTTTCAGTCAGAGAAAGATTCACATTGGCATAGGAACCATGGAATGGAACGGAACAGTCAAGAAAGATCAGGAGATCCTATATGGCATCACCATGATCCAAGATGATGATTGAGAAAAAACATTGACCCTTAGTAAGAACGGCTTATGTCAGCTAACCGTTATATTAACGTTACTCCGCGGACTCCGGGATCCAATCTCGGTCTGCCGAGTAATCGCATCTTGCTCACCAATCCAGAGACGGGCAATGTTGTCCAGAGGATTGTGGCACCCCGCGACGAGAAGTGGGTCTTCAACACGAAGACCAAGCGCTTCAACCTTATTCCCAAGAACAAGAATGCGCCAAAGAAACCCATAAGGAGGAACGTGCGCATCGAGGACATCGGATTGATGAACATAAATTTGGGGGCAGTGAACAGAGTTTTCCCCGAGCCCAAGAATACCGACGTCAAGTTCTCACCGCTGCGCCCATCTCTGTTCGGACTCAAAGTAAGCTTTCAGAAGGAATTGAGTTTTCTACAGTTTTCAGATCTTGCCTACGAATTTGCCAAGAAGCCGTTTCCCAAGGGCGTGACTCGCGTCGTGGTCAGAGGTGACCGCTTCCGCGCCTTGGTGGACATCAAGACCAAGGAGCAACAGAATCGCCTCAACAAAAACCTATTCAAGATCGTTCGGCGCATCGATGTTAACATGGGTGACTATAACATTCAGATATTCCGGACTGGAATGCTCATGAACGGCGGCTACGAAAAGAACCCAATCGAAGTTCCTCTGAACTACATTGACGGAAGGAAGATTTTCGGCAAGGCACTGGACACTATGGAGGACTTCATGAAGAAGTTTGTCCCCACCGAAAAGAGAGTGACTGAAGATTTCACAGTCACCAACTTTAATGCCGATTTCTTTGTCAATCAGATCATCGTGGACCCCTTCGTTGCCACCGCCAACGGAAATGAGATCTACAAGTCACTCAAGAAGATAGTCAAGAACTCAAGAAATATTCCCAATAAAGTGATGGAGTTTATCCCAGACTTTGAATATGAGTACGGGAATAAGAACAGTAACTTTATACAGGAACTGAAAGAATTGGGAGGAAAAGTTCCCCAGTTCCCTGACAACATTTACTTGAAGTTCCCCGAGCAAAAGGGCAAGGACAAGAAGCGTGGAGGTTCCTATGTGGCGTGGAAGAAGGGCTACATCCGTATTCAGGGTGCCGACAGCCTCACCAAGGTCCTACTCATGATTCGCACTATTCAGAACTGGTATGCCATCATGAAGAAGGACAATCCAGATGTCTTGGTCACGACCAACATTGCAGGCGCCAAGGTCAAGAAAGCCAAGAAGATTGTGGCTGCCAAGGAGAACATCGAGAAGGTGGGACGCGTCCGACTCAATGTCTACAAGGGCAAGGACGGAACCAACAAACTCAAGTTGAACGACATTCGTTGTGAAGACACAACCAAGAAGGGCTACACCACCAAACAACTTAGGGTGATCGCAGCGAGACGTGGCATTCCCGGCGCAGACAAGTTGAAGCGTGAAATTCTGTGCGAAAAACTTTTGGCTCTGGCCAAGGCAAATAGGAATCGTGCACAGGCTCGCGAGCAGGCAAAGGCGCGTCGACTCATCCGTCCGGCGGTTCGTCGCATCGCTGAAAAGAAGCGGGCCGAGCAGGCGGCACTGGAAGCCGAGTTCGAAGCCGAAGTGGCTGCGGAATTCAATGACAACATCAGTTCCGTCGAAGCAAATCTTGGTCTGCGCCAGACACCTTCGCCCATGCCGACCCCGATGCTGACACCGTCTAGACCCGCCCCAGCGCCCAGAGTCAGGACTCCCTCACCGATTGAACCCCAGATGATGAACGAAAATTGGTTTGAAAGGATGGAGCGGAATGGCTCGGCGAACCAACAGACTGCTCAGCAAAAGGGCGAGGCGCTATTGAACAATATGATTGGAAGCCCTGCCAGCCCCAAGTTGAACGAGGGCAATTATCAAAAGTACAGGAATGTTCACAAGAACAAGGAGTGGTACATGTGGAATGTGAGCAAGGCACGAACCAACTACATGAACTCGCGCAGGGAGTTTGGTATCAACGCCGAGCCCACCAAGAGAGCCTACGCCCAGTTCCGTGCCCTCAAGAATCTCGAAAATGAATATCTCGGTAGATAGTAAATGGACCCTCAGGCGGTTTACAACGGTTTCGCTTCGATGTTCCGAAACATGCTAATTTCTATGACAGCCTCGATTGCACTAATCGGGTTCTCAGAGAAGTTTGAACTCATGGCACCGACGGTGCGAATCATTGGGTTCATTGTGATGATGATCGCGGCGTTCATAGGCTTCAAGACCTATCGCGACTTTATGGACTATATTGACTCTATTGAGAGTGAAGTTCCGGTGGCAAAGCGGTGGCGCACGTGGGCTTACACTTCATTGTTCTACTCGGCGCTGATCTTCACGCTCGCCGCAATTTATCTTTTCAGGAAAGTGATACCTTTTTAATTTCTGGACCCTCGGCTCCAGGTTTATTTGGAAAATTGATCACATACCCCTCGATGGCATTTATACGTTCCATGTAGTGCATGGTTTGAATAATGTGTTCGGGCTTTATCGACGGGCATGCCTTCAATTCAATGACCCACTTGCCATCGATGATGATGTCAGCACGGATGACACCCACTATGTTCTTTTTGTAGTAGACCGGAATGTTGACTTCGTGACTGTAGGGCATCTGCTTTTCATCCAGTTCCACCATGAACGCACGCTGATAGACATTTTCTAGGTGGCACGGACCTAGTTCACTGAAAATATTCTTGGCGATGTTTTCTAAAAAACTTTTCATTAAAGAATAGATGCTCCTTATCATTAAATGCGTGTTACATTGAGACCACCCGTTACCGTTAGACCCAGACGAATTCCACCAAGATCTGATTTATTTAGTGCGACCACATCAGCCGTTACTGCTGGTGTGACTATCTACTGCACTCTCAACTGGTGGCACTACAGAAAGATTCGCAAGGAACTTGAAAAGCGATTAGATGATGACATTAAAGAAAAGAATCGTAATAAATAATAGTATGAGCTATGCACTCGGTGGTATATTATTGGGTCCATTTTACAAGGGACGCAGTTCGATTCAGGCAAAGAGCACGGTCAATGATGCCATAAGATACACGTGGGTAGTTGGAAAGATACCAAACATTAATCACGTCATCAACACAATACCAGAGGGCGTCAGGTATTCTATTCAAGATCATCGTCCAACTATCATGCCTTATGATGGCGTTCATATCACGCTGAACTATCTGATCGAAGTTCAGATCCACACTCCCGAAAGTTTGGCCGTGAGACAAAATGAGATTCATCACAGAATATACAGAATGAAAAAATACAACGATCACATCTCTATGAAATATGATGAAGTCATGGAGAATAGGCAGTGGAAGATTCTAGAAGAATGTTACAAACTTCCAGCGCCTATGAGTTTGTCACTTCCCATCGAGGGAAATGTAAATACTATGTGGGAAGATCTGTTAGATTCCATTGCCATCAAGTATAACCTTGAACTTCAAGAAGTTTAACCAGGACTCTAATTTCTTCCTCGATGTCATCACTTATACGTTTACCGTCCTTTTCCACGCGAAACGTATCGAGTGCAAACCCATTTTGTGTTGTAATGCTTGCCGAAATTACATTGATGCCAAGTGACACAAATATCATACTTAGATCGCTCATGAGATTCGGATAGTCGCGAAGTTTCACCCACACCCTAGTCTCCTTGTCTCTGTAGTGACTGAAGTAAACATCATGTCCTTCATCGCCGTCTGCTGAACATGAATCAAAATCAAATTCATCTTCGACCATGGTTTTAACTCTGGAACACAACGAAGTGCTGATGGGTTTACCCGAGTAGGTGAGCATCGTGTACTCGAGATCCTTTTCGTTGTCCATGTTCCTCCACGCATTAATTTGAAGACCTCTTAGTTTGTGACCGAACCCAACTTCCTTTGTAAAAGGTTTATTACATCCTGGTATGATGAGACGTGTCTTGTTTCCGTCATTGATGATTCTGTAAGGTTGACTGCACTGAACTAGCATCTTTCTTAAAGAATTAATAATATCTTTAATTAGTAGATGAAACAACCAATACACAGGATACAGAAGTTGGGAACATTTGGTGCCAAGTTAAACTTGAAACTACTCAGATCGAGGAAGACACCAGAGGACAACCGACGAATAGCCAGGTGGGTGACCGGCGAATTAGTAGACCTTGGTCCTACCTTTGTAAAATTAGGACAGTTGATTAGCACGCGAAATGACATTTTGTCCGCCGAGGTCATTGAGGAATTTTCCAGTCTACAGAACGAGGTTCCTCCTTTCCAAAATGTCTTGAGCGTGGTGGGTGAAGACTATGTAAAGGAAACATTTGGGTATTTTGACACCCGACCGATGGCGTCGGCTTCGTTGGGGCAGTGTCACCGAGCCATCGCCAAAGACGGAACTGAGGTGGTTGTCAAAGTACAACGCCCTGGAATAGAACAGGGTATCATCGATGATATTGACATTATCAAAATGATATCAAAGATAGGGTATTTTTTCACGAGGGATTCAAATTATACAGAATTTGTGGATATTTTGGACGAGTGGAAGCCCCTGATCTTGGAGGAGATTGACTACGAAAAGGAGGCACAGAGCATGATCGAGTTCAAGGAACTTTTCAAGAATAACGATTGGGTCAAGGTTCCTGATGTCTTCCCTGAAATATCCTCGAAGCGGGTCTTGGTGATGGCTTACGAGCCTGGTGTAAAAATTGTAAATATAGAGGAACTTAACAAGTTGAATGCCGACCTCGACCAGATTGCGTTCTTCGTGGTTCGCAGTCAGTTCATGCAGGTGCTCGAGAATGGATTGTTCCACGCGGACCCTCATCCGGGCAACCTGGCACTGAACCCACAGGGTCAAATTGTATATTATGACTTTGGGCTGATGATGAAGATTGACCCTATGTACAAAGAAAACTTGTATCTATTGCTTGAAGCTGTATATAAAAAGGATCTCGACAAGATCTACACGATGATGATCGAACTGAACATTATCATACCCACGGGCGATCGTGCGTCGGTGAAGTCATTCATCAAGTTGTTTCTGAATTATGTAGAGTCGGTAGATTTAGATAAATTAGACGTAGAAGAATTGAAGGCCATGGAGGAAGACAGACCGTTCCGTCTTTCGACCATGTGGGTTCTCTTAATCAAGTCCATCTATTCGGTAGAGGGCATTGCCAAAACTCTATCTGAAAACATTGCCCTTTCGGATGTGCTTGAACCCTATGCCGAGCAAGTACTCGAGGAGAGTGGACTTCTCAATGTGGCATTTTCAGACATTCAACAAACCGCCATGAAAATACCAAGTTCCATACAATCTATCAAAAGCACCGTGGATGCACTGGAGGCGAGCAATATGCGTGTGCGCCGTAGTATCACCGACAACGAAAAACTGCTGACGAAGAATCGGATTCTTCAACAGAGTATTTTGGTGTTGGTGGTTTCCACAATGTTAGTGGATCAAACTGTGACCTATGTATTTCAGACTGTCGCGTTTATTCTTTTTGTATACAGTCAGTTTTAGTTCTCATCGTCCTCACTGGAGTCCTTGATGAGCTTGGGGCGGGCAAACTTGTCCACCTTGGACTCGAAGAAGAAATCGAGAAAGTCCTTCTCCAGATCCTTGCGCTCGGCGTAGAGATCGGTGGAGCGCTCGAGTTCCTTTGTGATAAACTTGACCGCGTTGCGGCGTCCCTCGACCCTCTGGTCCTTTCGGCTCTGAAGATAAGCCTTGCGCTTGTCAGTGAGCTTTCGCATACGTCCCTGAAGTCCCTCCGGAATCTTAAAAGGTGTCGATGATTCGGCACAGATGGTAATCATTGTTATTCATAATGGAGATTTATTTCTTTAATATTTTTAGTAATCCATGTGTGATAGAACTCACTGGGTGATTCCGCCGGAAATGATACAGGTGGATGAAACCCAGGTATTAGGCAAGGGTAAGTACGGCAACGTCTATTTAGGTAATTGGTTAGGAACTCCAGTAGCAATCAAGCATTTTGAAGAGCATCTCCCCTCGGAGATCAAAAGGATAATACAACGTGAATTTAGCACCATGACACGAATTCACCACCCTCACGTGTGTCAGTTGTTGGGATACACAGAAGAACCTTTTCAGATTGTAATGGAATATTTTGTTAATGGAAATCTTCGCGAATACATTGACAGAAACCCAACGACCTTGGCTGAACGAGTTGGTTTCATGGTTGACATTCTTAGAGCACTTGTCTATTTGCACTCGCGCAAACCCGAACAGGTCATTCACAGAGATTTGAAACCTGAAAACCTTCTGGTGTCCAAGAGTGGAAAGGTCAAGATCGCTGACTTCGGGCTAAGTAAAATTCTGGTCAGTGACAATACGTTCTATTCGGATGGGTGGCGGGTCGGAACCGGAAAATACATGGCACCCGAAATGCGTGACATAGAACCCTACAACGAAAAGATTGACATCTATTCACTTGGCATGATAACAAGGGAAATATTCAAAGACATAAATCCTCCTCCAGAGATTTACGAAACGATAAGTCTCATGCTTGAAAACAACTATAAACGTAGGCCGTCTGCCGAGAAACTTTTAGAGTTCTTTTTAGCATATCATAAGAAAGTCCTTAACGAACGTCCAAAAACATCATGTTGTGGCATCTACAAGACTACCTTGTAGACCCGTCTGGTGTCCTTGTCCTCCACGGACAAAATCTTAAATTTATCCGTCTTGACAAGTTTCATGCCCTTATTTGTCACGAAGGATT
>Ga0222713_10002623_pt1 | contig 19100 bp, 15 predicted proteins | sample C33_649DmetaG_FD_165061 | JGI IMG/M metagenome (GOLD analysis project Ga0222713, IMG submission 165061) | Estuarine water microbial communities from San Francisco Bay, California, United States - C33_649D | ecosystem: Environmental > Aquatic > Marine > Unclassified | place: USA: California...
ACGGCAGGACGCTGGCACGGATCATCGACCACATCCGCAAGCGCCCCGCCGATTTTCCTGCCATCGACACCCGCAGCATCGTGCTCGTCGGCCACTCCTTTGGCGGCTCGTCGGTGGCCTACGCCATGGGCCAGGGCGCGGCCGCAGTCGGCGCCGTACTGCTGGACCCGGCCGCGTTCGGCGGCGGCTTGCAGAACGCCATCGGACGCATCAACCGCCCGGTCATCGTCCTCGGTGCGGATGAAGAAATATTCCCAGCCCGCGGCCGCGAAGTTTTCCTGCGCAGTCTCCGCGGCAATGCCGGTGAATTGTCGGTCCGCAATGCCGGACACGAAGATGCGGAATTCAGGCTCAGCGACGACGGCACCCGCGAGGAACAGCTCGCCTTCGTCAGTGCGCTGACCGCCGCGGCGATCAGCATTAGTTCGACAGGACAGCTCGACTACGCCTGGCAGAGTTTCGAGCCCGCGATCGCCGCCGGCCGCCTGTTTGACGTCAAGAAAAAATAAAGACCATTCAGCCTGACCGCAGAATCATGTTCCAGAGAAAATGCCCTGCATCCGTATTTCGTTACCTGGGAGGGGGATTGCTATCGATAACCGCTTATTCCCATCACGCGCAACCCAAACCACCCGTTTTTGACCAAGAAAAATCACGGCAGCAGAGTATTTACCACGCCCGCGAAGAAGCAAGACTGGAAGGTTATGTCATCGATCGTGGCCTGGCTGCTTACGCGCCCGCACTGATGCCGGACTTTGAACAAGCTGTCGAACGGCTCGGCCCAACGGACCGCTGGCTCGATATCGGGGCAGGACGCGGACAGGCGATGATTGACTACCACACCCCCTCGGTCGAAACTGAGGAAATCAATCCGGCACCGACACGTCCCAGGGCCAGTACCGTCGCGATGTCGAATGAAGACCGCCGCACTGAAGCCTGGCACCGCATGGCGGACGGACTACGCCTGAACCAGTTTCGAAAAAGCCGTTGCTGCAGGTACAATCGTCAAACCCAGAAAAAAATAGACGGTGCAAAGCCGCGGGATCCCGGTCCATCCATTTAACAAACAAGGTCATGCTCAGCACATGATTTCATTGATTAATTTGCGCGGCATCCGGTCGGCTGTAACACCAGCCGTGCTGATGCTATGCCTGGGCGCCGGCAATGCGCCGGCCCAGAACACCACCGCACCGCCCGTCGATGCGGAGCGCAGCAAACAGGAAAAGATTTACCAGGCGCGCGGCGAGTTGCGGCTGGAGGGCTACGTCATCGACCGCTCCATGTCCGCCTACGTCCGTGCATTGCCGGCCGGCTTCGCACAGGCGCTCGCCAACCTTGGTCCCGAGGAACGCTGGCTGGATATCGGTGCAGGCCAGGGCATGGCCATATTGGACTATTACTCGCCCGAATACGATCCGCGGCAAGCCGGCCGGCGTGAGCGGCAGATCAAAAAGGGACGTGCAGTCGCCATGTCGATCGAAGACCGGCGCACGCCGCGCTGGCAGCAGACTGCGGAGACCCTGGAACCCAAGCAACTCCAGTATGTGTTCGGCAAACCCCTGCGCGAGTATTCCACTGAGGAACTGGGACACTTCCAGCTGATCACCGACGTCATTGGCGGGTTTTCCTACACGGAGAATCTGTCCCTGTTCATGGAAAAAGTACTGAGCCTGCTCACCGTCAACGGCACTTTTTATACCGTCTCACAGGACGTCCGCAACGAAGCGGGCAGCAATAAACCGCACTATGCCGGCGAACCCTTTCTGTCACAAATCCGAAACGCCACCGGCAACGACATCGGCATCTGCGCCTGGCTGAAACAAATCAGCTGTGTCGAAGTCAGCTGCGATTACAAGGGCGATTGGATTCCGCCCCTTGAAACGTACAGAATCCGCAAGACCTGCAACAATGTCGCCGTGCCGCCGCTGAAAATCGAACATTATGTCGCCGGCACGCCGCCCGAGCGCGTGTTCCTGCTGGCCAACCCGGCACCGGCACCCGCCGCCAAACCCTGAATTTGATGCAACACAATGCCGCCGGCACTGCACTGCACTAAAGTGCCGGCGGCATGAACTACCCGAACAGTCTCCCGCGCGCCAATCCGCGCGACCGCATCCTGACCGTATCACTGGTCATTCTCTGCCAGATCGTCCATGGCATCAGCTTCAGCGCGATGCCGCTACTGCTTCCGCTGATCCGTGAAGACCTGCACATCACATTCACCCAGGCCGGCCTGCTATCGGCCGCAGCCACCTTCAGTTACGCGCTGGGCCAGATTCCCGCCGGCTTTCTCTCCGACCGTTACGGCCCGAAGCGGCTGTTTTTTATCGGCCTGCTGGGCTGGTCGGTGTTTTCAGTTTTCCTCGGCCTGATTCACCTCTTCTGGATGGCAGTGATTTCGCAACTGCTCGCGGGCACTTTCCGCGCCCTGCTATTCGCGCCCGGCATGTCACTGCTGGCCTCGTGGTTTCCGCCGGAACGCCGCGCCACGGCGATGAGCCTCTACATGCTCGGCGGCTTCGCCGGCACCATCGTGCTCTCGCTGGGCGGCCCGCTGCTGTCTGCCGCTTACGGCTGGCGCGCGGCCTTCATGATGATGGCCGCCATCGGCATCGTCATGGCGTTTGTCTACCGGCATTACGCCCGCGAAAAGCCGCGCAGCGGCGCCGCACAGCCGCTCGCCCTCGCCGACGTCACCCGGCTGTTCAGCCACCCCATCATGTGGGTTTGCAGTGGATTGCAGTTCGTGCGCTTCGCGGTGGTTACCGCTTATATGGTTTGGCTGCCGTCGTTGCTGGTCGTCGACCGCGGCGTCAGCGTGCAGACCGCCGGCTTCATCATCGCCATGGCCGCAGCCTTCACCGCACCGTCGAACACACTGGGCGGCTACGTTTCCGACCGCCTGCGCAACCCGCCCCTGATCATCGGCGGCGCACTCGCCGTGCTCGCCTGTACCGCCCTGCTGATCGCGCAGATCGAATCACTGCCGCTGTTATTGCTGGTGATCGCGGTGAATTCGATTTTCCTGCAATTCTATTTCGGCCCGCTGTTCCTGGTGCCCGTCGAAATTCTCGGTCCGCGCATCGCCGGCACCGCGACCGGCTTCAGCAACCTCTTCGCCAACATCGGCGGCTTCCTCACCGCCTGGGCGATGGGCGCGATCAAGGATCAGTCCGGATCATTCAAGGCCGGCTTCATCAGCATCAGCGTGATCTGCCTGACCGGCGTTGTACTCTCGTTGATTCTTTCGCGCATGCGAGGCAAAGCGCTGGCAGCGGCTACTCTTTCGGAACCTTCGCCGCGGTAATCACCTTGCCCCAGCTCGCGATTTCGGTCTTGATCTGCGCCAGAAACTCCTGCGGCGAATTGCCTTCAGGCTCGATACCCAACGCCGTCAGCCGCTCCGCGACATCCGGTTTCCGCGCCATCGCCGCCATCTCGCGATGCAGCCGGCTGATGATTGCCGGCGGCGTGCCTTTCGGTGCGTGCAGCCCGTACCAGGACAGCACTTCATAACCGGGCACCGTCTCGGTGATGGTCGGCAGATCGGGGGCTGATGCGATGCGTTTGGTTCCGGTGACACCCAGCGCGCGCAGCTTGCCGCCCTTGATATGCGGGAACGCCGAGGAATAGGCGCTGATCAGCATCTGCACCTGCCCCGCAATCAGGTCGGTCAGCGCCGGACCTGCCCCCTTGTAGGCGATATGCACAATGTCGATACCAGCCAGAAACTTGAATTGCTCACCGGCGAGGTGCGCGGTTGAACCCGAGCCGGCTGATGCGAAGTTGATCGATCCCGGCTTCGCCTTGGCCATCGCCACCAGTTCTTTCACCGACTTCGCCGGCACAGACGGATGCACCACCAGCACCAGCTGGCTCGAGCCAACACGGCTGATCGGAATAATGTCTTTGGTCGGATCGTAAGGCAGCTTCAGGCGCAGATTCGGCGCGATCACGATCTCACCGCCGGCCGACATCAGCAGGGTGTATCCGTCGGGCGCGGATTGCGTCAGCAAACCGACCGCCAGCGTGCCGCCGGCGCCGCCGCGATTGTCGATGATGAACTGCTGACCGAGTACCTCGGACAGATGGGGCGCCGCCAGTCGCGCCGTCAGGTCGCTGGGACCGCCGGGCGGATAACTCACCAGCATGCGCACCGGGCGCTGCGGATACTTCACTTCTGCCGCCTGCACCCCACCGCCGGCCAGCAACACCGCCAGCACGATCAACGCCTTCATTCGTATCTTCAGATTCATGCTCTCCCCGCTCTGCGCATGCATTCAGACTTGATCTTAGCGCAGCAACCCTGGCGTTTTGCGGTAAAGTCCAAAAAAAACGCTCAGCATCATTGTTCCGGAGGAGTTGCATGAACACCCTGATTCCGTCTGCAGGCCGTCTGGCCTGCGCGCTGGCTGCTGCCTGGCTGATCGCCTCACCCGCACAGGCCCGCGTCACCCGGATCGTCATCGACCAGACCGTATCGCCGGCCTTCTGCAAGGGCGATGTCTGCAGCAGCTATGGCGTCGCGGGCCGCTATGAACAGATTGCCGGGCGCGCCTGGGGCGAACTCGACCCCAAGGATCCGCTGAACAGCCTGGTCCAGGACATCGAACTCGCGCGCGAAGCCGACGGCAAGGTGCGTTATGTCGCCAGCTTCGTCATTACCCGCCCCGTCGACATGAGCAAGGCCAGCGGCATGCTCTGGCATGAGGTGCCAAACCGCGGACGCCCGGTATTGCTGTCCGAACAGGAACGTGAATTCGGCGACATTGGCCTCGCCACCGCCTGGCAGGGCGACAACGCCGGTTTCGGCAGCACACTCGGCACCACCGTGCGTCCGACGATGACTGTCAATGGCAACCACTGGCTGCAATTACCCATCGTCAAAAATCCCGACGGTTCGCCGGTCACCGGACAGGTCTTCGCGCGCATCATCAACCGCAGCGGACTGAATGCCCAGCCGCTGATCGTGCAAACCAACCCGGTGCCTTATCTGCCGGCGACGCTCGACACCACCCAAGCGACACTGGTCTCGCGCGACCATGAAACGCTGGACGGCAAGGTCAAAGGCGAAACACCGATCGCGGCTGAAGACTGGAAATTCTGTGGCGGCGGCAGCTTCGATGAACCGCAGCCGCTGACACAACTGCCGGTGCAGATCTGCCTTAAGGGCGGATTCAACCCCGCGAAGCTGTATCAGGTGGTGTACACCGCAAAAGATCCTTATCCGCTGGGCGTCGGCTTTGCCGCATGGCGCGACCTCGGCGCCTTTTTCAAATACGCCAGACAGGACGACAGCGGCACGCCGAATCCGATTGCCGGAAAAATCACCCACAGCATCGCGCGCGGCCGCTCGCAATCCGGCAACTACCTGCGTGGCTGGCTGCATCTGGGCTTCAATCAGGTCGAGGACAAAAAGATCACCACGTCGCGCCGCGTGCATGACGGCATGTGGCCGGTGATCGCCGGCCGGCGCATTGCCCTGAATTATCGCTGGGCCCAGCCCGACGGCGTGCTTGAGCTCTATCAGGCGGGCAGCGAAGGTCCGCAATGGTGGCAACCCTGGCCCGACCGTGCACGCAAGCTGCCGTCGCGCAGCATCCAGGACCGCTGCCTTGCCAGCAACACCTGTCCGAAAATCATCGAGCATTTCGGCGCCGCCGAAATCTGGGCGCTGAAACTCGGCCCGGAATGGGTTGGTACCGATGCCATGCAGGACATTCCGTTACCCGACAATGTGCGCCGTTACTACATCGCCAGCAGCACTCACGGCGGCGGCAGCGGCGGCTTCAATGCCAGCCTCGCTGAATACCATCAGAAAGCCAAAGCGGTGAGCTGCCCCGGCAACAACTGGGGCAATGCCGTATTGCCTGCAAACCCGCTGTCTCACGACGAACCCTGGCGCGCGATCACCGTGCACTTCCGTGACTGGGTGATGAAAAACACCACGCCGCCGCCCAGCTATTACCCGACCATCAAGGCCGGCCAGCTGGTCGCCCCTCACAAGGCCGCCATGGGATTCCCGACACTCCCCGGCCTGCGCGCCACCGCACCGGAGCCGGACCTGATCAATCCCCTGCTCGATTACGACTGGGGCCCGCAGTTCGATGCCAACGATGCCTCCGGCATACCGGGCTTCGCGCCGCCGAAGATCAAACAGACGCTGAACATGCTGGTGCCGAAAGTTGATGCCGACGGCAATGAAGTCGGCGGCATCCCGGTGGTGCTGCTGGAAGCGCCGCTGGGCACCTATCTCGGCTGGAACATCACCGCCGGCGGCTTCCACGCCGGACAACTGTGCAACTACGCCGGTGGCATGCTGCCCTTCGCCCGGACCAAAGCCGAGCGCGAAGCCCGCAAAGATCCGCGGCCATCGCTGGAAGAACGTTACGGCAATCACGCCGGATTCGTTGATGCAGTGCGGAAAGCCACCGAAAAGGTCAAGGCAAGCGGCTTCCTGCTGGAGAAGGATGCCGCCGCACTGATCCGGGCCGCCGAAAGCAGCAACGTTTTGAAATCACCGCAATAGGCAATCTGTGTATGATTGTCGTTCCCCGAAATCCGGGGCAACGGACCCGCAGGAACAAAAACCTGTACTGATCTGGAGGAGAACAGAAAATGTCCAAGCTGCTGTCACAACTCATCGCACGCAGTCTCATGCCCGCGCTGGTTGCGGGTGCTTTTGCACTACCCGTACCGATCGCCCTTGCGCAGCAGGCCAATGCCACCCCGCCGACTGCCGCCGAGATCGAACGGCGCAAATCAATGGGCGGCTACATGCCCGAGCGCATGCAGAACCCCAACCTCACCAGCAACCCGCCGCGCCTCACCGTGACGCCGCTGGAAGACATTCCGGTCAACAAGATCCAGGTCCCCGCGGGCTTCAAGGTTGAAGTCTGGGCGCACGGCATCCCCGGCGCACGCATGATGACCCGCGCCGCCAACGGCGCGGTGTTCGTCGGCACCCGCACCATTGGACGTGTTTATGCCGTTTATGAAAAAGACGGCAAGCGCGTGTCCAAGATCGTCGCGCAGAAACTGAACCAGCCCAACGGCGTGCTGATGCACAACGGCTCGCTGTATATCGCCGCCATCAACCGCGTGTTCCGCTACGACAACATCGAAGCCAATCTGGAAAACATTCCGGAACCGGTCGACATGACCAAGGACTTCAACCTTCCGCCGGACGTGCACCACAACTGGAAATTCCTCGCCTACGGCCCCGACAAGAAGATGTATTTCCAGGTCGGCGCGCCCTGCAACGTCTGCGAGATCAACCCGGGTGTCCACGGCCAGATCCGCCGCTACAACATGGACGGCACCGGTATGGAGATCGTCGCCCGCGGCGTACGCAACAGCGTCGGCTTCGACTTCCATCCGCAAACCAAGGAGCTCTGGTTCACCGACAATGGCCGCGACTGGGCCGGCGAAACGGGCTTTGACGACGAACTGAACCGCGTCCCGGCAGACAAAGTCGGCGGCCATTTCGGCTTTCCCTACTGCCATGCCAACGGCCAGCCCGATCCGGACATCAAGGTGCCGAATCCCTGCGCCAACGTGATCCTTCCGGTCACCGTGCTCGGCGCGCATACCGCCGCACTGGGCATGCGCTTCTACACCGGCAAGATGTATCCGCCGGAATACCAGAATGCCATTCTGCTCGCGCGCCACGGCTCCTGGAACAAGACCGAACGCAGCGGCTACGACATCCTGCGCGTCAATGCCACGCCCGACGGCAAGGACGCCAAGATCACGCCATTCATGACCGGCTTCATGGATAAATCCAGTAATACCTACTGGGGCCGCCCGACCGACGTCATGCAGTTGCCCGATGGTTCGATGCTGATCTCCGACGAACAACAGGGCGCGATCTACCGTGTCAGCTACGGCAAATAAATGAAGCAATGCCTCACGACGCGCTGGACGATCATCCAGCGCGTCTTTTTTTTACTGATCATCGCTGCCGCCGGCCCCGCCGGCGCGCAGATCAAGGGCAACCCTGAGCGCGGCGCGGACAAGGCCAAGACCTGCGTCGCCTGTCACGGCCAGACCGGACGCGGCCCGATGTCCGGCGTGCCTGCACTCTCCGGCCAGCAATTCGAATTCATCACTCTGCAACTGATCCTGATCCGCGAAGGCTTGCGTGAAATTCCCGACATGAGCGGCATGCTCAAGGAGCTGAAGGACCAGGACCTCGCCGACATCGGCGCTTTTTTCAGTGCGATGGAACCGTTTTCACCGCGCGGCACGCGCAATGACCGACGTTTTGCCGCCGGCGCCAAGCTCTCGGAAATCATGGGCTGCGGCAGTTGCCACATGAAAGGTTATGTCGGCCAGCGCCAGGTGCCGCGGATCATCAACCAGCGTGAGGAATACCTCGCCAAAACGCTGATTGCTTATCGCGACAACAAACGCTCGGGTGTCGATACCAGCATGAATGCGGTGATGTACAAAACCACGGATGAAGACATCTACGCGCTGGCGCACTACCTCGCGCACCAGAACTGATCTCCGGCTAAACGCCAGCACCTCTAGCGGATCAGCTCCAGCGTCACTCCCAGCATTGCCGAACGTCCCGGCGACGGCTCGTAAAAACGGCCGTTGCCGTCGGCGACAATTACCGACCCTACATATTTGCGGTCGGTGATGTTGTCGATGCGCAGGAACCCGGACACCCGCCAGCCCTTGCCGCGCTGCTGCAGGCCTGCGCGCAGGCTGCCGATGGTATAAGCCGCCGCCGCTTCGCTGTTCTGGTCGTTGACGAAGACCTGACCGCTGTGGCGCAGTTCCGCACCGGCATGGAAACCACTGGCGGCATCACGCCAAACCAGTTCGCCATACAGCAGATTGGATGCCACGCCCGGCAAGCGGTTACCGGCCGCCACCGTACCGCCGGTGCCCGGCGTGAACGGATCCTTGAAGGTCGCATCGAGCAGTGTCCACGCCAGCGCCGACTGGAAGCCCATCCCGTATTGCTGCTGCCACGCCACTTCCAGTCCCTTGCGCAGCGTGCCCGAGGCATTGCGGTAATCGGTGCGGCCGCCGGACGAACTGTTGACGACGATTTCATCGCGGGTGTCGATACGGAACAGCGCGACATTGACATGCCCCTGCCCGCCGGTCAGCGCTTTCAAGCCGACCTCGCGGTGCAGGCTGGTCGCCGGGCGCAGTGCAAAGTTGAGTCCGGTCGCGCCACCCGGCCGGTAAGCCAGTTCGGCAAAGGTCGGCGTCTCGAAGCCTTCACCGATATTGGCGTAGGCATTCATTACCGGTGTAATGCGCCAGGTCGCGCCGATCACCGGCGTCGCCTTCGAATAATCCACCGCGCCGCTGTCATCGAGATTGGCGCCGGTGATGTAGTAATCCTTGGATTCAAAACTCACCCGGCTGTGGCGCAACCCGGCAAACAGACCCAGCTGTTTCGTTGCCTGCCACTCGCCCTGCACATAGATATCGGTATTACTGACCTTGTCATCCTCATCGCGCTTCAGCGCGCCGGTAATGCCATTGTTGTTCATGAATCCGCGGCGCCGCTCGAGCATGCGGTCATGATCAACGCCGGCAGAAACTGAAAACCGCCGCGACGCCAGCTGACCCTCGCGCGTCCAGCGCAGTCCCAACCCGCTATAGCCGCGATCGAGGTCGACCACACCGCCCGAACTGGTCACCACATTCTGTGATGCAAGCGGGATCGCCAGATGCTGGGTCACCTGCCGGTCGCCGGCATAGGCGCGGGCGTTGATCATGTCGCCATTGGACAGCGGCAGCTCCCAGGTCAAGCCACCCTGTGACTGGCTGATGCTCTTGCGGGTGTTGAAGGTATAGGCAACCGCTGTCGCCTGCCGAGGGTTCTGCGCCACCTGCGCCGCGGTCAGCCCCAGCGGATCTTCAGTCTCGGGCTGATCCAGCACATTGACCACCAGCGTGATGCGCCCTGCGCTACCCAGGTCGTAACGCAGTTTGGCATTGCCGGCATCGCGCCGCGCCGCGCTGTGATCACGGTAACCGTCAGTCTCGAAGCGCGAAACATCAATCATCGCATTCAGTGGTCCGTGCTGGCCGCCGTACTGCTGCCCGAGTTTCCAGCTCTTGTAACTGCCGGCACTGGTATTGGTGGTGAAGGTCGGGTCTGCCGGACCGTCTGCCGTGAAAATCTGCACCACACCACCGGCGGCGTTGCCGTACAGACTTGAAAACGGACCGCGCAGCACCTCGATACGTTCCGCCGAAGACAGATTGAAGGTCGCCGCCTGACCCTGCCCGTCGGGCATCGTCGCCGGAATACCGTCCGCCAGCAGTCGCACGCCGCGCACGCCAAAGGTCGACCGTGAACCGAAGCCGCGCGATGAAACCTGCAGGTCCTGCGCATAGTTCTGCCGGTTTTGCACCGCGATGCCGGGCACGCGGTTCAGCGATTCCGACAGATTGACCTGCGGGTTGCCTTCGCGGATCGCACGCTGGTCCACGGTATCGATGGCCACCGGCAAATCCATGTTGTCGCGCTCGACGCGCGTGGCGCTGACGGATACCTCGGGCAGCAGAACAGGTGCGCGCGGCATCTCTTGGGCACGTGCAGCCCCGCAGGCGGCAACTGCCGCCGCAATGATGGTCATCCGTTTAGTCGGCACTGCCCCTCCGCCGTCTGTGGTCTTGCCGCAGCGAAATTCGCGACGCGGATGTAACCCTACACAAAGAAGACGGGAAAGCCAATGACTGCGTACACGATCCGGCTGACGGGCGAAAGAATAGCGATTAACGTGGCTTGCGGCGCAGGTTCCAGACCGCAGATCATCTGGAGCAGACGCTAGCCGGTGATCAGCGCGATGGCGATGTGGTTCTGCTCGACAAAGCGACGCGCCTCGTCGGTCAAGGAGCCGGAGGTAACCACAAAATGCCTGCCGCACCTTCGGTCTCGACGATCCAGCAAAAATCGCGCACCACCGCCACACCGACACGCTGCACGCACCACGGCACCTGCGCAGTGAGTTTGACCATGTCTTCAACGGAATTGACTCTGCGACGTGCGATGCCTTCTCCCGATGGAGATGCCTGGTGTCATCCTGCGGCACCGGAACGCCTGCTGGCTGACCGGCGCGAAATCGGACCGGCGCCGAATATACCCTATAACTAATTGTTTTTATTAATTATTTTTTCGGACACCGAAACCTCAATCATCACCTCATTGCGGCGGAAGAAAGGCAAGGTCCACGGCGGGTTGTATCGCGCCAGCTGCACCACGCCGCGCGTCTTGAAGCCCCGCTGCTTCACCCAGGCCATCAACTCCTCCGATTTCTGCTGCACTTTCTCAGCACCCGCGAGCCCGGAGAACACCAGCACTGCAAAACGCTGGCCCGGCACCGCGCGCAACTGCACCGCCGGATTCACCGGCTTCGGCAACGTCGCCAGCGAATACTGGCTCGGCATCACAAAATGAATACGCCAGCGTGAGGCATTCATCCCTGCCGCCTGCGGTTCGGCCAGCACCGGCGCGGTCATCGCAATTTTTTCCGAAACCGGCTCGGCAGCGACCGGCGCGGTCATGGCAATCTTTTCATTGGTTTTGTCGCCGGGCTTGGCACTGACCGACAGGTTATTGCCGAAGATGTAATCCGCAATCAACCGGAACCCGGCACTCGAAGCCTTATCCAGATCACCATCGACAACGGTTTCCGCAACCACAAAAGGCCGGTATTGGCGGATCTCGTACGGTTCGGCCTTCTCGATCAGTTCAAATGCCGGTTCTTCGACGGCCATGGCAGCTCCGCTGTTGAATACCACCGCACAAACCGCGAGCACTTTGAGCCCACGGACAAAAACGGCAGCGCTGCCAGGGAACGTCATCAATTGGCCTTCGCGCCGGAGGCCGCAACCACCTTGGTCCATTTTTCGATATCGCGTTTGATCACCGCCGTTAACTCCTCAGGCGTGCTGCCGACAATATCGCCGCCTTCGGCTGCAATGCGCTTTTTCATGTCATCGCTGCGCAAGCCTTTGACCAGTTCGCTGTTCAGACGCGTGATGATGTCGTTCGGGGTGCCGGCAGGTGCCAGCACGGCATACCAGGTGCTCGCCTCGTAGCCGGGCAAACCGCCTTCGGCAATGGTCGGAATCTCCGGCACCGCCGCGGAACGTTTCGCTGTGCTCACGCCCAGCGCCTTCAGCTTGCCGCTGCGCACATGCGGCAGCGTCGGCGGCAGGTTGAGAATACCCATCGAAATCTCGCCGGTCATCACACCGATCGCTGCAGCGGGCGCACCCTTGAACGGCACATGCACCAGATTCGCACCGGCCAAAACGCGGAACAATTCACCCGACAGATGCGCCGTGCTGCCGTTGCCGCCGGAACCGAATGTCAGCTCACCCGGTTTCGCTTTGGCCAGCGCAACCAGATCCTTCACTGATTTGACCGGCAGTGAGGGATGCACGATCAGGATGTTCGGCGCCGTGGTCACCAGCGAGATTGGCGCAAAGTCCTTCACCGCGTCATAAGGCAGCTTTGGATATAGCGCCGTATTCACCGAATGCGAACCGGCACTGCCCATCACCAGAGTGTAACCGTCGGGCGGCGCCTTGGCGGCAATTTCGGCGCCCAGACTGCCGCCGGCGCCCGGACGCGGGTCTGTCACAACCGGCTTGCCCAGCGACTCCGTCAGCTTCTGCGCCACCACCCGCGCAATCAGGTCCGGGCCGCTGCCCGGTGCCGAGGGCACCACCATGCGAATCGGTTTGGTCGGATACGACTGCGCGAACACCGGTGCAGCAATCGAAACAGCCGCTACCAGCGCAACACCGGAAATTATTTTTTTCATTGCAATCCTCACCATTTAATTCATCACAAGATCAATACCGCTACCCCAGGCGCTCATCCAGATTGGCATTCGCCGGCAGCCGCCGGTAAGGATGCGCACGCAACACCGCATCATCCAGTTCAATGCCGATGCCCGGCACCTCCGGCAACTCAAAGCAGCCGTTGACCAGTTTCGGCCGGTAACCACCGGCCACATCATAAAACAGCGGACTCTCCGCCAGCTGATGCTCCAGCACCAGAAAGGCCGGCGCCACCGCACAAATCTGCATGCTCGCCAGATTACACACCGGCCCCGTCGGGTTATGCGGCGCAAAATGCACGCCACGCTCCGCGCAACGCGCCGCAATGCGCAACATCTCGCCATACCCACCGGCGTATTTGACGTCCGGCATCACCACATCCAGCAGACCGTCATCGACAAACGGCGCAAATCCGCCCAGTCCGATCTGCCGTTCGGCACCGGCAAGCTTCATGTCACTCCCGAGGGCACCGGCATGAATCCGCTGCAACATCGCAAAGCTATCGGCATTCTCCGAAACCGGACATTCGATCCAGTACAGACGGACACCCTGCAATTCGTGCATGAGACGCCGCGCACCGCGCTCATCAAAACGCCAGTGACAATCCACCATGATGTCGATATCCGGCCCCACTGCCTCGCGGATTGCGCGAACCCGCGCAATACCCGCCTGCGTGCGGCGCAGTTTTTCCGGCTCGTTGGCGTCACCCCAGTAGACCCCATCGAAGGGGGCAATCTTCACCGCACCATAACCCTGCGCTACCGCATGGCGCGCCGCTGCAGCAATGCCCTCCGGCGAACGGTCCCGCGCACCGCGATTGATATTGGCATAGACCCGCACTGATTTTCGTACTGCGACCCCGCTGCCGACCAGCCACTGATACACCGGCACACCAGCCGCTTTGGCACAGAGATCGGTCACCGCCTGCTCGGTCGCGCTGATGATCGAAGAAGCGATCAGTCCACCGGGGGAATGGGGATACACCTTGAGCATCGGCAGCAATTCATCCACCGTCCTGCCGACCCACTCCTGCCGCATATTCCCGGCATAGGCCAGCTGCGCCGGCTCATATCCGTTGAGTGAAGCCTCACCGATGCCAGTCAGTCCGCTCTCTGCAGTAACCCGGATAAAAAACCAGTTGGTCTTCTCCGACACATTGAACACCAGCGGCTCAAACCCCGCGACCTTCATGCCCTTCATACCCACCCCTGTTTCCAGACCGCGCCATCCAGCAGTTCACGCCAGCGGATGCGCCGCACTTTTTTTGAATACACCGACTCGATCTCGACCCACTCCACCGGCGCCTCGGGCGGCTCCGGCTCGATCACCTTGCACACCAGGAAATGTTTCTGCTTTGCCAGTGGCTTCACTGCCGTCCATTTCGACAGCAGCAGCTTTTTCGGATGCAGGATGGCCATGTTTAACGGCTCAGGCAAAAGGCGCCACGCCGATCAGCCACAGATGCAGGCCGGCGACAAACACTGCCCACGCCACCACGCCGGCGACCACCGTCAGCACCGTGCGCAACTCATCACCCGGCGGATACACTGTGCCCGCCACACGATCGCGCTTGCGTGCCGCGATGAAATCCGCAATCGCCCAGACCAGAAAAGCGCCGAACAGCACGACATCGGACAAACGCCCGTTGGCCAGCAAATGCGCAAAGGCCCAGACCTTGACGCCGATGATCATCGGATGGCCAAGCCGGGCCTTGATATGGTTGCCAGGCACCTTGGCCGCAGCCAGCAGCACAAACGACACCAGCATCAGCAGGCTGGTCATGTGGCGCATGAACACCGGCGGCTCGAACAGCACCACACCCTGCTGCCGGGCCTGCCCGTAACCCCAGACCAGCAATACAAAAGCCGCAATTGAAATCAGCGAATACACGCCTTTCCACCGGTTCTCACCGATACGCGCAATGGTGCGCACTCGCCAGGGTTCGGCAAATATCCGCACTGAATGCACACCCAAAAAAAGGATCAAGCCGGCAACAAGTGTTGACATGGCGGCCTCACAAAAAAGAATGGGAATAAAACGCGGCTACAGAGGGCAGAGATTACCGCAACTGCGACTAACGGGGTTTATGCGGCGTTTTGTGCTTCAGCAGCGATTGCCGCTTCCGCTTCCGCGATCTTCGCCGCGCGACGGCGGCCCAGCAACAGATAACCCAGCCCGATGAACAGCGCGAGTGCGCCGCAGGCAAGAACCAGCAGCGCCAGATTGAGCAAGCGATCGGAATTGTGCGGATTGCGCGGCACCGTATCGACACGGGTCGCTGTCTGGTCCCGGACTTCCTGCATCACCGGCGCAGCCAAAGGCACAACGGGGTTTGCCGGATCGGCAATCACCGGCGCGGGCCCGGCAGCGGGCTTTTCGGCAGGTGCTTTTTCCACCACCGCTTTTTCTACGACCGGCTTGTCGCTGACGGCTTTCCCGGCATCCGGCGTCGGCAGCGCGGCAAAAGCCTTCTGCAGTTGCGCGACCTGGCCTTCCATCACTGTCACGCGCGACAGCATGTCCTTGATGACTTTGTCACCGGCGTTGAGCTGTGTGGCCAGTCGATTCAATTCACGGTCGTAAGCGGCATCATCGACCCGCGCGGCGGCTTTGGCCGGCGGCGCAGCGACCGCAGATTTGGCTTCGGTTGCGCGCCTCACAACCGGCAACGGTTTTTCAGCGGGCGCGGCAGCAACAAAAGCCGCAACAGGTGCAGGAGCGGCCACAGATACCGGCGTATCGCCCGCAGGCCCGAGCAACACGTTATAAGCGCGCGCAATGCGGCCACCGCGCACATTCAGTTCAACCAGCAGCGGGAGCGAAGGTTCAGTCACCGGGCGTGTCGACACCAGCGCGATGACGCGCCGGCCGTTGTTCCGGTATTGGATGGCGAGACGAGCACCGTTCAGCGCGGCGTTGTATTGCAGGCCGGCCGCAGCATAGGCTTCGGGAGAAGCAAAACGCGGGGTCGCGGATTCCAGATCCTCGGCTGCCAGCGAGAGTTCGATTTCGGCGCGCAGCGGTTCACCGATGGCGGACAGCACAGCCAGCCTGCCAAGGCTTGCTGCACCTGCCGTCGACGCGATCATCAGCATTAAAACTGCCAGAACCGCGCGGAATGTCAGGATGGGACTAACGATGCCACCTCCCGATCTACGAATTAGACCGGAAAGTTACTCCTTTACTGGCAGTTACGCAAGTAACCCATTCTAAATATTGAAGTTTTTAATTAACCTGTGGCAGCCCCTGCAACACCCGCGCAGGCCGGTTCAGGCCGCACTCCCCGCCGCATGGCCCGAGGCCCAGGCCCACTGGAAGTTGTAGCCGCCGAGCCAGCCCGTCACATCCACCACCTCACCGATGAAATGCAGCCCGGGCACTGCGCGCGCTGCCATGGTCTGCTGCGACAACGCCGCGGTATCCACACCACCGAGTGTGACCTCGGCCTTGGCATAACCCAGCGTACCCGAAGGCTGGATCGGCCAGCCCTTCAGCGTTTGCGCGATTGTCGCCAGCGTCGCATTCGACAACTGCACCAACGGCTGGGTCCAGCCATGCAGCTCGGCAAAGCTGACTGCAAACCGTCGCGGCAGATGTTCAGACAGCAAAGCGCCCAGGCTCTGCTGATCGCGGCGATGATCATTGAGCCAGGCACCGGCATCGATATCCGGCAACAGATCCAGCGCCACTGCGCCGCGCGCACCACCCGCCTGCCAATACGACGACACCTGCAGAATCGAAGGCCCCGACAATCCGCGATGCGTAATCAGCGCCGCTTCGCGGAAACGCGGATTCACTGCGCCGCGCGGCACCTCGACACAGGACGTCACCGCATCAAACGACGAGCCCGACAACACACCAAAACGCTCCAGCCATTCCGGCGGTGCGGCCAGCGGTACCAGCGCCGGTTTCGGCGTCACCACGGCAATGCCGAACTGCTCGGCAAGGCGCAAACCAAACGGTGTCGCACCGATTTTCGGAATCGACAGCCCGCCGGTCGCGACCACCAGCGACTGCGTGCGATAACTGCCCTTCGACGTCGCCACCGTAAAACCCGGCACTTCATCCGGCAGGCGCTCCACGCGCTCGATGCTCACCGGCATCGCCCACTGCACGTTCACTGCATCACATTCAGCCTTGAGCATGGCGATGATCTGCATCGCGCTGTCATCACAGAACAGCTGACCGAGATTGCGCTCGTGATAAGTAATGCCGTGGCGCTCGACCAGCGCAATGAAGTCGCGCGGCGTATAACGCGCCAGCGCCGAACGGCAGAAATGCGGATTGCGCGACAGGAAATTCGCAGGACTGACCTCACGATTGGTGAAGTTGCAGCGTCCGCCGCCGGAGATGCGGATTTTTTCAGCGAGGGTAGCGGCGTGGTCCACCAGCAGCACGCGCCGCCCGCGCGCACCGGCCACGGCCGCACACATCATGCCGGCGGCGCCAGCACCCAGCACAATGACGTCGAAATCCATGGGCGGCCTGATGCAAGAGGACGCGCATCATACCGCGACAGTGAAACCCATGACTTCAATTTAATTGCATCCTGCGTCTTAGGTTTGGCGACATTGACCTCAAAAGCCCAAATCACGGACTAAACCCGTCATTTCTCCACCCGACACTAGTCACCCGCCGGCAGAACAGAGTATTTTCGGGGACATAACAAAGAGGAGCTTCAATGAACATCGCCACCCGCACGCTGCAGCGTGCCGTCATCGCCGCACTGCTCATCACACCGCTCGGTGCCATTGCGACCTATCCGGAGCGCCCGGTGCGCATCATTGTGCCGGTCTCGGCCGGCGGCGGCGTCGATGCGCTGGCGCGGCTGATCGGCCAGCATTACAACGCGGTTTGGGGCCAGCCCTTCATCATCGACAACCGTCCCGGCGCCGGGGGCAGTATCGGCCCCGAGCTGGTTGCGCGTTCCGCGCCCGATGGCTATACGCTGATGGTGAGCAGTAGCAGCTACATCACCAATGCCGCGATCCGCAGCGTGCGTTACGACCCGATCGCCGACTTCCAGCCGATCACCAAACTCACCACCAATCCCTATCTGATCGTCGTCACGCCTTCACTGCCCGTCAAAACGGTCACCGACCTGGTCAACCTCGCCAAAGCCAAACCGGACAGCATCACTTATGCCTCATCGGGCACCGGCGGCGTGCTGCACCTCGGCGGTGAACTGCTCGCCACACTCGCCGGCATCAAGATGACCCATGTGCCGTACAAAGGTGTCGCCGACGGCTATCCCGCGGTGATCTCCGGTCAGGTGAACTGGATGCTCGGCAGCCCGATCTCCGCACAGCCGCTGATCAAAGCCGGCCGCCTGCGCGGCATCGCCGTCACCACCGAAAAACGCCTCAAGGCCCTGCCCGAGCTGCCGGCCATCGCCGAGACCGTGCCCGGCTATGAAGTGAGCGCGTGGTTCGGCCTGTTCGGCCCGGCGAAACTGCCGCCCGCCGTCGTCGATAAGCTGTACAAGGAAGCGTCAAGAGCCGTCACCGAACCCACGCTCGCCGCCAAGATGGAAGCCGGCGGCACCGAAACCGTCGGCAACCCGACGCGCGAATTCACGCAGCAGACCAAAGCCGAATACGAGAAATGGCGCAATCTGGTGAAAAAGGCCAATCTCAAGCTGGAAAACTGACCGCCCGGCGCGGACTGCATCCGGGCCGCCATCGCCTGCTGCACCGCGTTGACACTGCACTGGCCATGCTCTAACTTGCCTGCAGTCTGCAGCACCCAAAAAATCCAATAATCGATCTGCAACCGGAGGAGTCCCATGAACACCAAAGCCATCACCACGGCCTGTCTTCTGGCGGCCGGCGTCATTATCATTGCACCGCTCAGCGCCATCGCACAGGCCTACCCGGCCAAACCGATCCGCATGATCGTGCCCTTCCCGCCGGGCGGCGGCGTCGACATCATCGGCCGTCTTGTCGGCAAAGGCATGGCGGATCGCATGGGCCAGCAGGTGGTCATTGAGAACCGGGCCGGCGCCAACGCCATCATCGGCCTTGAAGTGCTGAAGAACTCCCCGCCCGACGGTTACACCATCGCCGCGGCGTCCGCCGGCCCGCTCGCCGTCAATCCGCACATCTACCGCAAGCTCGCCTACGACCCGCTGCGCGACTTCACCGCAATCGGGGGACTGGTCAATTTCCCGCTGCTGCTGGTGGCACACCCCTCGCTGCCGGTGAAAAACATCAAGGAACTGATCGCGCTGGCCAAGTCGCGGCCGGGCGAGATCACCTACTCCTCGCCGGGCG
>Ga0222713_10002626_pt1 | contig 19077 bp, 12 predicted proteins | sample C33_649DmetaG_FD_165061 | JGI IMG/M metagenome (GOLD analysis project Ga0222713, IMG submission 165061) | Estuarine water microbial communities from San Francisco Bay, California, United States - C33_649D | ecosystem: Environmental > Aquatic > Marine > Unclassified | place: USA: California...
CCCCCGCGCTCGCGCATTCCTCTCACAACCGTTCCCTTCGCACTCGCTCTCACCTCTTCCCTTTCGCCTCGCGTCGTGCGATCGCCACATCAATCTCATCCGACCTCACTTTCATCACCGTGTACCAATACGCCGACGCACAAAACGTCGCTAATGCGGACGCGATCGCGACGTTCGCCGTTAAGCGCGACGAGTGACGCGCGCTGAACGCCATCGCGCGCGAGTGAAACAAAATCAATCAAATTATTTTCGTTTTCTCAACTCGTTCGCCGTCGATGTGCGACGCGAACTCGCGCGAGCGACGCGCACTGACGACGATCGACGTCGCGAGCGCGCCGGTCGCGTTTCGAGCTCGCGCGTCACTCGCGCTCGCGATCGATCGCGATCGATCGACGCGATCGCGATGATGATTCCTTTCCTCGCGATATCGACGCGTGACACGTGCGCGTGCGATGACGAGTGCGATGTCGGTGACGTGCGCTCGCGCGATCGCGCGGCGTTTTGCGCGTGAACCTCCGATCGACGCGCGAGTCGCGGTCGCGTTCGCGATCGATCGCACGGTGCGAACGACGACGCCAGGCGACGGAGGCGAACGCGCGAACGGGCGTGTGAATGCAAATACATATGATTTGTATTTCGTTCTATCGATGTCGATCGAAGCCGAGGTACGCGTTGCGAACGTGAGGTCGCGAATGGGCGATCGATCGCGCGTTGGACGATGGTGGCGGCGCGATCGAGTGGTCGCCGATGGGTGATGATGATGACGATGAATGAAGGGGGATGAACGCGATGCCGATGCGGAATGAAGACACGATATGCCGCCCCAGTCATAGACACGTTTCGGCGTGGTGATGATGGGTTGAGAAAGCGCACGAACGCGCGGTCGGACCGCGAAGGTGGGGCGCGCGAAGGAAGCGAGGGCGGGGCGCGCGAAGGCGCGCGAAGGCGCGCGCGCGGACGGAGGGCGAATGAGAGCGCGTGCGCGCGAAGTGGAAAAGGGAAATAGGATGGATATGGAGTGGAGAATGGTTTTCGAGCGGGAGATCATGAGGCGAGCGACGCGAGGCGACGACGACGATCGAATCGCGGTGACGATTGAACCGCAAACCCAGCTCGCTTTGAGCCTCGGCTTTGAAGAAGACTTGTTCCATATACACGACAATTTTCTGAGCGAATGAATCGTCGTCGTCGCGCGCGACGTCAGGGTCACGATACGCGCGATGACAGGGTGGAAAACGGGAATCGAATCGCGGTTGGAGGTTTCAGCGCTGACGGCGGTTTGTTTTGTTTTTGTTTTCGGGTCGAGCGTAGGCGCCGAGACGGGCAAATTCAATCGAAGGAGGGGGGATACTTAGTGAGCATAGGTGCGTCACGATCGATGCGTTACGTTGCGCCGATTCAGTTTCGGTTGCATTTTTTTTAAAGAACCGCGAGACGCGCGGTGGCTGTGCAAATTCCAATCGTCGTCACAGAAAATTATCGTACGGAAATGAGGATTTTCTTTCCCCAGTTGATCGAAGATGAAAAGAATATAAGAAGACCGGTCGCTAACCGGTCATACTTGCCAGTAATAGCTGATCCGTTAACGATTTCTGGACGACGATTGGATGCGCGGACGCGCGACATGACCCGGTTTTAGCATTTTTCTTATCGTTTTTCTCTCGAATTTTGTCGCGTCCGAAACGGTGAGACGAACTAGAGATGATGAAAAACATTGGTCCGTGTTTTCGAAAGTTCGCTTTATGAGACTTCAAACAAGGGTGTGACAACCCGACTTCAGATCTATCGATTTCACTGTTTTTGCTTCGCTTAAGTTGGGCACTAGACCCCGTCTGTGTCTTCTTGCCCCGTTCCCTTGAAGCTACATCGATAGACCGTACCGTTGAATCGAAGCTTCGGTTCGGTCACGCAACTGGTTTCTCGCTATCTTTTTCGGCCGCTCACCGCTGATGAGGACACAGAGACCAGACATCTCAGGTTGCGCTCATTGACCCGAATTCTGGGCTGTTACTTCAGGCAGCTGGACATGGTTTCCATCCATAGTTCGGCGTTAATCAGCCCGTACAACGACGGGCTCGCATTCTGAGCTCCGGCGGGGAGGAGATCTTACTACCTCGGCCCCAATGCGGGTAGTTCTGGAAACCGGGCTTACAAGCATGATCACCTCGCCTATGTTTTTTTTTCAGCGTTCGGATTGGTATTTATATTCAGACACTAACGAGCGTTTTTTGTTGTAGCGCGCCGCGAGAACGCGTTTGACGACGTCTCGCACGCATAGAGTACTTAATTGATTAGTCCATAGGTGCGTTCGACGACACCATCGTGACGGCGTATTCGTGCGCAAAGACACTGATTGATCAAAATGGATGGATTGCGATGATGTATAACCTCGAGGCTGTTTGTTAGTAGGCTTGGCCTGTGCGCATAACAACTTCAAAACGACTTCTCCTTTCTCTGAGCAATCCAACTTTAAAAGTCCAGATCAAGCGGCGTCATCGCGCACGACGACGTTTCCGGGACGAAATCTCGAGCCAATGATGCAGCTATTCATGTGCAGTGCAGTACGCTGCTGGGGAATCTGGATTTCCAGGCGAACCTTCCCCGACGGCAGCGTATGAGAATCCGTTCTCGGCTTGGCACAAAACTCGCGGTTCTGCCGCTGTCTGAGGCTTGTGTTTTTGTGTGGCGAATTCATCGTTCGAGCGCTAAAGCACGTTCACGAAAGATCTCACGACTGACTTTGCTCGAATTTCCCATTTGTTCCGCGCAGTTTTTAGATGGTTAGGTAGAATAGAGAAAAACGAGATTAGCGTAGCACAACGTTGACGGCGCGACGCGCGAGGCGAACGTAGGAGGAAAAGAAATGACGAAAGAAACCAGTCATTCTCACGACGGTCAACAGAGCTTCGGCGACGAAGAGATAACGGTGCTAGTACTCCGATCTTTCCCTTACGTCCGACGAGCGCGCGTTTGTAAGTGCAACAATCAAACGTCTTCGTATTACACACTCTCCGCGTGTCGTTGTCTTTACGGGCACAGCAACGAAAGCGCGGTATTTTCCCCCGTCACCGGATTTGACCCATCCGCCACCTTACACAACATCGCTTGCACATCCTTCCTCACGATCACATCCGTCCAATCACTATTCGTGATGATTGCGTCCTCCAATTGCGCGGAGCTCACGATGGCGCCGCTCAAGATCGCATTCGTAAAATTCGCCCCGGTCAAATTACACTGCCCCAAGTTCGCATTCGTCAAATTCGCATTCACAAACGTCGCGTTCGATAAATCCGCCCCGAACAGCGTCACCCCGGTCAAATTCGCATCGTTAAAATTCGCCCGCTTCAGCGACCCTTTGGTGAAATACTCTCCCGTCTGACTGAAATCTCTCCCAACGTACTCGTACCCATCGCACGAATTCGTCGCGCACTCGCTCGTCTGTGGTATCGCTCGCGCGTTTGGCGTTGCGATCTCCAGCGCGAGCGCCAACGCGAGCGCCGCGAACGTCGCTCGCTCTCGCTCGCTCTCGCGCGGCGCCGCGCGCGCTCGCTCGCTCGCTCGCTCGCTCGCGCGTCGTTTGCCCTCCCCCATCATCGTCGCCCTCGCGCGCGTCGCCCGACGTCTCGCGTGTGCTTTCATTCCAAGTTCCACCGCCCTCGTCGCGTTCGTTCGCATGGCCATCGCGCGAACGAGATCGAATCGCGCGGCGACGTGTGGACGTCCACGCGCGCGTCAGCCATCGACGTCGACCTCGCGATGGTGTATGTATACAAACTCGGACGTACGGTACGTACAGTACACGATTCGAAATCTGTATGATGGCATTGGGTCCTCGACATCGGTATATATATACATACTCGGACGTTTGGTACGTACGTCATGCTATGAAAATGGAGCAAGGACGCGTGTTCTCGCGCGCGAACGCGGCGCGGCGCGCCGATGCGCGCGCGCGTCACACCTCTGCGTGGGGTGTTTGCTTGAGTCATGACTCGTCACTCCACGACGTTCGGGAAGACGTCGTTTGGTGCGAATCGTGCGCAATCACACCACTCGCGGTCGCGATGGCGTCGACGACGAACGCGAAAAAGAACGCGAACGGGAAAATCGCGCGCGCGACGACCGCGTTGAAGGCTAGGAAAACAACGAGTGAGAAGCGAGGACGACGAGACGCACGCGCACCGAACACAGGGCGAGGACACAGACGTGGAAACGCCTCAGGAAAACGAAAAAGCGATGAAAAGTCGACGACGGCGAAGCGATCGAAGACGAATGAGATGACGAAAGAGGATTTCGAAATCGGTATGGAGGTGAGCGTGAAAGGGCCGGCGAACGCGGTGTGGTGCGCAGAAATTGTGGACGTACGCTCGCGGCGCAAGGCCCCGCTCGAGGTGAAGTGGTTCGACTCCGCGAGCGCGAGCGCGAGCGCGGGGGAGTATTCGTATTGGGATTGCATGAAGAATGATAAGGTGGAGATTAAGGTGCGTTTGAACGTTCGATGATCGTTCGCGTTGGAGTGGTCGTCGGTGGGTTGGATTGACGTTCGTCGGGTACGCGCGCAGAGCGTATTTGAAACGCACAAGAGCGGACATTTCGCGCCGCCGAAAGGGGGGCGTCTGAGTTGTACGAAGTGCAAGGAGTTGCAAACGACGTGTGCGCGTCGTTTATTTTCAGCGTATGTTCCGAATGATGTGGAATTATGAGGCCGATATCGTTCATCGTTTGAAGATGGAAACTGAATACGTTAATAATTTGATGGTTGAATGAATATGAAAAAATGAATTATACTGTACATAAATGTGCGCTCGATGAAACTATTGACGCTCTCGTCGTCGACGACGCACGCCGTGGATGAGCGACAGGTACGCGTCGAATTGATGCGTCGCGAGGTCGTCGCTTTCGAACGGATACGCCGCGCCGCATCGATACGCCGCGGCGAAGCCGCTCAAAATGGCGATCTCGTGCGTGTTCACCAGCGTATACGAACCAGCGTAGAGCGTATTTCGCTTGTTTTGAACGAATCTCCAGAACGGTACTGCGCGAGTGAGATGTCGAACAGTGTGTCCGAATTGTCTCCACCACTTCACGAGGACGATTTTACTCTTGTCGATTTCCTCCATCGTCCACTTGGATTTATCTTCGGCGGCGTTTAGAAAAATGGATTGGTACACGCGTTCGCCCGATGCGCCCTTGGCGAACGGTTGATACGCCGATAAATCAAACGACATCTCAACCTTGGACATGTCGTCGTCGTACGTCTTGATAAAGTACATATCGCTCCCGTCGTCAGCGACGTCGTAGTGCCGGCGCATGTACGCCTCGTCCCGATGCGTCACAGACACGTCGTCAAAGTATTGTATATTACCAAAGATTCTGCGCTCCATGAAGCTCGTTCCCGTGCCTGCTTTAAGCAACTGTTCGCTCACCTCGGTGTTACATGCGAAAATCACCTTATCGCATTCTTTCTCCCTCGTCTCCCCATCGATCCCGCGATACTTGACCACGCACCGACGCGCGTAGCGCTCCACGCTCGTCGCCTCGACGTCGCACATCACCTTCCCCCCGTTCGCCTCGATCGCTTCTTGAATCTTCCCATACATCTCATTAAACTTTGGAAACGCAAACATCTTCGGTGCGGCACTCATAAACGCCACTGGATCGTAATCATACAATCGCAATCGTTCATCCGTGAACACGCGAGCGAGCAACGCGCTCGATACGTTCCTCGTCTGATTCCCCGTTCCGAAAAACAACGCCGTCGTCGCGTACACCACGCGATCTCTAAATCCTTTGGAATGTCCATGCATTCTCAGCGCCAAGTCAACGGAGATAAACGCGTAGAACTTCTCGAACCGCTTGATGTTTCGCAACGTTCGCGCAAACTTTTTCACGTCATCCTTCATGGAATTAATCAACGCGCTCCGTCGCGAATTCCGCCAATTATTCTTCCCGATCCCAAAACTCACTTTCACATCGATCCAGTGCGCGTCGTCGCACGCGCACGCGTTCATCAGCGCCAGCGCGTTGGCGTAGCTTCGCGCCCCGCCCTGGACGCCGTCGTTCGCGCGAACGTCATCGAACAGCGTCGATGTCGTCGCCACGCCGCCGAGAAGCGACGCGCGGTCGATTAACGTCACATCGAACGACGGCGAGCGCGTCAGCGCGTACGCCGCGGCACTTCCCGCGGCACCGCCGCCGATGATGATGATTCTCATCAGCGCTCGCTCATGCGCCGCCACGGTGTGACGATCGATCGAACGGATCGAACGGATCGATCGATCGATCGATCGAATCGCGATGGAGGACGACGATGGGCGCGAGAATCCGCGCGATGTAACGCGCTCTGGAGACATTCACATCGCGAGCGCGTGCGAGGCGAGCGCGGGGAATCCGAACAAAAAGCGCATGGTGGCGCTGTCGTTCGCGTACGTCGGCGCCGGGTACGCCGGGATGCAGCGGAATCCGGGGGTGGTGACGATCGAAGGCGAACTCGAGCGCGCGATCGTTTCCGCGGGGGGGATATCGAGCGCGAACGCTGGGGATTTCAATAAGGTGGCGTGGACGCGCGCGGCGCGGACGGATAAAGGGGTGAGCGCGGTGGGGCAAGTCATCGCGTGTCGGATGGTTTTAGAGCCGCCGGGGATGTTGGAGCGGATTAACGCGGCTTTGCCGGGGAATTTTGAAGTGTTTGGGATCGATCGCGTCACCGGAGGGTTCAATGCGAAGACGATGTGCGATCGGAGGAGGTACGAGTACGTGATACCGACGTGGGCGTTCGATCCGAGCGTCGGGCGGAGAGGAGGAACGGGCGACGAAGAGGGTGGGAAGTTTGTGTTCACGGAAGAGACACGCGCGAGGATTTCTTCGGTTTTGGCGAATTATTGCGGCACGCATAATTTTCATAATTACACCGTCAAGGTGAAGCCAACAGATTCGCAGGCGAAGCGTTATATTTTGAGTTTTGATTGTTCCGAACCATTTATGGTCGACGGCGAGGAGTTTGTGCGGTGCACTGTTCTTGGACAGTCGTTCATGTTGCATCAGATTCGCAAGCTGATTGGAATGATGCTTGCCGTCGTTCGTGGAGAGCTGACGGAAGATGACCAAAAGTTTGCGCTGCTGTCGCACAAGTTTGCTCCGACGCCCATGGCACCGGAACTCGGATTGTTTTTGTGCGAGTGCATCTACAAGGCATACAACGACAAGTTTGGTAGCATCCACGAGTCCTTGGAGTTGACCAAATACGCGGACAGGGTCGAAAAGTTCAAAAACAAGTTCGTATACGCGCACATTGCGAAGCAAGAGCGTGAGGAGAATACGATGAGGGATTGGATTCGCGACGTGCTGCAAAGCGGTATTCAGCTGCGCTTGGCGTTTGATGCCAGCATGGCAACTTCAGTTGCAGCTGGAGAAAAATTAGATGCGAGCCGCGTGGGGTTGCGGCAAAACAAGAGGAAGAACAGTGATGTGTCGATGAAAGTGGAAGATACCGTTTCTACGGCGGCCGCTCAGTCTTTTGACGTAGCTTTGGCTGCCGCCGCGGAGCGGGCAAAGACGCGAAAAGTTGACGAATCACAGGACGAGCGGCGCTATCACAAACCTCCGTCAGTGGGGCCAGCGATTTCGAAGCCCGCAACGAACGCGATTCCTACGGACGAACTTTCTGAATAGAGCGTGCAATATTATTAAAGATAAGGATAAACCACGCTAAACTCTCAATCTTAACTTCAACTTCACAATCTGAACAATACAGACTAAAATAAAATTCTGACCTCACGAGCGAGGAATACATTCGTCACAAACGAAAAGACAATTCTGCAAATTCGCTGTCTGACATGGGCTCCGATTGCTAAACTCTCAATCTTAACTTCAACTTCACAATCTGAACAATACAGACTAAAATAAAATTCTGACCTCACGAGCGAGGAATACATTCGTCACAAACGAAAAGACAATTCTGCAAATTCGCTGTCTGACATGGGCTCCGATTGTGTGTACGTCGCATCACCATCGGAAAAATACCCGTTTTCCCCGTTTTCACTCCCAACTAACGACGATGGTCTCACCGGTCTAACGTTCGTGCCATCGTCTCTGAACGCCATCAAATAGTCGCCGTTTTCACTCCCAAGTAACGACGATGGTCTCACCGGTCTAACGTTCGTGCCATCGTCTCTGAACGCCATCAAATAGTCGCGTTCTTGTTGCGCTAGATGTCTCTGGAGCGCGCTATGTGGTTGCGTACCGTCGACATTGAATCGAAAATTCATAGGCGTCGCAAAATAGTCCACGGATTCAACGTCAGCAGACGTTTGATCCGCAGGTTGTCCATCATCGAATGAGCGCTCGCTCATCGTGTCGGCGGGTGTGGGTGCTACCACCCTCGAGCGCGTCGAAAATCCGTAATAGTAATCATCGTCATCGTCGACACCGTCATTTTCTTCTATAGAACCATCGTCATAACTCTCGGCGATGACTTTGGCTTCGCTCTCGGCCATTTCCTTCCCGTCGTACACGGCGGCGCCAAATCTACTTGTGCCCAAGAAAGCGTTGGCATCCACTGGACGAGAAGCGTCGTCGTCATCACTCGCCTCGCGATCAGCCTTCGAAGCCAGCGCCGCACATTCTCGATTTTCCTTGACTTGATCGACGGTTTTTCGAAACGCGGCCAAACCAATCGACTTCTTTGGATTCGACTCAGCAGTGCGCTCAGATTCATTCAACGAGTTTTCCTTGGATGAACCCCGCGAACCTATGACTTTAACGAGTTTCGAAAACTGCGTGGCCCGTAATCGTTGCGCCGTTTGGTCTTTCCATGACAGTGTCTTCGGTTCTTCATACAGTGCACCTCCAGGCTCCCGCGCCTTGACCGCTTTGAGCTTGATTTTGAGCGCCAATTTTCTGAGCTGAATTGTGTGTTTAATGATTTCGACAACCTCAGCGTGATCGTACAGACCCTCCGCGTCAGATGATACGGTGAAGCGCTCAAGAATAATAGCGACAAATAGATTTCCGAGCAAAAAGAGTGTAATCAAAATAAGGAAAATGAAGAACACAATGGCGGCGTAATTGTAGCTGCAATTGATGCTAGACTCTGGTACGAATGGAGGTTTCGTACGTAAGCACGCTTCCGTTAGATATACTTCGGCGAATGTGCCGACCCAACCGCCTGTGTAGACCGCAAACAACGATACCATGGCGCTGCCGAAAGTTTCAAAGTTTGCATACTTGCTCAGTACGCCACCCTCGTATGGACCCGTGTAACCGCCAAATAATGCGACGCCGCAAATAGCGAATGAAAACAAAACCAAAAGTGAAAGCGCGGCGACATTGAGCACGCCCGGCAGGGACATTATAAATGTGTTAAATAGCGAACGTAAACCAGAATGCGCTTTGACGAGCTTCAGCAAACGCAAAAGTCGAAAAAGTTGTAGGTACTCGAACACGCTGGCGCCGAGGTTGGCGCCCTGCCCGATTGCTTGTATTATGGCGACGAAGACCACGAAAGCATCGAGCCAGTTCCAGTATACCGCAAAGTATCGCCTGAACCCTTGTGCCATCAAAAGCAGGATCATTTCCAAAGCGTAAATCGCAGTGAAACCGATCGAGAGGTAAAAGTGCGCGTCTTCAGCCTCTTGACTCATGTTCACTGTTTGTGTCAAAAGCTCAATCACGTTTGCGGATACGACAAATAACATGACGTAGTCAAAGATCTTCTGCTTGCACACTAGATGCGCAGAGTTTCGTAAGCGAGACCATATGTCTTTACGCGCCGAAGGCGAGATGTAACGCCAGGATTCTTCATCTTTCGCAGATGCGCGCAGTAACGCTTGTTGCCACCGACGTTGCGAAGGGGTGACAAATGTAAGCTTATCATCCACCGTCATCTTGTTAAAGTTGTCAATCAAAGCCGTCACTAGCAAATTCATCCAGAAAAAATTACCAAACGCAACCGTAGCCACGAAATAGAACGCCGAAAACTGATTAGCATTCGCTTGCAGCCCCGTGCCGGTTCCTGTGATGTCCATGGCGACCCACATGATTTCCTGCCAGTCATCGCCCACGTGGAGCATAAATGTTGATAACAGCGCAGCCCCAAAGTTGTCGAAATTAAATCTCGCGTTTCTCCAGACTCCACCCGCAGCTTGACACGTCGCTTTGGTGGCGTAATCGCGCGCACTCTCAACAAGGTAGCACGACCACATTTTCCCCATGAAAAGTTCCATACCGAGCAAAGCAAATATTGACATCGAAACTATACCAAGAAGTAAGACATAGCTCACCGCTGGAATGGCAGCTATTATCGTCATAATTATCAACCGAAGCCCCGGCAAACGTCTGATTGACCGCAGCGGACGCAAGATTCGTAAAAGCCGTAATGATCTAACCGCACCGCCGCTGCCGCCGACGACCAGCGTGACCACAGATGTCAGGACAACAAAAAGATCCAGTACGTTGAATGCGTTACGAATATACGCCGTTCGTTTCTTGTACAATCCGAGCGCAAACAACTTCAACAGTAGTTCGACACCAAAGATCGCGGTGGAGATGATTTCGATGAGTTTATAAACCTTTGCAGTCTTTGATCCGTCGCTCGGCCACGTATGCGTTTCCGTTGCCAGTAGGATACTACCAGAGATAATGATTAGGAGAATGAAATTCTCAACCCAGCGATGCGTGATAAACGCGTAAACACGTTGCTTGTATCTCTCCATCGGGATTGAAGTGTCAAACGTGGGGATCATGTCGCCGTCGCTCGTGATGATAACGCCCGGTATTTCGTTCGATTGCTGCACAACGTGAATTTTGGGACCAAATACGGCTTGTGCCCACGGACCGGCGAGTTCAGGATTTTCATTTCCTTCATCTGTTTTCGTTGCATAACTGTCTGATTTGCGCCCATTTGCTTTCTTCAAAGTATCAATCACTGAATCTCGGAAAATCTTGCCATCTATAGAATCCTTGCTGAGTGGCGGTGTCAAACGCAAACGCGCCGCTTCAAGAGCGTGCTCAGACATCGTCAAAGTTCGCCCAGGTTCTACTTGCATGAAATCGATTGAAATGAGAAAGATTCGAACGGCGTTGACATCGTCTTCGCCATTTTTCCGCGCGCGACGCGCCTTCGCCTCGGCGAGTTTGCCACGGCGCACCGGAGACGACATCCCTTTAGTATCTTTGGCGTACTGTTCGAGAGACTGAGAACTCATTGGCCACTCCGTAATGTTACCATCGTCGTTGTCCTCTTCTAACCTTCTCGTCGACTCGTTCGCTCTTCCATCAAGTGCGTTGTCCTTCATGTGTTTTACTTTCGGGAACGCACTTTCAGTGACTTTTATATCTTCCTTCACAGCGTTAAGAACGTCGCCTCGACGCATAAACTTTGAGTCTTTGTTCTTCGCACCCGATTTCATCGCCGCCAAAGCAAATGTTGCGTTCTGCAGGATGCGTTTCAGCCGTCCGTCTTTTGATAAAATCCTAGTCTCTGCGCGCTCGATTGCTTCCTTGAGTCGCATCTCCTCCACTTCCTTGTGCTGCATTTTATCGTCTTCGACTTCAATCAACGAACATGAATCGATCAAAATACCTAAAACGAGGGACAGAATGATCGTTGAGACGAAAATCCAACAGATCGTGTATAAGATGATCCAGTTGCTACCGTACGCAACCATCGTACTCCAAGCGACAGAGAACGAATCTTCGCCAGTGGAGATGATGAACAACGTCAGCGCGCTTCTCAAAAAGTTTCTGAAGGTTTCGTGCGCTTCATCTAAGGTACCTAGCCCACTAAAGAGCTGGAATCCAAATATGGCGAAAATTACTGTGAGAATAAGCCAGACTATTAGAAATGGCCACATATCTTTCAACCCCAGCATCGCGCTGGCAACGATTTTCCTGAGCTCGCGATTTTGTCGAATCACTCTCATCGTTCGAAACGCTCGAAAGATTCGTAGAATACGCAGAAACGATAAAGAAAACCCTTGTGATGCCGCGATCGTGCTCACTACGCCAGTGACGACGATAAAACCGTCCACCCAGTTCTCTTTCAAGCGCCAGTAACCTCGAAACCCGCTTCCGATATGTTTTATAACCATTTCCAGTACGAAGAAGGAGAGAAAAATGACCTCTAGAATCGTTGTCGCGGCAGTAAACCCATCTATTTGATTGTGGTGTTGAGCCATCATCAAAATCGTGTTAAGCACGATGAGCGTGGTGATAAAATTATTAAACCATGGCATCGAGACGACGTACAAGCACAACAGGCGAAATGCATTCGTCGGTAAATCTCGAACTTCCACGCCCGAGCTTACCGCATCCGCGGGATTTTCTTCTTCAGGATTCTTGGCGGGATCCCGATCCGCTGCTGCCGTGTGTTCTTGAACGGAATCCATCGATTCTTGAAGCACTTCTTCTTCATCTCGCACATTCATTTGCGTGAGCGTCGCACAAATCACCGAAGTGAACAGTTCCATGACGAAAAAGCCACCGATGACGACGACGAACCCAAACCAAATCAACGAAGGTGCGAATCCGACGGCGTACGACAGCTCATTTAATAGCTCGTTCCACCCATCTATGGTCATAGCGTTGAGAGCTATGATCCCCGCTCGACCGGCGTTGTCAAAGTTCAAATACCCGTCGTGTGCGTCGACCCTCGAATCGCAACAGTACTCGGTCGCACTTCTATTCGTATACTCCTGCGTGTACACGCACGAACTGGCGTAGTGGTCCGGGTACGTCCCCGGCGAGCCGACGCTTTCGTCACCCAACCACTCCTCCTCGAGAGTCGCGCAAATTTCCCTCGCGCTCCCGCTCGGGAACACAAAGGTTTCGTTGAGCGCCTGTTCCTCGGGAACAGTGTACCATCTAGTGCTCGTCCTCCCGCCGAAAAGTGTCACCGCCGCGATGGCGAACACGATGATGAACCACAGAAAAAACAACCCGACGTCGCCCAAAAGCGGGAGCGCCCGCGCCATCGTTCGAATCACCAATCGCCCGCTCCTATACTTGGCAAACATCCTTAACGGCTGAAGCGCGCGCAACAGCCGCAACACGGTGAGATGCCCACTCGCGATCGGCGCTAGAATGATGCTCAGCGTCACCAACAAGAAATCAAACTGATTCCACGGCGACTTCAAGTACGCTCCCTCGCCGAACGCGAACCCTTGCGCGATCACCTTCATCACGCACTCCAACGCGAAAACTGCGATCGTGGCGTACCCAAAATACGTCACCCACGCCTCTTCGGCGGTTCCATCCCGTTTCGGCGCCACCACCGCCGCCGTCGCCGCCGACGCCGCCATGGTCGCCGCTATGAAAATCGTAAACACCGTCGACGAAACGATCGCGCGACACCAAACGCGCGCGACGTTCGTCGAATCAAACATCATCAAACTTCGTTCGCTCGTTCGCGCGCGCTCGATCGCGCGCTCGAACGCGCGGCGTTTGCGCGTCTCCCTCGGTTCGGCCGCCGCGTTCGCGCGCGCGTCCGAAGCGCTCGCCGGCGACTTCGAGCTCATCGCGCGTTCGTACGCCTTCCCTCGCGACGTCGACGCGAGGGTGAAATCCATCGTCACCGATCGCTCATTTACTGTTTCACGTTCAAGACGCGTTCGTTTTGACGCTTCCTTCGTCCGTAGGTCGAAAGTTGAGCTGAGCTGAGCTGCGCTGAGCTCGTGATACACCACGAGCGGGATGGCGTTCAAGAGACGTCATCATCCGACGCGTTCTGCGCGACGACGACTTGAGGGGCGACGTGAGATGTCGCGCAAACACTTGACGGACGAACAGCTCGCGCGCGAATGGCCGTACTTGACCCGAGCGCAAGTGAAAGAGTTTAAAGAAGCGTTTGATATCTTCGACGTGGACGGCGGCGGGACGATCACCGCGGATGAGCTCGGGGACGTCATGCGATCGCTCGGACAGAAACCGAGCAAAGAACTGTTAGAGGAAATGGTGCGAGAAATCGACGCCGATGGCGACGGGGCGATCGATTTCCCGGAGTTCTTGACGATGATGCTGAGGAAGATGAACGAAGGGGACCCGGAGAAGGAGCTGCGGGACGTGTTCATGGTGTTTGATAAAGATAAGAGCGGGACGATCAGCGCGGATGAGTTACGAACGGTGATGAAGGTGATCGGGGAGAAAGTCACGGAGCAAGAGATCGAGGATGCGATTCGATTGGCGGATACCACCGGGGACGGCGAGGTGGATTACGATGAATTTATACACTTTGTGTTGCACGATTAGCGACGACGAGGCGAATGCGAATTCGTGCGTCTATGAGGAGGAATGTATCACTACCAGTCGTTGCTAATCTGTACTATGTTATAATATGTTTCTATTCGTACTACTGCGGCTATGTTTAAGGTTTGCGATTGTCGCCGTAAAGCGCTCGAGCGTTCGCGACGTCTTCGGCGAATTGTCGCGGCATGAATCCGAGGAATAATAACCACCACGCCGCGATGGGAACGCTCACCAGGGCGCTGCAATACCAAGGAAGATGCGCGATTTGCGTCGGAAACGCGACTATCGCTGATCCCGTGGCGACGATCGTCCACGGTTGGCACCACGGCGGCTTCGTAGCCCACACGTTCGCCGGGTCTGAAGGGTGCTCGCGGAGCAAGTCGATGATTTCGCGCGGCGGCGTCGGTCGATTGGACCCGGAAGACGCTCGCAGGGACGTGCGAGAGCGTCGATGGGCGCATCCGCGCGCGCCCATGGGTGTCGAGAGTTGAAGCCTGAGCATGGCGAAGAATGAGGTCGCGCGCCGTCCCGCGCGGCGTCGAAACGTTTCGACTTGTTCTAAATGTGTTGCAATTGTGGTGGTTAATACTGACGGCGCTGCTTGCCGTTGCCGCCAGGCCCACGTCGGGCGTGTTGCGCGCCGCCACCCGCGAAATCTCGTCTCGGCATCGGACCGGGCCCCGGGCCTTCACGGCCGGCGAAATCCCGTCTCGGCATCGGACCGACTCCCGGGCCTTCGCGGCTTTCGCGTCGGTACTTTTCAATGTCGCCTACGCAGCGGAAACATATATCTTTGAGCTCTAGCACGCTCGCGCGCACGCCTTCGCTCGGGAAATCTCGCACACCGTTCACAGTATTACCGACGACGTAGCTCAGTAAACCGCTCGCGATAGCTAAATTTTCCTCCCACGAGGAGTTGTGCGCGACGTCGAGGACGATGTCTGCGATGCGAGCGGGCACCAACTTGGGCGATGTGTGCGCTAACAATACCAGTGACTTCCCGCCAGTTGGCGCGGGAGGAGGCGGAGGTGTCGCTGGATGCCTATCGTCCACCATCGCCGCCTCGGCGCGCGGCGGCTCGTCTCGCTGACGCTTGGTCCCGGCGCTCGCGTCGTTCGCGGCGACCGCTGCGTACGACGCCCCCGCGACGACCGCCCCCGTGGGCGTTCCCTCTATCGGTACCTTCCTCCATCGGTACCTTCCTCCATCGGTACCTTCCTCCATCGGTACCGGCGAGTTCGACGTCACGGGAACGACCACCGGCGCGCTCGCCGGCGCTGGAATTTCCCAATCCAACGGTTGCGGGCCGCCGTCGACGAGCGCGCGCTCAAACGGCGCCTTCAACGCCGCATAATTCGGCTTTTCTCCATACTTCAATGTCCGTATGATCCGCGCGAACGAATCCACCGCCTCTGGACACTCCATCGTGGTGAATAACCTCGACGGCGCGCTCAAGCACGCTCGTTTCATCTCCGCGATTTCCGGCTTGCTCAAAGTCGCGCCCTCCGCTTTCCACGGCAGCACGCCTTCGATCGCCTCCGCGATCACGTACAGCGTCGAAAACAAATCATCCCTCGCGCTCTGTTCTTTCCCTTCGTGCGCGTATACGCTCGCATACGTCGTCGTCCCGCGAAACGTCGCATCCTTCCTCTCCGGAATCGCGTTCCCGTCGTCATCCACAAACTTTCGCGCCAACCCGAAATCGATCAAATACACCTCTCTTTCAGCGCCGTCGCCGACCCCGACGCACACGTTCCCGGGTTTAATATCTCTATGCACGTATCCCTCATTATGTAACGTCTCCAACGCTTCGATCATCGCTATCGCTAACGCGCTCGCCGTCGCGAGCGACAGTCGTCCGTTCGCCCGTCGCGAGCGCGCCTCCGCGACGGTTTCCCCGACCAACTCCATCGCTATGTACGGCTTCCCTTCGTGCGAAGATTCGCTTAACAACTTACAGAAATGTTTCTTCCCGTGCAAAGCGCGCATGACTTTCGCCTCGCGAGCGCACGTTCGCGGGGCGCTTTCGATCTTGATCGCGCACGCGTTGAGCGTCGCGTCGTCGCTCGCGCGGTCGCGCGCGTAGTACACCTCCGCGAATTGACCTCGGCCGATTTTGTGCGTCACTGTGAAACGAAAATCAGGTTCGAGCGCGGTTTGCGGTTTAAGTAACCCCGTGGTGAAGGCGAACGGGGTTGAAGATGTCATGGAAGGGAGTTCGAGGTGACGTGTGCGGGACGGCGACGAGCGAGCGAGCGAGCGAGCGAGGCGAAACGAGCGAGACTTACGGATGAAAGGCGACAGCGATGGTTGGAATGCCAATGGGAAAGATGCAACTAGGATGACAATTGGAAACAATGAGGGGAAGGAGAAATCTACGCATCGGAGTCGCGTCTGGCGCGAGGCTGGATGTCGTCGTCGTCGTCGTCGTCGTCGTCTTCGTCTTCGTCGTCGTCGGCGGCGAGCGACGTGCTTCGAACGAGTCGCACGCGACCGCCGTAGGTCGACGCCCGTTCGGAGGCTTCTTTTAATTGCGTGGCGAACGCGAAGGTGACGGTGACACAGAGAAGGCCGAGAAGGAAGGCGAATGGGGCGCCGCCGCGTTTGGGCGTTTGACGCCACACGTACGTCCCGCTTCGCGTGCGAAGGATGATGTCGGTCAAGCCATCGCCGTCGACGTCTCGAGCGACGAGCGCGGACGTTGGAGGCGCCGTGAGGTCGATCGTCGGCGCCGCGCGGCGTCCTTTGGCGTCGACGAAAACGATGCTCCGTTCGCCGACGGCGGCGGCGAAATCGACGTACCCACCGACTCGCGCGGGGAAAGCCGTGAGCGAGGGAACGACGACGCCATCGTCGTGCCAACTCGCGGCTGTGTTGAGTTGCCATCGCTTTCGCGCGCCGTCTCGCATGTTGTAGCACGTCAAGTCGCCGCGATTATTCAGAAATATCGCGTCCCGTCCCATGGCGTCGAGCGGTCGGGCGAGCTCGGCGGCTGTTTCGGGCAAACGCCGAAGCGAAACCGGTGGGACGACGTGGACGTGGCGATGGTCGAATCCCGCTTCGATCGCCGCGCGATGTCCGTGCATGCCGCTCCCGCCTCGACAAATCGATGCGCTCAGCACGCGCTCGCGCTCGCCTCGCGCGCCGGTGGTGGTCACCGTCGCCCAGCACTGCGGGACGTTTTCCGCGCGCGAATGCCATCCGTGCGCTTCGACGTGATCGACGACACCATCGCCGTCTAAATCTACGTGCAGTCCTGGACTCGCGAGATCCATCGCACAGATTCGCCGGCCTGAATATAAATGTAGAACGTCGACGCCGTCGGCGTGGTGCGAGACGACGACGTTGGGCGGCTCTTCTTTTCGCACGCGAAAAGGCACTCGCTTCACCGCGGTCTTCGGCGCGCCGTGTAATGTCTCCACTACGCGACTCAGCGCGCGCGCGACGCCCGTCGGGAGCGCCACGTTCTGTTTCATCACCTTGAGCGACGAAAGCGACTTTTTCCGTCGTCGCTCGTCGTCGTCGTCTCGTTTGACTCTCGCGTCGTCTCGTCGAAAATGCGCCAACGACATCGTCGTATCGCCCTCGTCGCGCCAAAAGTGCGGCAATCCATCGCGCACGGCGCTCGTTTTAAACTCTCGACACGCTCGCTCGCTCGCGTCGCCCGAAGCTTCGTCGCCGTCGATCGTCGGCCGACTCGAGCGACCGACTCGCGAGAGCGTTTCCCCGTCGTTCCCAATCCATCGCCGATCCCCTGTGGCGCCTTCAAAGGCGATATACTCCATCTCTCCACTAAACTTCCCCGAAAACCCGCCCAGAAGTTCATCCTCCGTCGCGTTCGCGTATTCGTCGCGTCTCCGCCGCCGCTCGACCCGCGCGCCGACGACGACCAATCCGATGTCGTTCTCGCGAACGCGCGCTCGAGTGATCGCGATCGACGCTTCCCTCACGACCACTTCGTTTTCTTCCAATTCCTTTCCCTCCCTCGGCGCGCTCGTCATGAAATCGTCTCCCGCGCCTCGCGTCGTCCACAGCGCGTCCAACGTCGCCGCGTCGTAGCACGCGCACCGAAAATCGCTCGTCACGATCACGATCACCGATCGATCGCGCGCGATCGCCCCGACGTTCAACGACGTCACGTTCCGTTTGAAGAAATCTTTCCTTTGCGCGTCATTTCCCGAAGCGCCACCGATCGCGTTGACGGAGACGCGCTTGGCGACTCGAGCGATTCGCGTAGCGCGCGTCTTCGGCTTTCTTCGCGTCGTCCCTTTCCTTTGGTTGCTCCTCCATCCACGCCTTCTATAGTCCTCCTCCTCCTCCTCGTCGTCGTTGGCGAGTACGACATCGACGACGTCGTCGTCATCATCATCACCACCGACGGTGGTGATCGCGATCGCGCGCGCGCGCCCGGCGCCGAGCTCGACGCGCGTCACCGCCGCGTCGTCGCCGAGCGCGACGCGCGCCACCAACGTCATCGCGAACGACCAACGCGCGCTCGTGGATAGCATGGCGTTCAACGCTAACGTCAACGCTAACGCCACGATCGCGACGTCGCGTGAGGTGATGAACGTCATCGCTCGATGGTAATGAATTCTGAGCTCGCGCGTGAGCTCGCGCGCGAGCTCAGAGTGGAATGCGCTCACCTAAGGGCGTTCATTCGGCGTCGCCCGTCGACAAACGATGGACGATGACATCGATATGATGTTTCCCGCCCGTGCGAGCGCGCGTGCGAACGGAGTGAAGCGTGATGATGTGACCGATGGACGCGTGATGATGGGTCCACGTCACACATCCATCGTGAGTCAAGAGACATAGAATGCGTGGTGATGAACGCCAACG
>Ga0222713_10002628_pt1 | contig 19074 bp, 8 predicted proteins | sample C33_649DmetaG_FD_165061 | JGI IMG/M metagenome (GOLD analysis project Ga0222713, IMG submission 165061) | Estuarine water microbial communities from San Francisco Bay, California, United States - C33_649D | ecosystem: Environmental > Aquatic > Marine > Unclassified | place: USA: California...
CCCCAATAGATTTAGATTCTAAACTAATTAATACACGTTTATCAGTTAAGTCAAAATTATCAACAATATCTCCATTAATTCTTATTTTCCATTTAGTATAATATTTTCTAGAACATGATGTCCACATATTATTAGTAATAGTATCTTGATAAACAACATTGTTATTTTCATCTAAAAATTCTACAAAATATTCTTCATTATTATCCCCTAAAATTTCAACTTTAGGACCATTTATATAACTAATTTTTACTTCATTTTTTACAGGAATATAAGGATTATTTTTATAAAATTCTATTAAAGTTTTATAACCTATTTCTCCTACTTGTTCCCAACTAAAATCTTTTCTAATTTTTTTAGATTCTTGTAAAGATTTTTCTTTAACTTGGTCATAAAACTCATAAGTAAATCTTATTTGTTGAGATAAATGATCAAAATCAGGTTCATAATAATTACCAGGAAGATCACTCATTTTATATCTAGCATATGAATTAACATCTGCTGGTTTTTCTCCAATTATATTTACAGGTATTCCTTTGCCTTCAGCAAATTCTAATTGACCTGAGCAGTTAGAATAAATTGAAGGTATTCCACAAGCCATAGCTTCAATTAAAGGTAAATTCCAACCTTCAGAACGAGCGCAAGATATAAATACATTACATGATTTTAATATTTTAATATAATCCTCTCTTGATGGAAAATGAATAATTTTAACACGTGGGTCTAATAAATTATAATGAGCTAACCTTTCTTCTGTAGTTTCAAACCCATCCATATCTTTACCCCACATATTATCTATTGATACAATTAAATCAACAGGTTCATCTTTATCAAAAGTTTTAAGAAATGTTTCAATAATTTCTTTGGTTGATTTTCTATAGTCCCATCTTCCTGCCAAGAAAAATTTAAATCTACCATCTGAAGTTAGTTTGTGAGTAGTTTCTTCTGGGTAGAAGGTATTGATATCTACACCTTCAGGAACAACTTTAATTTTATTAGGATCATACCCTTGAGTTATAGAGCAATCTCTTTGCCATTTTGAAGGAACCCATAATTCATCATATTCTTTTAATTTATTAAAAAATCCTTCTGGTTGAAGAGTTGATTCCCACACATTATAAGCTATTTTAGGTCTATTATAATTTTGATAAAACAAATAATGATTAGTTTCATTTAAAACTAAATCAATATCATGACTAAATTCTTTTTTTGGAGATGGATAAATTTTAAAATCTTCCATTTTACCATTATCAACCCATAATCGTTGTTTATATAATAGAGATTTATCTGTATTAGTTAAATATGATTCTCCATCATGAGGGGTTTCATTATTCCCATTCCATGAACTACCCACAGTAAAGTTTCTAACTTTTAGTTGAACATGTTTAGATAGTTCTCTAAAAAAATCTCTTGTATGTTGATTATAACCTGTGGTTCCTATATAAGAACCATGAACATATAACTTTGGTTTATTCATTATTTATGAGCATATATTATTCCTAATTCATCATTAATCTGATAGTCTCCATATTCAAAATTAACATCAAAACCACATTTTTTTAATTTATTTAAAATAGTATTGATTTCGCCGTTTTTATTTAAGTGGTATTCTAAACATATTTTATCAATATTATTAGTTAGATATTGTTCATCTAAACTTTCAATAATTTCATATTCTGCTCCCTCACAATCTATTTTAAGATAATCAATTTTTTCTATATTGTTTGTTTTTATATAATTGTTTAGATTAATAGATTTACAGGTAATAGTTTGACTATTTTCATCACTAGCAAACATAGAAGAATTAATAGAACTTTCGGGATTAATATTAAATGTTACTTTACCATCTTTAGCCCCTACAGCTGATTCTTCAACCACTAAATTATCAAGATTGAAATTTTCAATTATACAGTTATAAGATTGAGGTGAAGGTTCAAAACAATAAACTTGTTTAGCTTCTTTACATAATGAATAATATGAAAATAATCCTAAATTTCCTCCAATATCAACAACAACGTCTCCTTTATTTACTTCAAAAAATTTATCATATATTTTAGTGATAAATATTTCATATAATGAAAGAGCAGGATCTTTATCTTTGGGGTTGTTATATTTATAATCTTTTAATACATTATATTTATCTAAATCTTTTAAATTTATAGATTCATTTAATGTAGAATCTAGTTTTAAATACATTGTTTTTAACTCATTATCCCATATTTCAAATCTTCTATGATATACTTCTACTGGGTGGGAAAAATAATAAGTGATATTAGGTTTAACATACATTTTTTCTTGGTATGAACAAAGTCCTGTATACCCATCTATTATCTTAATAAGAATATTTAGGGGTTCTAAGGATTCAAATTGAATTCCTTTTTTATTATCTATAAATTCTTTAAATATTATCATTATCTGTGATTATAATAAACTTGATTCATCATTATTTTATCATATTGTTCTGTAAAATTAATAGTTTTATTGTTATATGTGAATATTAATTCGTTTACATTTTGTGAGCTCACAGGAAATTCAATATATTCCCAAGGTTTAGGATTTTCAATATATTCATCACCATTAATAAAAATTTTAATTGTATCCATATGTTCAAAACTATAAAAAACCATTCTTAAATTATCTGTTAAATCTGAAGAATATTCATTTGGTGATTCTCCTAACCAACAATGTGTTTTTTCATTTTTACTTAAAAATAATTTAAACTCTGAAAATGGGGAAAAATCAAAAAAATCAACATTTTCCCAATAAAATATTTTATCTTTAACTGGGTGGTTTGATGTTGGTATGTTAAATTTATTTTTCCATTTTAACACTTCCCCTTCCGCCATTCCGTTTGTTCTCAAATATTCTTCAAGAGTAATTTCTTTTTCAATTTTTGACATCATATCTCTATCAAAAACCATAAAATGTAATGTGGTTTCCCAAAGGATTTCAGGATGGTGTGGGTCTATTCTTGGATGAATAATGTTTATGTTGTTGGATTTAAATTCGTTTTCAACAACATCGTCAATTTCTAAATCATATATCATATGATAAAACATATCATAATCAAAAGTTAAAGCGATTTGACTTAATTTTTTTACTTGATATAATCCTGCCCATCCATAATCAGCAAGTCCTCTTTGTAGGGTTGTAATTCTACCTTCAGAAATTGGCATTTGATACCAATGTGTGTACATTCGGACTGGCCATTTTAATAATGGATTTTCTTTAGTATAAAAGAAAAAATCACAGAGTTTAGTAATATCATAAGGAATTTCTATTGGACTAATAGCCATTACGTCTATTCCTAGGGATTTAATTTTAATAATATTTTCTTTTAATATGTTTTGTTTTTCTTCAGTATCGCAAAACGTAGATATTAATGCTATTTTTTTCATCTATTAAATTCTTTTCTAAAACTAACTTGTTTAAACATATCACCATCTTTTATAAAATCATATTCATTTCTAATTTTTCCATTTAATATTACTGTTAATTTTTTAGCATTATCAAAATTATCAATATCCATTAATTTCCAACAATTCGGTTTTATAATTCCAAAATCTATAAATTTTTCATTGTTATAAATTATTTTTACCTCTATATCTTTATTTATTTCTTCTGTATTCCAAACAATAAAACTAAGTTTTTCTGTAAGTCTATCATAAAAAGGTAAACACCAAGCAATATGATTACTTGAGATTTTTCCATGACTTAAACCAAAATGATTATTAACATTTAATAGTGACTTGTTTTTAACTAAATCCTTTTTATTTGTATGTAAAAGTTCATATAACATACCTTCAGGAGACTTAGTATTAGAGTTTTTAATATTATTTTTTATTTGTTCTTCATTTAATACTAGTAAATCATCATGTAATGTATCTAATCTATATGCCTGATATGTTCCAAATAATATTGGATCAACTGTATTAATAGTTTTTGTGTAGGTTATACAATCATATTCATTTAATAAATTAGAATTATCATATAATTCTGTAAAGTCTTTAATATCACTATCATATTCAATGTGATGAACTTTATTATATCCTAAATTTTTAGCTATTGAATTTCCTAAAATAATCATTCGCCATATGGCTAAATGGGAATTATAAAATCCTGTAAATATAGATTGGATTTCTCTTTGATCTCCAGGATTAAACCAAGGTCTAGACCTTAAATCCCAATCAGTTAGTAATTCATTTTTAGAATCATATAATGATAAAGTACATTTATGAGATATATCATCAGGAATTACAGTATGTGATACTAATAATATATCAAAATTATTTTCTTGATAAATTTGATTTATTAAATTTCTAAGAATATCCTCTTTTTCTTTAGTATCACAATAAGAAGAAACTAATATTAAATCTTTCATAACTTTTTAGCTGGAACTCCTATATAAATATGTTCGTCTATTAGGTTTTTAACAACAGCTGCGTTCATTCCTATAGTTATATTGTTTGATATATTTATTTTTTCTCTTATATTAGAACAACTTCCCATATAAACTTTATCTCCTATAGTTACATTTCCACCAACTACAGCGTTGGGCATAGCACTAAAATAATCTCCAATTTGGCAATCGTGACCTATGTGATTACCTCTATTTAATAAAGCGTGTTTACCTATTTTTATATTAGTTGTTAAAATTGAATAAGCACCAATAAAACTACCTTCTCCTAATTCAATATTATCATCTAAAATTAAAACTGTAGGATGAATATAAGTGAAATATTGTGTTTCTTTAGGTAATTTTTGAACAATATCAAAACGATCTTTACTATCAGCTACAGCAACCATCATAACATATTCCTCTGGATTAAATTTAGAAATAGGCTTAGCTATATTGTTAGCATATTCATTATCAACAAAAAATGTTACTTTTTGATCTATTTGAGATGCTACTTCTCTAGCATGACCACCGTAACCAAATAGAGCTAATTTCATTTTGTATAAATTTCAAATTTAGATAAATCTGGGTAAGGTAATTCTAAGTCTTCATTATGTTTTTTACTTCCATCAATGTTATAAAACTGATTCATAAGTAATAAACCACGAGCTGCTAATTCAGGCATCATATAAAAATTCCAACCTAACATATCAAAATAATCATCATGGTATGAACATTCTCTACGACCTGAATATCTAGCTCTTTTAAACCAATGATAAGCTTCTAAATTATCTGTTAGAATAGCTCCACCTTTACTTAATTTAAAATGTTTATAAGGACCTGTAAAAGAAACACACATATGTGTTCCTGGTTTGTACATATCTGCTGTAAAAGATAAAGCTGAGTCCCAAACATTAGTAGGTTCTAATTGATATGCACCTTTTAATGTTTTACCTTTTACTTTTTTAAATTTTACTTTTCCACCAGCATGAATAATTTCACAAGGTACTGATGGATATGTACGGGAAGGAATAGTTATCTCTTGATCTTTAACATTTTCATACATTAAAGCTAAAAATAAAGCATTTGATTGATTATCAATTGTAATTACATAAGGTGCTCCTGTATAGTCTGATAATGCTTTTTCAAAATCTTCAGTTATTTTATATATACCATTAGCCATTGTAGCTAATATAATAAAACTATTTTATATTTCCAAGTTTTAGTTAAAAACTATATCAAAAGAAGTTCTTTTATTTAGAGCTATATTAGCAACACCTATATTAGTACCATTAACTATTGGTTGTTGAGCTAAAGGAGTAAACTGATCAAAATTAGCAGGAGCAAATGTAAATCTAGCTGTTCCTCCCCCTACACCATCTGTATCTGTTGCTGATACTGTGTTACCAGTTACTCCACCACCTGGTGGAGGTGGTGGACCTATATAAAAAGCATTTGCATCTAAACCTATCATATATTTTGTATTTATTGCACTTACTTGTACTGTGGTATAATTTGTTTGATTGTCTGTTCCTCCACCAGCGTTAACATTAAAAGGATAATTCCATATTGATGTACCTGAAGTATCAAATATGTAAATATTTCCACCAATGATATTTTCAATATTATTATTAGTAATAGTCCATGTAAGTGTTATATAAGGATCATTATTGTAACTAGCCCAATTTCCTAAATTAAAATTAGTACCAGCAGCATAATTATCATATATTGCTATTCTAGCTGTTTGGCTATTAGTAGATCCCATTGCTAAATTATGATACATTAAACAATTTAAAGTAGTAGCTGTACTAGATGTTTGCATTGAGGATGACCAAAGTAAACTAAATTCAGTTTGAGGAGTACCTGTAAAATTAAGAGCATCCATTACCTGGGATTGGGATATGTCTGTTTGCCAAGTGGGTAGTATCATACTTATTTATTTTTTAGTTTATCAATTTCGTCCTCTAGAGATTTAACTTTATTAGTTAATTCTTTAACTGCTTCAATTAATACCGCTGTTAATTTTTCGTATTTAACTGCTTTGTATCCATTATCACGAGTAGTTACAATTTCAGGGAATATTTTTTCTACTTCTTGAGCAATTACACCAATATCATGTCCTTCGTTTTCATGAATTCCTTTAACTGGTATCCAATCAAATTCATATCCGCCTAATTGATTTACTTTATCTAATGATCCTGTTATTAAGGTTTTATTAGCTTTTAATCTTTCATCTGAAGAGTAGAATGCTACAACATCATTAGTTGCTCTAATTAAACCTGTAGTTGTTGGAGTACTTGTACCTACACCTAATGCTCCATTTACATATAATGTTGTACCATCAAATGTTAAATTAGGTTCACCATCGATACTTGATCCACCAGTAGCTGTTAATACATTATTATTTGTGTTATTATTAATAGTTGCAGCTCCACTTGTACCAGATGTACCTGATGTACCTGTACCACCAGATGTACCTGATGTACCTGAAGCTCCTGATGTACCTGATGTACCTGAACTACCTGATGTTCCAGCTGCACCTGTACCACCTGATGTTCCAGAAGAACCAGCTGTTTCATAGAATACCAAGAATTCATCATTATTATTCCAAGTACCTTGAGCATAAACCATAACACCTGGATTTTCAGCATATCCAGAGCGTGGTGTCATGTTGGCATCCATGAAATAATAAGCAAATGTACCTGTTGGATCTGTTTTCTTTGTAAATTTAATCCAAGTGTATTTAAAAGCTACATCTAAAATAGTTCCTAAATCTACAGCTGGGTTAAATGCTATATCATCTATAACTAAAAGAGATGGGTTACCAGCTGGCATCGCTTGGTTAAATCTGAAGAAACCTGAACCTGGATCAGTCATAGTAGTTGTAGTACTATACTTCCAAATAGCAATATTACCTTCATATCCACTTGTACCTGATGTACCAGCTGCGCCTGTACCACCTGATGTTCCACTTGTTCCACTTGAACCTGATGTTCCTGCTGCACCTGTACCACCTGATGTACCTGAGCTACCTGATGAACCACTTGTACCAGCAGCACCTGTACCACCTGATGTACCAGATGTTCCAGATGAACCAGATGTACCAGAAGAACCTGATGTTCCTGCTGCACCTGTAGCACCTGAAGTACCTGAAGATCCTGATGTACCTGAGCTACCTGATGAACCTGAAGTTCCACTTACACCACTAGTACCTGATGAACCACTTGTACCAGCAGCACCTGTAGCACCTGAAGTACCTGAAGAGCCACTTGTACCAGATGATCCTGAGCTTCCACTTGTACCAGAAGCACCACTAGCTCCTGAACTACCTGATGTTCCTGATGAACCTGAAGAGCCTGATGTACCGCTTGAGCCAGATGTACCAGATGATCCTGATGTGCCAGCGGCACCTGTAGCACCTGATGTACCTGAAGAACCAGATGTACCAGATGAACCACTAGAACCTGATGTACCAGCAGCACCTGTAGCACCTGATGTACCTGAAGAACCACTTGTTCCTGATGAACCTGATGTACCAGCGGCGCCTGTAGCTCCAGATGTACCTGAAGAGCCTGAAGTTCCACTTGAACCTGAACTTCCGCTTGTTCCACTAGTTCCAGAATTTCCTGATGTACCTGAGGAACCACTTGTACCTGATGAGCCTGAAGAACCTGATGTACCAGAAGTACCACTCACACCACTTGTTCCTGATGATCCTGATGTACCACTTGATCCACTTGAACCACTAGTTCCACTAGTTCCAGAATTTCCTGATGTACCGGAAGTACCTGATGATCCAGATGTTCCTGATGAACCACTTGATCCTGATGAACCTGAAGTACCTGAAGAGCCACTTGATCCTGATGTACCACTTGTACCAGAATTACCAGATGTACCTGAACTACCACTAGTTCCACTTGATCCTGATGATCCTGAAGTACCAGATGAACCAGATGTTCCTGATGAACCTGATGTTCCACTGCTTCCAGATGTTCCTGATGAGCCACTAGAACCACTAGTTCCTGAGTTACCGCTTGTTCCACTGCTACCTGATGTGCCTGAGCTTCCTGAAGTACCAGATGAACCTGAGCTACCTGAAGTACCTGATGTACCAGAGTTACCACTAGTTCCACTAGATCCTGATGTACCAGATGATCCAGATGATCCAGATGATCCAGATGTTCCAGAAGAACCACTAGTTCCATTAGAACCTGATGTTCCTGAAGAACCGCTTGTACCTGAAGATCCAGAACTACCTGAAGTACCACTTGAACCAGATGTTCCTGATGAACCACTTGTACCTGAAGATCCAGAACTACCTGAAGTACCACTTGAACCTGATGTTCCTGAACTACCTGAAGTTCCACTTGATCCAGATGTGCCTGATGAACCACTTGATCCAGATGTGCCTGAACTTCCTGATGATCCAGAAGTACCAGATGAACCTGAGGTGCCAGATGATCCTGAGGTACCAGATGATCCTGAAGTACCAGAATTACCACTTGTACCTGATGAACCTGAGGTACCTGAACTACCTGATGAACCACTTGTTCCACTTGATCCTGATGATCCTGAAGTACCTGAGTTACCACTAGTTCCACTTGAACCAGATGTACCTGATGAGCCACTTGTACCACTTGAACCTGAGGATCCTGAAGTGCCGCTTGAACCACTAGAACCACTTGTTCCACTTGAACCTGATGTTCCTGATGAACCACTTGAACCAGATGTTCCTGAAGAACCACTTGTTCCGCTTGAACCCGATGTTCCTGATGAACCCGATGTTCCTGACGAACCTGAACTTCCACTAGTTCCTGACGAACCGCTTGAACCACTTGTTCCACTTGAACCTGAAGTACCTGATGAGCCACTTGTGCCAGATGAACCTGATGTTCCTGATGAACCACTACTACCTGATGTACCACTAGTACCTGAAGCTCCTGAATTACCTGAAGAACCACTAGTACCTGAAGATCCAGAACTACCTGATGTACCTGAAGATCCAGATGATCCAGATGTACCAGAAGAACCACTTGTACCTGAACTACCAGATGTTCCAGATGAACCTGAAGTTCCGTTTATACCACTTGTACCTGATGTACCACTTGATCCAGATGTTCCTGATGAACCACTAGTCCCGCTTGAACCAGAAGATCCAGATGTACCTGAACTGCCTGAGGAACCACTAGTACCTGAACTTCCTGAAGTTCCAGATGATCCAGATGTACCTGAGCTACCTGAGGTTCCAGATGATCCAGATGATCCACTAGTTCCACTTGAACCAGATGAACCTGAGGTACCTGAACTACCTGATGATCCAGATGTTCCACTACTTCCACTTGTACCATTTGATCCAGATGTTCCTGAGCTACCACTAGTTCCTGATGATCCACTTGATCCTGATGTACCTGAACTACCTGAGGTACCATTAGAACCTGATGTTCCTGAAGAACCTGATGATCCTGATGTTCCACTAGATCCAGATGAACCTGATGTTCCAGATGAACCAGATGTACCACTACTTCCACTTGTTCCACTTGAACCTGATGAACCACTTGTTCCTGATGAGCCACTTGAGCCGCTAGTTCCTGAAGAGCCTGAAGTACCAGATGAACCTGATGAACCAGATGTACCTGATGAACCACTTGTTCCTGAAGAGCCTGATGTTCCACTAGAACCTGATGTACCTGATGAACCTGATGAGCCAGATGTTCCTGATGAACCTGAAGAACCACTAGTTCCTGAAGAGCCTGATGTTCCTGATGTTCCACTTGAACCTGATGAACCAGAGCTTCCTGAAGTACCAGATGAACCTGAACTTCCGCTAGTACCTGAACTGCCTGATGTTCCTGAAGAACCGCTTGTTCCGCTTGAGCCAGATGTTCCTGATGAACCTGAACTTCCGCTAGTACCATTTGAACCACTTGTTCCACTACTACCTGATGTTCCTGATGAACCACTTGTGCCTGACGAGCCTGAACTTCCACTAGTACCTGATGAACCTGATGAACCAGATGTTCCTGAACTTCCACTTGAACCACTTGTTCCACTTGAACCAGATGTTCCTGATGAACCTGATGTACCTGATGAACCTGAAGAACCGCTTGTTCCTGATGAACCTGAGCTTCCTGAAGTTCCACTTGAACCTGATGTTCCTGAAGATCCTGAAGTTCCTGATGTACCTGATGTACCAGATGAACCAGATGAACCACTAGTTCCACTTGAACCAGAACTGCCTGATGTTCCACTTGAGCCTGAGCTTCCTGAAGTACCACTAGAACCTGAAGTTCCAGATGATCCTGATGTTCCACTAGATCCAGATGAACCTGAAGTACCTGAGCTACCAGAGCTTCCTGATGTTCCTGATGAACCGCTTGAACCTGATGTTCCAGAGCTACCACTTGAACCACTAGTTCCTGATGAACCTGATGTACCTGAGCTACCTGAGGTTCCACTTGAACCTGATGAACCTGAAGTACCTGAAGAGCCGCTAGAACCTGATGTTCCTGAGCTACCTGATGTACCTGAAGATCCTGAAGTTCCACTTGAACCTGATGTTCCAGATGATCCACTAGAACCACTTGTTCCACTTGAACCAGATGAACCAGATGAACCAGATGAACCTGAGGTGCCTGATGAACCTGATGTTCCAGATGAACCTGATGTTCCAGATGAACCTGAAGTACCTGAGCTACCACTAGTTCCTGATGAACCGCTTGAACCACTTGTTCCTGAAGAACCTGAAGTTCCGCTTGAACCACTGCTACCTGATGTTCCGCTTGAACCTGATGAACCTGAAGTACCTGAGCTGCCTGAAGTTCCAGATGAACCTGATGTTCCTGAAGAACCACTAGAACCTGATGTTCCTGAACTTCCTGAACTACCTGATGTTCCTGATGAGCCTGAAGTTCCTGATGAACCGCTACTACCTGATGTTCCACTAGATCCGCTTGAACCACTTGTTCCGCTTGAACCTGAAGTACCTGATGAGCCGCTTGTTCCTGAAGAACCACTGCTACCTGATGTTCCAGATGAACCTGAAGAACCGCTTGTACCAGAAGAACCTGATGTTCCACTTGAACCGCTAGTTCCAGAGCTACCTGATGTGCCTGATGATCCTGAAGATCCTGATGTACCACTTGATCCTGATGAACCACTTGTACCTGAAGATCCTGATGTTCCAGATGAACCACTTGTTCCTGAACTACCTGAGCTGCCTGATGTTCCAGATGAACCTGAAGATCCACTTGTTCCACTTGTTCCACTTGAGCCAGATGTTCCTGAAGAACCTGAAGTTCCACTTGAACCTGATGTTCCACTAGATCCTGAAGAACCACTAGTTCCTGAAGATCCAGATGAACCTGATGTACCTGATGAACCTGATGAACCTGATGTACCTGAAGATCCACTAGAACCTGAAGTTCCACTAGATCCTGATGTGCCTGATGAACCTGATGTACCTGAACTTCCAGAGGTTCCACTACTTCCTGATGAACCACTAGTACCTGAAGAACCACTTGAACCAGATGTTCCACTGCTACCACTTGTTCCACTAGAACCTGATGTTCCAGAAGAACCTGATGTACCTGATGATCCACTAGACCCAGAAGTACCTGAGCTACCTGATGAACCACTAGTACCTGAAGAACCTGATGTACCTGATGAACCAGATGAACCACTAGTTCCACTTGAACCTGAAGATCCACTTGTACCACTTGAACCTGAAGTTCCGCTAGATCCAGATGTTCCAGATGAGCCACTGCTACCTGATGTTCCACTTGAGCCTGAAGATCCTGATGTACCTGAACTTCCACTTGTTCCAGATGAGCCACTAGTACCTGAAGAACCACTTGAACCAGATGTTCCTGAAGAACCACTGCTACCTGATGTTCCAGATGAGCCACTTGAACCTGAAGTACCACTAGATCCTGAAGATCCTGAAGTTCCGCTTGAACCACTTGAACCACTTGTACCAGATGAACCTGAAGTTCCTGAAGAACCACTAGTACCCGAACTTCCTGATGTACCTGATGAGCCAGATGAACCTGAGGTACCTGAAGAACCACTAGTTCCTGATGAACCAGATGTACCTGAGCTACCACTTGTTCCTGAAGAACCTGAAGAACCGCTTGTACCTGAAGAACCTGAGCTGCCTGAAGTTCCGCTTGATCCTGAAGAACCAGAAGTTCCCGAAGAACCGCTTGTTCCACTTGAACCACTTGTTCCTGATGAACCACTTGTTCCTGATGAACCCGATGAACCACTTGTTCCTGATGAACCCGAACTACCTGATGTTCCAGATGAGCCACTAGTTCCGCTAGAACCTGAAGTTCCTGAACTACCACTAGTTCCTGAAGAACCACTTGAACCTGATGTTCCTGAAGAACCTGAGCTGCCTGAAGTTCCTGAAGAACCACTTGTTCCTGATGAACCCGATGAACCACTTGTTCCACTTGAACCTGAAGTTCCTGAACTACCTGATGTACCAGACGAACCTGAAGAACCTGATGTTCCACTTGAACCTGAACTTCCTGAAGTACCACTTGACCCTGAGCTACCACTAGTTCCAGAAGAACCACTTGAACCTGAAGTACCATTACTACCTGATGAACCGCTCGTACCAGAAGAACCACTTGTTCCACTACTACCGCTAGTTCCTGATGAACCTGATGTTCCACTCGAACCAGAAGAACCAGAAGTTCCTGAAGAACCACTACTTCCACTTGTCCCTGATGAACCTGATGTTCCACTGCTACCGCTTGTACCAGACGAACCACTAGTTCCTGATGAACCACTTGAACCTGATGTACCAGAAGAACCTGACGTACCTGAGCTTCCACTAGTTCCACTTGAACCTGAAGTACCTGAAGAACCCGAACTTCCGCTTGTTCCTGACGAACCACTTGAACCCGATGTTCCTGAAGAACCTGAAGTACCTGATGAACCACTAGTCCCTGAAGAACCTGAACTTCCGCTAGTACCACTTGAACCTGATGAACCACTTGTTCCTGATGAACCTGAAGAACCACTAGTTCCACTTGAACCTGATGTTCCTGATGAACCCGAGCTACCTGAAGTACCTGAAGAACCACTCGAGCCAGATGTTCCACTTGAACCTGAAGTTCCTGAACTACCTGATGTTCCTGATGAACCTGAAGAACCGCTTGTTCCTGAACTTCCCGATGAACCACTTGTACCTGAAGAACCTGAGCTTCCTGATGTTCCACTTGAACCTGATGATCCAGAAGTTCCTGAAGAACCTGATGAACCGCTTGTTCCTGATGAACCACTTGAACCTGAAGTACCTGAGCTTCCGCTTGTTCCTGAAGAACCAGATGTACCACTTGAACCAGATGTTCCTGATGAACCTGAAGATCCACTGGTACCTGAGCTTCCTGATGAACCACTAGTTCCACTTGAACCTGAGGTACCACTAGAACCTGATGTTCCTGAGCTTCCGCTAGTTCCTGATGAACCACTTGAGCCAGATGTTCCTGAACTTCCTGAAGAACCAGAAGTTCCATTTGAACCACTTGTTCCACTTGAACCTGAACTACCGCTAGTACCAGAACTACCAGAACTTCCTGATGTTCCACTACTACCTGAAGTACCACTTGAACCACTAGTTCCAGAGGAACCAGATGTGCCTGAGCTACCTGAAGAGCCGCTTATTCCACTAGATCCGGATGAACCTGAAGTTCCTGATGAACCACTAGTTCCATTTGAACCTGAAGTTCCGCTTGAACCGCTTGATCCAGATGTCCCAGATGAGCCTGATGAACCTGATGTTCCAGAGCTACCGCTTGTTCCTGAAGAACCACTAGTACCTGATGTTCCACTTGAACCAGATGTACCTGAGCTACCACTTGTTCCTGAAGAACCTGATGAGCCTGAAGTTCCTGATGAACCGCTACTACCTGATGTTCCTGAAGAACCTGATGAACCACTTGTACCACTAGAACCTGATGTTCCTGAAGATCCTGATGTTCCACTAGAACCTGAACTACCACTTGTTCCTGAAGAACCACTTAAGCCAGATGTTCCAGATGAACCACTAGTTCCACTTGAACCACTGCTACCTGATGTACCTGATGATCCACTAGAACCACTAGTACCTGATGAGCCTGATGTTCCGCTAGAACCACTAGTACCAGAACTACCTGATGTCCCAGATGAACCACTAGAGCCTGAAGTACCTGATGAACCTGAACTTCCGCTAGTACCACTTGAACCTGAAGAACCACTAGTTCCTGATGAACCTGAAGAACCTGAACTTCCACTAGTTCCTGAAGAGCCACTTGAACCCGATGTTCCTGAAGAACCCGATGTTCCTGAAGAACCCGATGTACCTGAAGATCCTGAAGTTCCTGAAGAACCTGAGCTACCACTAGTTCCTGATGAACCACTTGAACCGCTAGTTCCTGAAGAACCTGAAGTACCTGATGATCCAGAAGTTCCTGATGAACCTGATGTTCCACTAGAACCACTACTACCTGAAGTACCTGATGAACCACTAGAACCAGATGTTCCAGATGATCCCGATGTACCTGAAGATCCTGAAGTTCCTGAAGAACCTGAAGATCCACTTGTACCACTGCTACCACTAGAACCACTAGTTCCAGATGAGCCTGATGTGCCTGATGAGCCAGAAGTACCGCTGCTTCCACTAGAACCTGATGTTCCTGAAGAGCCTGAACTTCCTGATGTACCTGAAGAACCTGAGGTTCCACTAGAACCTGATGTTCCAGATGAACCTGATGATCCACTTGTACCAGAGCTTCCAGAAGAACCACTTGTTCCTGAAGAGCCTGATGTGCCTGAGCTTCCACTAGTTCCTGATGATCCTGATGAACCACTAGTTCCACTTGAACCACTTGAACCAGATGTTCCAGATGAACCAGATGAGCCAGATGTACCTGATGAACCTGAAGAACCGCTTATTCCACTTGAACCAGATGTTCCTGATGAACCGCTTGTTCCTGAACTTCCGCTAGTTCCTGATGAACCTGATGAACCTGATGAGCCACTAGAACCAGATGTTCCTGATGAACCACTTGTACCAGATGATCCTGATGTACCTGAAGATCCACTAGATCCTGATGTTCCAGAATTTCCTGAAGTACCACTTGAACCACTTGTTCCTGAAGAACCAGATGATCCTGATGATCCTGATGTGCCACTAGAACCTGATGTTCCAGAGCTACCTGATGTACCTGAACTACCACTGGTTCCACTTGAACCACTTGATCCAGACGTACCTGATGAACCACTTGAACCACTAGTTCCTGAAGAACCAGAAGTACCACTTGATCCTGATGTACCTGAAGATCCTGAAGTTCCTGAAGAACCTGAAGATCCACTTGTACCACTGCTACCACTAGAACCACTAGTTCCAGATGAGCCTGATGTTCCATTTGTACCAGATGTTCCACTACTTCCTGATGAACCTGATGTTCCTGAAGAGCCTGAACTTCCTGATGTGCCGCTTGAACCAGATGTACCGGAACTACCTGAAGAGCCAGATGTTCCAGATGAGCCTGAGCTACCTGATGTACCAGAACTACCTGAAGTACCTGATGAGCCGCTTGATCCATTTGTTCCTGATGAACCACTAGATCCAGATGAGCCACTAGAACCTGATGTTCCAGAGCTACCTGATGTACCTGAACTTCCAGAAGTACCTGAAGATCCTGATGATCCACTACTTCCTGAGGTGCCAGATGAACCTGATGTTCCGCTAGATCCTGAACTACCATTTGAGCCAGATGACCCACTAGAACCACTTGTACCAGAACTACCTGAAGTTCCTGATGAACCAGATGAGCCTGATGAACCTGAAGAACCACTAGTACCACTTGATCCTGATGAACCAGAAGTACCAGAACTACCACTAGAACCTGATGTTCCATTTGAGCCTGAAGTACCGCTGCTTCCACTAGTTCCTGAAGATCCTGAACTGCCTGAGGTGCCTGATGAACCACTTGAGCCAGATGTTCCATTTGAGCCTGAAGTACCTGAAGAACCAGATGTACCTGAAGATCCTGAACTACCATTTGTACCAGAACTACCTGATGTTCCACTAGATCCACTTGAACCACTAGATCCTGATGTTCCTGATGAACCACTTGTACCATTAGTTCCAGAAGTACCACTACTTCCACTAGTACCTGAAGAACCTGATGAACCCGAAGAACCACTTGAACCTGAGGTTCCTGATGAACCTGAAGTACCTGATGATCCAGAAGTTCCTGATGAACCTGAGCTTCCGCTAGTTCCACTTGAACCGCTTGAACCAGAAGTTCCTGATAAACCTGATGTTCCTGATGAACCGCTAGTTCCTGATGTACCATCTGTACCAGATGTTCCAGAAGAACCTGAACTACCTGATGTACCATCTGTACCAGATGTTCCAGAAGAACCTGAACTACCTGATGTACCATCTGTACCAGATGTTCCAGAAGAACCTGATGATCCACTTGATCCAGAGGATCCTGAAGTTCCTGAACTTCCACTAGTACCTGAAGAACCTGATGTACCAGATGAACCTGAAGTTCCACTTGATCCGCTTGTACCATTTGTACCTGAGGTTCCACTAGAACCACTAGATCCTGATGTTCCTGAAGAACCACTTGTACCTGAGCTTCCTGAAGAACCTGAGCTACCTGATGTTCCTGAACTACCTGATGTACCTGAAGAACCTGATGACCCTGAAGAACCTGAGCTACCTGATGTACCATCTATACCTGAAGTTCCTGAAGAACCTGAGCTACCACTTGTTCCGCTAGAACCTGATGTACCTGAGCTTCCTGATGAGCCTGATAATCCAGAAGAACCACTTGTTCCTGATGAACCAGATGTTCCATTAGTTCCTGATGAACCTGAAGTACCACTTGAACCTGAAGAACCACTTGAACCTGAGGTACCTGATGATCCACTTGATCCTGATGAACCTGAAGTACCAGAACTACCACTTGTACCATTTGTACCAGATGTTCCATTTGTGCCTGAAGTACCAGATGAACCTGATGTACCATTTGTACCTGAAGTACCAGAGGAACCTGATGAACCAGAAGAACCTGATGATCCACTTGAACCACTAGAACCTGATGTTCCTGATGTGCCTGGTATTATAGTACTAAAAGTTATATTACCTGTTAATTGATTGTAAGTTAAATAATTACTTGGTGATGGATTAATAGGTAATGATTTAGCATTTAATGTTAAGTTACCTAATGGATTTGATGGTAATAATTCAACTTTATCACTCTGTAATGAAGATGTATTATGATGTAATACTAAATTAGAAAAAGCACCAGCTTCTCCTGGGTTTGATGTTTTAAATACTAAATCACCACTTGATGTTAAATTAAAACTACCACTAGTAAATAAATTTATATCATTACTTGATGTAATATTTACATAGTTACTTGATGATATATTAATATCATTTTGGGCGTATAAATATACACTAGAACTTTCAACTACAAATACTTCTTCGCCTTCAGAACCACTAAAAGTTCCACTAGAACTAATATATATAAAGGCTGAGCCGCTAGTAGTTAGGTATAAACCTTCGGAATTATCTAAATAATAAGACATCTGGTGATAAATATTCTTAAATTTTAACAGTGTACATTCTAAAGTAACAAACTGTTTTAAAAGAAGTTACATTTGATACAGACGCATTATTATTAAATAAATTTGTAATACTAACAACATTTCCAGCAGGAAATCCAATTATTGGATTAGTTAAAGGTATAGTAGTTGATAATAATCTTATTGGAGAATTTGTAGCAAATAATGTTTTAGTTTGTTGTACAGGTTGATTAACTCCAGATGAGTTTTTAAATAAACTTCCTTTTATTTGATAATGTTCATAAAATTGTGTTCCTGATGAAACAGCTGATACTGTTACTATATTAGCTTCAAATCCTACATAAGTATTATTACTAGGTATTCTAGGTCTATTAGTACTACTTGGTGTTCTTCCATTAGTTGTTAAATCATAAGCTACACCCTTAACACTTCCACTTCCTATTAGTACAAAATCTTGCACTTGAGCATCACCTTGTGTATTAAACTTTACAGGTGAAAATACTAAACTTTTATCTGTTGAATATGTTGATCCACTTGAACCAAAAAATATACTATTAGCACTATCTATTAAAGGAAATTCTGTATTTCCAATTGTTGTAGCACTTGTAAATTTAGTCACAGTATTAGTTGTACCACTTACAGTTACAGAAGTACCTGATGTACCACTACTTCCACTAGTTCCTGATGAACCAGATGATCCACTTGTTCCTGAAGAACCACTTGAACCTGATGTTCCTGAACTACCTGATGAACCTGAAGAACCTGAAGAGCCTGACATTCCTGATGAACCTGAGCTACCACTTGTTCCGCTTGACCCAGAAGAACCTGATGAACCAGAAGAACCTGATGATCCTGAACTTCCGCTTGACCCAGAAGAACCACTTGAGCCGCTTGAGCCACTTGAACCAGAAGAACCTGATGATCCATTTGATCCAGAACTACCTGAGGATCCAGAGCTACCTGATGAACCTGATGAACCTGATGAACCTGATGAACCTGATGAACCTGATGAACCTGATGAACCTGATGAACCTGATGAACCTGATGAACCTGATGAACCTGATGAACCTGATGAACCTGATGAA
>Ga0222713_10002630_pt1 | contig 19068 bp, 41 predicted proteins | sample C33_649DmetaG_FD_165061 | JGI IMG/M metagenome (GOLD analysis project Ga0222713, IMG submission 165061) | Estuarine water microbial communities from San Francisco Bay, California, United States - C33_649D | ecosystem: Environmental > Aquatic > Marine > Unclassified | place: USA: California...
GGGTAGTATTGCAGTCAGTTCTTTTGGAGCAATATTATTAGCCCAAGGCATTTGGCTATTCCTACCATTTGCATTATAATGATTGAATGAAAATAGACGAACTAGAAAACAAAATGCCCCATCTATATTTGGATATGGATGGGGTCCAAGCTGATTTCTTTGGTGCTTGGGCAAAACGACATGGTCTTAAACATTACAAAGAAATACCACATCCCGAAGATGCTATCAACGAATTAGCACATAGTAGCCCAGAAGAAGTCTACAACTTTTTCCGTGATTTAGAACCATTACAAGGTGGACAACAAATCATTAGTTGGTTACATAAAAACAAGATTCCATTCACTGTATTAAGTGCCCCGTTGCGTGGTCCTTATGCTAGTAATAGTATCGAAGCCAAAAAAGATTGGCTAGATCAATATAATCCAGGTTCTAGCAACAATGCCATATTCACTAGTAAAAAATTCAAATACGCAAAGAACGGCAATGATGTTAATGTGTTAGTAGATGATTTTGGTAGATACTTAGATGGCTGGAATAATGCAGGTGGCATCGCAGTCAAACACGAAGATGGTAATACTAACCATACCATCAGTGAATTAGAAAAGATTTACGCCCCCTATCTAAACAGATAAGTAATGTATGTCTAAGAAAAATCCAGCAAAAAGTTACGATAGATATGAAGTTATCACACAGGAAGACCCTGAAACGGGCGATATGCTGATACCTATTCCTCCCCATCTACTAGCAGAATTAGGTTGGAAAGAAGGTGATGACGTTGATTTTTCAATCGATGAAAAAGGTAGGATAATACTTAAAAAACTATGAGCTATTCTATATACGATAACACAATGAATAATAATACGGTCACAGGACCTATTGATACCACAACAATATCAACTGGTCTATATTGGGGAATGAATGGCACAAGTGCTAGTCCAAGTTCCGGACATTCCGGACAAGTATATACATCAAACGGCACTAACAACAGTTGGATTACAGCGGCAGATCCAAACATTAAAGGTGCGTCAATTCAAGTTAAAGGTGATGCTGAGTTTGACGGAGAGATCACCGTTAAGGGCAAAAAATTGTCCGAAATGTTTGAAAAGATTGAAGAACGATTAGCAATTCTTCACCCGAATCCTGAACTAGAAGATAAATGGGATGAATTAAAAGAATTGTCTAAACGCTATAAAGAACTAGAGCAAGAAATCATAGAAAAAGAGAAAATGTGGGCAATATTAAAGAAGTGAAAAACTTGACAAATAATCCATATTTTGCTATAATAGATACTGTTTAATAACTATGACATATACACTATGACCATGCATCTAGCACATCCCGCACTATCTATGGGCGGTAAACGCAAAGGTAAAACTAAGTTTCGTAATAGCGCAGAAGCACAAAAAGCACGACAACTTGATGCCGAGTGGCGTGAATTGCAGGCTAAGTGGGGCGTTGAGGCAGAAGAAAAGAAGCGCAAACGTGCATTGGCGGCAGAGCCTTTGACATATAGTTTATCAGCACCTGCCGGACGTGAAACAAAACGTATTGCTAGTTTAGATACAGGTCATTCAGGTGCTGTTCGCACAAAAGAAATCCCACAATATACTGGTACTAAAATTCTTGGTATTGGCACTATGCACAAATCAAATGCTGTCCCTATCTTTTCCGACGAAGAGGCAAAGGCTATCAGTACTATGCGCAGAAATTAAAAAGGAGCTTAAAGCAAAAACATATGGCTAAAGAAGAAGGTTTAAGAATGGACGGTAAGGTAATCGATGTGTTGCCTAATGCCGTCTTTAGAGTTGTATTGAACAGTGGTCCAACTGTTACTGGTTATATATCTGGTAAGATGCGACAACACGATATTAAAATTCTACTAGGTGATATAGTAGAAATTGAATTTAGTCCCTACGATCTTACTAAAGGACGAATAGTAAGGCGACGTTAATGGCATTTTGTGTTACTAACGGATTTTTAGGATTTAGGTTACAAGGAAATCTATCATATAGTGACTATGATAACGAAGAACTATATTTAAAAAATCTAAAAGATAAACCTGATGACTGGTATTATCGAGATAAAGAAATAACTTATTCATACAATAATTTAGGACATCGTTCAAAAAATATTGAAGATGTTGATTTAGATAATTATATATTATTCACTGGTTGCAGTCACACAGAAGGTGTGGGATTAGAGTTAGACAAAACATATTCAAATATAGTAGCAACAGAACTAAAATGTGATTACTACAATTTAGCCTTAGGTGGTTCTGGTATAGATACAGTAATGCATAATCTTAACGTATGGCTACATACTATAAAAAAACAACCTAAACATATCATATTCCAGTGGCCAGATCCTAGTAGATTCCTAGCATATGAAAATGATGCGTTTCATATCCATGGATTATGGGAAAAAGATCCTAACATATTAAACTTCATTCTAGCCGGTGATGCTAACTATTATTTCACTGCTAGATACCAGTTAGCAAAAATCTTAATAGAATCTATGAATAACGTGACATTAGTTAATTTGGCGACTAATAATAACGAAGTTCACTTTAAAAGATATGATTTCGCTAGAGATGGATTACATTTTGGAATAGAATCTAATAGAATTCTAGCTGATATATTATTAGAAAAAATACAACAAATAGAAAAAATAGGCTAAATAATAGTATGAATTTAAAAATTACAGAATCAGCAGTCTCTAGGATGAATGAATTGTTAGCCGAAGAAGGTCTAACAGAACAGACCAAAGTTAGAGTTTTCGTACAGGGCGGTGGTTGCTCTGGTATGGAATATGGCTTTACTTTCTCGGATGAGAAAAACGAAGATGATTGGGAAGTCGAAGCCGGATCGTCAACAATATTAGTTGACAGTATGTCAGCACAATACTTAGCTAGCGCAGAAATCGATTATATCGAAGATTTATCCGGTGCTAGATTCAAAATAAACAACCCAAACGCACAAACTACTTGCGGTTGCGGGAGCAGTTTTAGCCCATTCTGACGATTAGACATTTAGTCCTATTCTGATAAATACAGAATAAGGACTTAAAATGGCTATTACGGGCATACAAATCATAGCGATAGGCGCACCAAATGAATCGACCGGCAGTGATTCATTAATTACAGCCTTCACTAAAACCAAAGACAATTTCACTACACTATTCAATAACGCTAGTCCGTATAATACCTTTACGGGAAATGGCGTAACATTGACGGCAAATGCTACTGCCGGCACATTAAATATTGATAATACAGGTGTATTGAGTTTAACTGCAGGCGATAGTAGTATCATCCTATCAGAACCTACTCCTGGAAATATCATTATTACTGCGTCTAGCGGTGGTAACGGAGGAGGAGTTAGTAGTGTAGGTATAACTTCTAGTACACTAACTGTAACAAATACCCCAATAATAAGTTCTGGTAACATCGTATTAAACTTACCCACAACTGGTATTATTGCAGGACAATATACAAACCCAACTGTGACAGTAGATACGTATGGTAGAGTAACCAACATTGCTAATAATACTGTTTCAGGAACTGTTACTAGCGTAGGGATTACACCGGGCGCAGGTATATTAGTCACTAATAGTCCAATCACAACCTCAGGTAATATTACTGTTACTAATACAGGTGTTACTAGAATCAGTGCAGGAACTGGTATAAGTGTAAGCGGTAGTAACGGCAATGTCACCATCTCTACTACAACGTCAGGCGGAACCGTAACAGGCGTGACGATTGCAAGTAATAATTTAACAGTATCCGGTGGAACTATTACAACATCAGGAACGATATCAGTTGATTTACCAAGTGCTATAACTATTGCAGGTAACTTAACTTCAGGTAATGTGTTATCTAATGGCAGAATGCTACTTAACGGCAGTGAAGATTTAGCCGCTTCTGCTGCCGCGAATCTATTAGTAACCGCAAGTTACTTTACAACAACTACAGCCGAAACTGCTACACTTGCAGCCGGAACTAATGGTCAAATCAAAACATTTATGATGGTTGGTGATGGTGGTGATATGGTTATCACAGTCACTAATGCTGGATGGAAGTCAAGTGGCACGGGCACAATGACATTCGATACCATTGGCGACAGTTGCACATTACAATATATAGCAAGTAAATGGTTCTGCATCGGCAATAACGGTGTAGTATTCGCATAAGAATTTAGGAAATAAAAATGACAACAGTTAAAATTACAGAACTTACAGACATTGGCGCAAACTTAGCAACATCTACCGTTGTTCCAGTTGTTAATATGGCAGGCACGCCAACAACACAAAAAACAAATATAGGCAATATTGCTAATCTGATATTAGAAGGAGCAGGGGTTGATTATCCAGAAGCTTCAGTAGCGTTACTTGCACAAACAGTAAGCAATGCGGCACAGCCAAATATTACAAGCGTCGGTACATTAACTACATTAGCAGTTTCAGGTAACGCAACTGTTAACGGAAATTTAACTAGTAACGGTACCGCATACTTAGGAAACATCAGCACGACAGGTGCTGCCAGTATTACAACATTATCAGTAGGCTCTAGTGCTAATTTAGGTGGTGTAGCTAACGTTACTATTACTGGTGGTACTGATGGTTATGTTCTTCAAACGGATGGTGCAGGTAATCTATCTTGGACAGCACAAACGGGCGGTAGTGGTAACGCTACACCTGGTGGTAGTAATACACAAATTCAATTTAATGATGCCGGATCATTTGCCGGTAACAGTGGTTTTACATTTAATAAAACAACAGGTGTATTAACTTCTCCTTTCTTGGCTGGTGACGGTAGCAATATCACCAACATTATAGCAGGTAACCCATTCAACCAAGAACTAAACACAACTGACAATGTTCAATTTGCTAATGTGACAAGCACTGAGGCTATAAAATTCAATAATGCAGGAAACATTGTTGGTGCTTTAGGTTACGCCCCTACTTTTGTTAGCATTGAAGGTTACGGTAGCAACTCAGTTAACATCACTACAAATGACGTTAATACTTGGACTTTCAATGGTAATGGTACATTATCATTCCCAGGAAACGTAGCAGGTGAATCAGGCAATGTTCTCATTGATTCAGCCGATGATAACTTTGAGGTCCGTGGAGCGCAAGCCGTAAACTTTGAAGCAAATACAGTAGTCAACATTTACACTGATACTAGCAACAGTGCATATCAATGGCAGTTCGGCGATGATGGCAATCTAACACTGCCAGGCAACACTTTTGCTGTTAACTATGCTAACGGAGCACAAGTAAACATCAGCGGTGGTGGGGCAAATCTAGGTAACTTAGAAGTTACTGGTACTACTATTAGTATAGCAAATGGCGCAAGTCAAAGTTCAATTTTAGTAGGCAATGGCCCAGCTGGTTTAACATTAGGTCTTGATAGTGTGGGGCCTGCGTATTTGAATCTATATGCTAACACATATGACACTCAAACATATAGCACAGGTTCTGGTTATACGACTGGTACATATACAGCAAGTGTTGGCGGTGGTACTATTACACTAACCGACGCAACACTTATTGAAACTTACCTAAATAGTATATCAAAGCCTGCTACTATCACATCACTTGTAATCAATGGCACAGATACAGTTCCATACGATGGTGCAAGTTACGGTGGTGGCACAGTAAATCTCAGCACAACTACAGCGCCCGGTGTTGATCCAACTACTGTTACAAGTATTCTATTCAATGTCACATATCAAAATCAATTCTTGATTGATGAAGATAACGGTGATTACGGAATCTACTTAGGTGATCTAAACTTTGATATTCAAAGCACCCGAGATGTGAATATTACTGCCGGTGACGATTTGAGATTAGAAGCGACAGATATATTTTCATTGACCAATAATGGTGATATTTCATTCACAACTAATGCTAACAGTAGTTCATTTAGTTGGGCTTTTCATAATACGGGTGTTACATATTTCCCAACATTAACTGTAGATTTACACAATGGTGGAAATCAATCAGGTCAAGTATTACAGTTCGGAGATGATACACAACAAGTTATCATTACTGGACCAACTCCGCCGGGAATAGATGTTAACGCACAACGACTAATCATTCAAGGTCAGAGAGCCCAAGGTGCAGGCGAAGGTGGTGATGTTTACTTCTGGGCTGGTGATGCTGATAATTACGGTGGCGACATTAAGATTTACGCAGGTGATGCTGATAATCCATCAGCAGGCTACGGCGGATATGTAAATATTGAAGGCGGTAGTGGCTTTGATGAAGGTGGTTATGTAAGAATGACCGGCGGTCAAAGTAGTAATGGCGCAGGTGCCCCTGCGAGTGTAATCGGTGGTTACGGTAACACATCGGGTGGTGACGCCAATTTACAAGGTGGTCAGGGCACCGTTGCTGGTGGTAATGTTAACCTTACAGCAGGTTACGGTGGTGGCGGACCTGGTGGTAATGTTACTATCGTAGGCGGTGGCTCTGCTAACGGTCTATCAGAATACGGCAATATCAACTTAACGGCAGGCGCAAGTAGTTGGGTATTCGGTAATGATGGTAACTTAACACTTCCTTCAAATAATTTTGATGTGAAATATGCTAACGGTGATCCAGTTGTATTTGGATCAGCCGCAATCGGTAATGTTACATTTGATAATGTTACGGTTCAGGGTGTTAATCAATTAAATCTAAGTGCTGGTCCTGACTATACTGCTAACTTAGCATATCTACAACTTCGTGCAGGAGATATACCAAGTCACATTCACTTAGATACAGGCGACAATGCCGCGTATGATTTGATTATTGGTAATGATGATAAGTTTGTTCAAGTAAGTAGCACCGGTAATATCATTATGAGTTCATATGATAGTGGTAATGCCGTATCATATGCGATGACATTGGACACTACCGGCAATTTGACACTACCAGGTGGTAACATTAATCTTCAACCGGATGAAGGTTTCCTAAGCATTAACACAGTGTTTGGCGGCTCAATATCTATGGATGATGGCGCTGGCAATACGGGTGCCATTGGTATTGAAAGTAATGGTAGTGGTTATATCAACATTGACAATGGTAGTGGTGCAAAACTTTGGAACTTTTATCCTGATGGCAACTTAACAACACCAGGTAGTATTCTTCCAGGAACTGCAAATACGTTTGATATCGGTGATGGTACTAATTATTTCCGTGACGCATACTTTAGCAATAACGTAGTTGCTGAGTCATTTACAACAACCGATGGTGGAATAACTCACAGTGGTACAGCAGTAGGTATTAACGCAAACGCAAGTAAGGATGTATATATAGTTGCTGACGGTGGAAATACAAGTTGGACTTTTGATACTGCAGGTAATCTAACATTACCGGGTAATACTTTTGCTGTCAATTACGCTAACGGTACTCAAGTGTCCTTAGGTGGTAGTTCTAACATCAGTAACGGTACAAGCAATGTTGATATCGCATCTTCAGGTGGTAATGTAACTGTTAGCGTTGGTGGTACAAGCAATGTAATCGTAGCAACTACTACAGGTGCTAATGTTACAGGTACATTGACTACTACAGGTAAGATTGGTTACGCTAACGGTGGCACAGTCACACAAACTGGTACAGGTCAAGGTGTTACATTAAACCAACTAACTGGTCAGATTACTCTAGCAAAGAGTTCTTGGACGGCAGGTGACTTAGAGATATTCAATGTAAACTGTAACAAGGTTGGTACATACGATTATGTTATGGCACAGGTTATCAATGGCAGTGAGTCTACATTCTTTAATGTAGTGGCTTTCCCTTATGTTCCATTAGCAAACACTTTCCAAATACAAGTTAGAGCAATGGAAAATACAACAAGCACTCCGTTGGTTCAGTTCTTGATTATGAAGGCTGCGATAAGTTAATAAATAATAGTAATTCAAGGGATAACAAATGGCAATAGTAATAGAAGGTGGAATTAGTATAGGGCCCGGTATTGATATTGGTGACGGTAGTGGCCCGGGACCAAGTCCAAGTCCCGGTGTAGACAATGTGCTTGGTTATAGTGAGATGCCCCCACCTGTAACAGCAGGTGGCACACTAGAAGATCCTACTGCCACAGTTAATGGTTCAACAGGGTTTACAATCAATGATGATACTAAAACCGGTATTGCTATATCAGGTATAACTTCAAGTAATCAAGCCTGGTTAGCCGCTAACTACACAGTTGTGCCGGGAATATACAATGTTACTTGGGGTCCAGGAAGCACAGTAGCAAGTAGTTCAATCAATGTTGTTACAGTGCCAGGAAGTTGGCCAGGTGGACCTTTCGTATTCTTTGTTCAAGGTCAATCAGGTGCCGCAACATACAATTATCCATTCACATTTAGCACTTAAGGAAATAATATGAACTTACAACAAGAACCAAAACCAACTGATCCAGACTTCTGGCAGAAGATGAGAGCTAAGTTACCTGAATGAAACAAGATCCTCGCACAATAATAAACACAAATGAGGATCATACTTTTGTTAAGCCTGCCGACAAAAAAGTAGTAAGTAGGACACTTGATGACAAGTTTAGTTTTCAGTGGCAACCTGATAAATTAGACACAAGAGATTATAAATATACAGTAACACAAAAAGTTAGTCCCAATATTGTTGATTTAAGAAGTTATTGCAGTCCAATTGAAAATCAAGGTAGTCTTGGTAGTTGTACCGGTCAAGCAATTGCAGGTGCGATAGAATTACTGAACAAGCGCAGTAGAAAGCCTACTGATGTAAGTAGATTGTTTATCTATTATTATGAAAGACTATTGCTAGGAACTGTTAACTATGATAGCGGTGCATACATTCGTGATGGTATCAAAGCAACAAATCATTATGGTACAAGTTTAGAAAGTTATTGGCCATATGATATTAGAAAGTTTAAGCAAGAACCAATAACCGAAGCAAAGACTGATGCATTGAAACGTAAAGTAACACGATACGAACGTGTAGAAAACTTCAACGGATGTATCGATGCACTGTCAAATGGTTTTCCAGTTATTATGGGTTTTCACGTATATACTAGTTTTATGTCGGCAAGTGTCGCTAGAACAGGCAATATGCCTTATCCAAATACTAAGCGTGAAAGATTATTAGGTGGTCACGCTGTCTTGCTTGTAGGATATGACAAACGTAAAAAAGTTTTTATTGCACGAAACAGTTGGGGCACTAGTTGGGGTGATAGAGGTTATTTCTATATGCCATTCAATGTAGTTAACCCTAGTATGAGTAGTGACTATTGGATTATTAAATCAGTTAACAACCCATAAAAAAGCCCCTTAAGGGGCTTTTTTAATTCATCTTTTCTAACATATAGTTTGTGAATTTACTTTCACACATTGCTGGAATCTCAACAAACGGATCTTCAAGAAAGAAGGGACAACCATTTTTCCATTTTCCATTTTGTTTAAAGAATTTGAACTCTTGCAAATCATCTTTATTTGAAGGGTCAAACTCTCTACGAGGATTAAACGAGCGACGGAATGTAGATAGATTCATATTCATAGTTTAAAGGGCCTGAGCCCTGTTGATTAAAGGGGTGCGTCTTCAACTGCGGCCAAAATGTCTTCTGCGGACACTTCAGACTTTTTAGCACGTGCCTTAATTGCATCAATGCTTGGCTTAGTTGCTTTAACTTTAACAGTGCCTTTACTTGCTTCTTTAGACTTATCAGCAAGTGTGTCAGCAATAGTTGCCTGATCTGCCGCACTAGCGAACTCAGGAAGTGTTGCAAGATATTTAAGTGCTTCAACCTTAGTCATCTCTGAGGGCAATTCAACGAAGTCACAACGAGTGGCTCCGCCCTTAGTGAATTGTTTGATACGACGGACCATATCGTCAGTGAAACGCACTTTAGCGTTACCGTTGTGAATTGTGATACCAGCGACTTTGAAAGTTTGATTAGAATTAGCCATTTTGATTTCCTTTAAATAAAAGCTAAGTTTAAAAAATGTGCTGATAAATTCTCAGCACTGTTATAATGATAACACAAACGGACATTATTGTCAACCATTGTGTTACCCATTATTTGATTCATTGAAAAATGTACGGAGTGTCCCATTTGCCAATGTTTACATCAACATAATAGGCAGTGTTGAAGTAGTCAATCATTGCATTGGATTCGTCATACCAATCGGCCGACTTCAAAGCCTTGAATGCTTCGGTCAAGAATTCCTTAGCCTTACCATCATAGTGATCTTGAAACCAGTAAGGATTTACCTGATCATATCCAGTAGTATTGGGTTTAAACCCACGTTGCACCTGATAAAAATCATTACCACAAACACGATTGCTATTACCAATAAAGTCAATGGCACCTGACTTGAGGGTCAACACAATGCTAGAATGATTACGGACACTCAGTGAACCTTTAACTTTGTACTTAGCCAAGATTGGCTTGAGAGCTTGAGCAATTTTTTGTTTGCGTTCTTGATTCATATAAGCCATTTTGTAGTCCTTTATTTAACTGTCTAAGATTCTATTATAGTCCCAAATCCAATTATTGTCAACCTTTTTACGAATTAATTGTCCTAAAAGGACTCAATTCCTCAGATTGGCCTTCGATAGTTTCAATCACATCATAGACAAAAACTACCGGAACGTCAAGAACCGCGGAGATTGTTGCTGGATGTGTTCCTTTTTCAAGCATATCCTCAATCTCGGTATATAGTTCTGCTACTTTACTCATTTTGAATTACTCACATTAGATTTAAAAACGCCACCAAGAATAATAATTGCCGCCCAAGTTTCCAAACTATAAGGAATTGCGAGAGCCGGAAACAATACATTCATTGACCAAATAGTCAATAGGGGACCAATAGCAATAAGTGCAATTACTGCCATCACAATCAAAAAGTATTTCATACCACCTCCAACATATTAGCGGGCACTCTCCAAGTAGAAAAAGCAGTTCCGGCTTCATTTACAAGGATATACTTACGATTGATTTTCTTAACAGTGCCTGAAATGACACCGCGAGTTGAGCTTTTGAACTTCACGACGGATCCAATTGACAATGCCATTTTATTTCGTGCAACCAGTTGGGCACGTGCAAATCGAATCGCATCATTGATGCTATTCAATTGTTCGTTAGTGTAGTCACCGTGCATAATAGCACTATTAATTTCTTTGATGTTCATACAAACTCCTTTTGACTGAATAAGACTCTATTATAGACCCAAAACGATTTATTGTCAACCTTTAAACAAGATTCACCTGCACATCGTGATTGACCGCTTGGAATGAACTACGAGTTCCGTAGCCAGTTGGGATATCTTTACGACCCAAACTCTTGCATAAGTCACGGTCGCATTGTAAATGTTGCAGTGCAGAAAGAACTGCAACACGGTGTGAGCTAGTAGCAAAGTTCTCAATATCAGAAACTTTACAATACATACCAAATCCGTCAATCATAAAACGAATTTTTTGACTGTTATTCATACCGGGGATAATTTGTTGTTTACGCATTTTAGTCCTTTAGTTAACTGTCTATGTATGTATTGTATACCCAAATTGATTTATTGTCAACCTTTTATTTGGTGACCTTTTCCATAGCCTTTTCCATATCCTCAAGATGCTTGCGATACTGGATGCGACCAAGATTGATGGTATACATCACGTAAGCCAAAATAGCGATACCGAATGAGATTCCAATATATGGAATTGCTGTTGCTGGAATTACAGTAAGCAAATAAACGGTTGTACAGGCTGCGATTGTAGCAAGTGCAAGTTCTTTTGCTGTTTGGGCGACGGCTTCAGTTTTATCTGACATATTGAATTTCCTTTCTAAGTTTCAATACAAGTATTGTAGCACCAACACCATTTATTGTCAACCTTTTTACATATTTTTCAATAAGTGGGCGGTCAAGTCTGGGCCACCGATCAATACGCATTGATTGGTGTATTTTAAGTATCCGGTATCATCACGATACTTGGATAGTAGATTAACCACACGGACTTGTTTGGGTGTGATTTTAATGACCTTACCAACATACAGTTGGTTATGATGAGTGAATGCGACCGCATCATCCAAGTTAACTGCACGACCTAATAGGTCAAGGTGATCGTTAGTAGTCATTTTTGTTTTTATGCTTGGGGTTGCGGTTGTAATCACCTTTTTTAGATTTTACAACCTTAGGTTTGAACGGAGTGTTCTCACAAAATAGAACACGATGGGCCCTGTGTTTGGGCTCTTTAACGGTGAAAGATAATAGTTCCTTTTTCATAATACCCATAGTATAGCACGAGTATTATTTATTGTCAAGTTCTATTTTTATCTGGTTTAATACACTATCCCATTTGCCATCAGATTGTCTAAACAACTTCATACAGGAGTAAAATGGACTATCGTTACGATTCATAAACCAACGCCAATCACAACCATAATCACTTAGCATAACCCAAGTGGGTATACCCATTGAACCACTTAGATGAGGTATGACTGTATCAATTGATATCACTAAATCCATTTGGCTAATTAGTCCAGCTGTGTTGTAAAACCCAACCAAGTCACTATGGAATGTTTTAACATTGTACTTAGATAGTAATTCTAAAATATGTTCGTCTACTTCATATGACAAGCTTACAAACTCATATTCATCACTTACTATTGACAATAATTGTTCTAGTTCAATTCTACGGAAGCGTGATATAAATGCAATCTTGTTTGGACTCCAGAGCAATCCAATACGTTTCTTTGTCTTAGGTCCTAACTTCTCTTTCCAAGATTGTTTTAAACTTTGATCTACATCTAAATATGCCGTATTGTAGGGAATTGTGTCAATAGTTGTGCTGAAGCATTTAGGTAGATCCATCATTGCCACGTGATAATGATATGGTGGAATTTGTTCATCTGCATTTAGTACAGTCATATCAGGCAAATTAAATTTGAACAAATCATAAAGTTGCGGTTTAGTTATCAATATAACAGTAGCACCTTTATCTTTTAATAATTTAGCAAAACGAACGAACTGAATACTATCACCAAAACCTTGTTCATAATATACTAAAACAATTTTACCTACAATGTCTTGTGAACCATCATACTCAGGACCTTGTAGTTGTGGCTTGAAACTAACATCACTTTGATAATACCAACGTGCGTGATACTTCTTCCAACCTTCAATCAAATCACCTTTCATTAAATGACTTACTGATTCGTTTAATTCATAATTTACGTGGCCAGGATGTAATGTTTGTGCTATTTGTAAAAAGGGAATAGCTAATTCTGGTAAACCAAATTCACGCAGTGTGTTGCCGTAATTGCTATATGCAGTTGAATGCTTAGGGTCTAACGCAAACGTGTGTGCGAAGGTTATAAGTGCTTCTCTGTATCTACCTAAACTACGTAATGCAGTACCGCGACTTAACCAACTTTCTACGTAGTTATGCTGACAAGGTAATTCAAAACATTGTAATGCTTCTTCATCTTGTCCTAATTGACATAAAGTGATGCCAAGGTTATGCCATACTATGTAATTAGTAGGCTCTTGCTCTAAGAATCTTCTGTAACATTCACTGGCTTCATAATATTCTTTAGCCATATAATGAATGTTACCTTGTTCAAAATCATTCATTCTATTGTAAAATTAACTTGCTTAACTTTCTTAATGGTGAAGCTACGCCATTCATTCTTTTCTAAATCAAATACACGCATTGATGTAGTTGACTCTTTACGAGGCTTTGCGTCCTCTTTGATTTCAACCTTAGGTAATTGAGATGGTACTAATGTGCATTTCATTACACGTTCAGTTCCGTCCGATTTAGTGAATGTTACAATACCTTCGCTTACTGTTAGCATACCTTTAAGCCATTTAGTAAACTTGTCCCAATCTTTATCAGTCCAATCAGCCGTTATGTTCATCACTTTTCTCCGTTTTTAAACAACCAAATACAATCCAAGGAATCAATGCAAAGTATGGAATCAAAATAGTTCCTGCGAACCATGGATTAATTCCTGCGTTTCTACAACGTCTTGCAGTAGTTGCTAAGACTACCCAAGTTAGTGCAACAACGCCTCCTACAATTAACAATCCGCCTACTACTGCACCTAGGATTCCTCCTAATGTGAATAGTGCGCCTACAATCAATACAGGAATCAATAGCAAGTATGCGATGATGTTAACACCCCAATATTCGCTACGAGTGGCTGAACCGTGAAAATCAAAGTATTTTAAATATTTTTCCATTATGTTATCATTCTAAAAAGTGCTACGCTATCAATAGTTACCAACAACAAATAGTTGGCTAACATTCCTAAACTTTTACGTGTCCAAGCCGCCCATGCAAAGATTGCACATTGCAGAATAAACAACGGATAAAGAATTAAGAAAGGGGGAGTTGGTACTGTAAGCATCATTGTAAAGGCACATCCAATACTTAAGAACCAAGCTAGTATTTCTAAAAAACACCTAAGAGGATTAGATCGCCAATCCTCTTTAATCCAATTACTTACACCATATAATATTTCAGTCATTTCAGTCAAGAGTTCCGTTGACTTTATATTTGTCAATTACTTCTTGTAAAAGAATTTCTACCATTTTATTTAATGTGATATCACGTTTATGTGCTTCTAACGCCAAATGGAGAATCACATCTTCTTCCAAATCTAATTCAACTTCAACACGGTTATCATTCGTCATCATCTTCTTTCAGTAATTGTTTACATTGATCAATAATTTGTTTTGGCATATCTTGTTGATTGCGCAACACCAGCTCACACTTATCTTCAAGTGTGATAGTCGGTTGTGTTGTATCATCGTCAGCCGATACTAACCAATATAATAACACAACTACTACTATCAATACAATTAATTCGGAGATTTTCATACCCTTATTTAGTATGTTATATCTCCACAATATAATATTGACTGAGGGGATAATTTTCGTGCAACCACTCTAACATCCCTTCTTCGTATGGAAGAACCACTGACTTGTATTTGTTAGTTATGTATTTCACGTTTGACCCTGCCAATGCGACTAGCTTTGTTCCAATCGTAGGTAACTCCGTCTGGGCACTTACCATCACGAACACTATCCACACCAAACATTCCTACAATTTCTGTAGTGCCGTCGGTGATGGTCACAAACTCATCAACATATTTTGCCATCTCCATTGCAATGGTAAGATCAGGTGATTTACCTCTAACGTGACCTTCACTATCTTTTACTAACCACATGTTAATCCTTTACGCAACTAACCAATCGTTATTGTCTTTCAATTCGATTGATTCATTACCATCATAATCATTTACTCTAAACAATGTGCCTTCTGGTATCCATGCTACTCTCAGATCGTCTAAACCACCTGAGTATATATCCGGATACTTTAATGCTACATATGTTTTTAACTCAGCCCACTTTTCTTTTTCAACAAACTTTACGATTGCCGGGTCAAAAAGTATTTCAGGTGTATCAGTGTTCCATGTATACCACCCGGCACCAAAGCCGGGTGAATACAATACTGCTACTTTTCCATTTTTACTTAATTTGTTCATTTCTAGAACCCATCTTTCAAAAGAATTGCTAGACCCATTACAATGACGGGCATCATTACAATAACCAAATTACTAATTGCTTGCATTATTTTACTCCTTACCAACGGTTTGCGTTATCAATTTCTTCTTGGGTGAATTGTCCACCACTACGGTCTGGGTTGTCACGCCACGATTGTTCTACATCCTTTGCGACACAAGATTCTACATCCTGCAAGATACGCTTGAGTTCGTCAATGTTGACTTCTAGAAACTCTGCTACTGCTGACGAAACACCAGTTTGGTCATATTTCTTACGCAACTCAGCAAGATACTTTTCCTTGCCCTTGATTGTGTTACGCAGATTAGAGGCTACGGTTTGGATGTTCATTCTTCAACTCCAAAATGTTCTTTAATCTCATTCGCAACTTGTGGCCTAGTAGTATATTCTACAGTACAATCCAATACTGTATCAATACATTCCTTCACAATCAACTCGGCGAACTTTTCCAAATTTACCGTAGCAGGGTCAATATAGTCCGGTGGAGGAGGAAGGAAATACCCGCGAAAAGCCTTATAGTTCGGATTGCCTCCAGCCTGTTCAGCAAGTTCTCTAATTCGTTCGTTCATACCGAAACTCCGAAATGTTCTTCAATATATGCCGCAGCCTTGAGTTGACCAGCATACAACGCATCATTCATACCACGATTATAGCATTGATCCAAGCATTCCTTAACAATCAACTCGGCGAACTTTTCCAAACCTTCTGGAGGGTCAAATGTAATGTATGCTTCTGGGTTGACAACATCATTTTCAAGTCGTTGCCAAAATTCTGCACCGGCCTGTTCAGCAAGTTCTAGAATTCGTTCATTCATTCTTCAACTCCGAAATGTTTCTTAATCATTTTTTGTTGTGGGTTATACGGTAAACTTGTTTCTAACAAGTCAGCACACTCTCGCACAATCAACTCGGCGAACTTTTTGTTGTATTCTTTCAACCAAACCGAATCAGGACCTTCGGCATAAGTTGCGTCGGCTACCAAATGGGCTTGTTTAGACATTTCTTTAATAATCCGTTCGTTCATTTTTCAACTCCTTAAGTAAATGCACCGGACTTTTCTTTTGCACCGGCTACTTTTTCACATTCACATTCCCACATATAAAACGATTCATAGTAGCCCCTAAAGTGTCGTGGGTGCATTTCCACTTTACAATAAGGGCATACTGGCATTACTACCTCTTTAGCTTCTACTGTCATAATCTCTCCTTAAAAACTAAATTCACGAACCCATTCAAAACGAGTGCTAGCAGGCACCCAACGGAACTGGCTTTTTTTGCGTTCGGCTTGTTCAAAGTCAAAGCAGACCATAACCCAACCACGCTCGGTACTGAACCCAACTCGGTCAGCGGTACGAACCACTTCAACAACTCTGCCTTCCATTTTTGCTACAGTAGTCATTACTTAACTCCAAATGTGTTCAATGCTGGTTGCATTGTATTAATCAATTCTGTCTCACGTGCGTGAGCAGGACGCTTGCCTCGAATAACTTCTAATGTACCGAATACAAATCGTTCGGCACCTCGTTCACGTAAGGCACGTGACAAACCCCAATCTTTGTTTTCAGTCATAGCACGTTGCATATGTTTTTGCATACGACGGCGTAATGTTTTAAAGACATTACCTTTGAATGAAAGTGCAGTCAAACCAATGTAGTACTCAAGTGTTACTGTATCTTGGATATAGTAAATTACTTGATTTCTATCAGTTCTACGCTTACGGACGATTTTTGAGTTCATAAGTGTATTATACACCCAAACTGATTATTAGTCAAGTTTGGGTTTGTAGTACTTTAGACTTTACCTTCGTAGTCTGCTCTCACATACCACTCGGGGACATAATCTTTGTTATTGTGTTCTTTGTTGTAGTTGATAGCCCATTGACGGGCTTCTTCCTCATTATCAAAATACTTTGTATCCCAATGCTTCTGACCACTGAACCGATCATACTCGGTTAAAACAACTTTGAATAGGGCTTTGTTCAGTCTGACTTCTGCCATTTTGTAGTCCTTTCTCGGGGGTTATTAACTACTGTATAGACAGTTTATCATAGGGCCCATTTATTGTCAAATATTGGTAAAAATCGCTAGAAGTGTATCAGTATGAATCCCTGAATATTCTAGCGATTTTGAAGCCCCTGAGGGGCAAAAATGAGTACTTTTGTTTCTTAAAAATGTAGTACTTTAGTGTACTACTTCCCCTAGGCTTGTATTCATATAAGTTTTGATTTCTTTGCGCAAGTCTTTTTCAGTATATCCTAAATCGGCTAATTCTTGTATTAATGCTACAAATAATCCGTGAGTTGCAATACCGGAAATATATTCAGGATCATCATTATCATTTTCAAATTCATCTAATAATGGTAATAATGTTTCATATATAAAATCACAAGCCATTAACGCACTATTTTCTATTTGTTCTACTTCTTCAGCAGTATCAACCATTTTAGTTTCTTTTGACATATTATTCACCTGTTTTAGTATATTCATAATTAACGGTTTCTATATTCTCACGGAATATAATAGCACCATTTTTTAAATGAAATCTTCTTGCCATTTCTGTTTTAGGACTTAATGTTACAAATCTATTTACACTTGGATATTGTTCCTGAATACCTTTTACGGCTTGAATTAATAAATCACGGCCTTTACCTGCTTTATAACTCCATATAGTATAAAATACTGCAGTAGTTGGCACTTCGGAGGTATTAGACAAATCATCTACTCCGGCTGGAACAAAATCGTGAAAACTAACACATACCATTGCTTCAGGGTCATCTTCATTATTAGCTAATGCGGCAACCATTCTACCATTACTAACTCTAAAGTCAGCAGGTATTTCTGGTCTTACTGGATCGTCTTTAATAAACGATAATAATTTGTGTGTTAGGTCTGTGATGAAGTGTAGCATATAGGTGTTCTCTTTTGTGTATTTATACAATATTGTAAATATACGAGTATTTAGTTTAACCACTAAATATGATTATGTCAAAAATATTACGATGGGAAACTGGACTAAGTGGGTATAAAAAACACACGTTAGAAAGTAACCATTTTACTACAGAATTGACTGAATGTCAATTTGAAAAGGGCAGAAATATTGATAATATTTTTCTTGACCATTTAGTTAATAGACAAACATCCACAGTTGAAATATTATTCAGTGGCGGGACAGATAGTGAATTGGTACTTATGTCCTGTTTACGTAACAAAATCCCAGTTGAAGTAATGACTATGGTAATACAATTTAAGGGTATATCCATAAACATTACTGACTTATATTATTCAGAGAAATTTTGTAGGGAAAATAATATAAAACAAAATCTATTCTACTTAGATGCTGAATGGTTATTCGATAGTGGTAAATATTTAGACTATCTATTACCTTATAATATAAGAGAACCTCACGTAGCTAGCCATTTTTGGTTAATTGAGCAATGTAATAATTACCCTATATTAGGTGGTGATTGGCCTTGGTATCAAAAACATAAAAATGTTTTATCCCCCTTTAGATTAGCATATTCTAACTATGAACGA
>Ga0222713_10002633_pt1 | contig 19046 bp, 19 predicted proteins | sample C33_649DmetaG_FD_165061 | JGI IMG/M metagenome (GOLD analysis project Ga0222713, IMG submission 165061) | Estuarine water microbial communities from San Francisco Bay, California, United States - C33_649D | ecosystem: Environmental > Aquatic > Marine > Unclassified | place: USA: California...
GGACGCCGCACCGACTCGCCCTTGCCCTCGGCAGCGAGGCGGAATTTCTGCAATACCTCGGAATAGATCTGGATCACGATCGGATCGGCGTCGCGTCTGAGCCGCGTCCGCTGCGCCCACTGGTGATAGCCCTGGTTCCAGTTGCGCATGTACTGGTACGAGCGCGGCAATTCATGGTGGAACACGCAGTTGTTCGCCGCGTACATCTCCCACTGTTTTGGATTGGGCGCGCCGATCATCGACTTGCTGCCGTCCACGCCGCGCCAGCCGGTGAGGAAACCCATGCCCGACCCGGGTTCGGTTTCGTAGTTGACGATGAAATCCGGATAGTCGCGGTACTTGCGCTTGCCCTCCGGCGTGACGAACGCGGGAAACTTCAGCCGCGACGCGAGCTCGATCAGCACTTCCTGGAACGGCTTGCACTCGCCCTTGGGCGGCACCACCGGCACGCGCACCGAATCCACCGGGCCGTCGTATTCGGAAATTGGCCGGTCGAGCATCGACATCACGTCGTGGCGCTCGAGGTAGGTCGTGTCCGGCAGCACCAGGTCGGCAAATGCAGTCATTTCCGACTGGAAGGCATCGCAGACAATGAGGAAAGGGATCTTGTATTCGCCCTTTTCGTCACGGTCGTTGAGCATCTTGCGCACTTCGACCGTGTTCATCGTCGAATTCCATGCCATGTTGGCCATGAATATCAGCAGCGTGTCGATCGGATACGGATCGCCGCGCCAGGCATTGGTGATGACGTTGTGCATCATGCCGTGCACTGCGAGCGGATATTCCCAGGAAAACGCCTTGTCGATGCGCAGCGGGCTGCCATCGGCATTGACGCTGAGGTCGTCGGGTCCCGCCGGCCAGCCCAGCGCCATATCACCGAGCGGCTTGTTGGGCTGCACCGACTCCGGGCCTTTCGGCGGCTTGGCGATCGGTGGAATCGCCCGCGGGAACGGCGCCTTGTGGCGGAATCCGCCCGGCCGGTCGATGGTGCCGAGCAGCGACATCAGGATCGCCAGCGTGCGTATGGTATGGAAACCGTTGGAATGCGCGGCAAGGCCGCGCATCGCATGGAACGCGACCGGATTGCCGGTCACCGTTTCGTGCTCGACGCCCCAGGAATCGGTCCATGCAATCGGCAGCTCGATGGTCTGGTCGCGCGCAGTGATGCCCATCTCGTGCGCGAGACGGCGGATGCGCGCCGCCGGAATTCCGGTGATGCCCTCGGCCCACTCCGGCGTGTATTCGGCAACCCGTTCCATCAGCAGCTGGAACGCGGGCTTCACCGGCTTGCCGTCTTCCAATTTGTAATTGCCCAGCAATGCCGGATCGACGTCCGGGGCATGGTTGACGACGGCACGGCCGCCGCGGCGATCCCACCACAACTGGTTATGGTGATAGTCGGCGCTGTCGTGGACGGTCTTCTCCGCCGCCCGCACCGGCAGCCCGTGCCGTTCGCTCGCCGGATCGAGATCGATCAGGTAACCGGCGTTGGTATAGCGTGCGAGGAAATCGCGATCGTAAAGACCGGTGTTGATGATCTCGTGCACCAGCGCCAGCAGCAGCGCACCGTCGGTGCCGGGCCGGATCGGCACCCACTCGTCGGCAATCGCCGAGTAGCCGGTGCGCACCGGGTTGATCGAGATGAAACGGCCGCCGCGGCGCTTGAACTTCGAAATCCCGATCTTCAGCGGATTGGAATGGTGGTCCTCGGCAGTTCCTATCATCACGAACAGCCTGGCGCGGTCCAAGTCGGGACCGCCGAACTCCCAGAAGCTGCCGCCGATGGTGTAGATCATGCCGGCGGCCATGTTCACTGAACAGAAGCCGCCGTGCGCCGCGTAATTGGGGGTGCCGAACTGGCGCGCGAACATGCCGGTCAGCGCCTGCATCTGGTCGCGGCCGGTGAACAACGCGAACTTTTTCGGATCGGCGGCGCGAATCTTGCCGAGCCGGGATTCCATGATGTCGAAAGCCTCGCTCCAGCTGATCGGCTCGAATTCCCCCGCCCCGCGCTCGGCGCCGGACTTGCGTCTGAGCGGCCGCGTCAGCCGCGCCGGCGAATACTGCTTCATGATGCCGGAAGCGCCCTTGGCGCAGATCACGCCCTTGTTCAGCGGATGCTCGGGATTGCCCTCGATGTAGCGCACCTCGCCGTTCTTCAGGTGCACGCGGATGCCGCAACGGCAGGCGCACATGTAGCACGTGGTGTTGCGGGTGACGGCGGTATCGGCGGTGGGCGGAGCAGTCATGCGTTTGGCTGCCAAATCAATGATTTGCGCGCCCATTGTAGGCGCATCCCCGCAGCCGGGGTTCGAAATTACTTATATTGCTATTAATGCGGCCGCCAGCCGCAGGCCGCGCTCAGCCGGGCTTGCGGTCCATCCATTTGCTGACCTGCGGCTTGGTCCATTGCGCCAGCCGTTGCAGCAGGCGCGCGGGATCGTCATCCACCACCAGCATGTCGCGATGCTCGGCGCGGACGAAACGCTCCTCCACGGCATGGTCGAGGAATTTCATCAACGGCGCGTAAAAGCCGGCGGTATTGAGCAGCCCCAGTGGCTTGTCATGTACCCCCAACTGCGTCAGGGTCATCACCTCGAACATCTCATCATAAGTGCCGAATCCGCCCGGCAACACGATGAAGGCATCAGCCTTGGTGGACATCATCACCTTGCGTTCGTGCATCGAATCGGCAACATGCAGTTCGCTGAGTCCGGTGTGCACCACTTCGTGCTCGAGCAGGCGCCGCGGGGTGACGCCGATCACATAGATACCTGCGGCAAGCGCCGCCTCGGCGACCACGCCCATCAGCCCGACCTTGCCGCCGCCGAAGACGATGCGGTAACTGGCTGCGGCAATGGCCTGCACCAGCGCGCGGGTGGCGTCGGCATACACGGCATCCTTGCCGGTGTTGGAACCGCAGAAAATGCAGATGGTTTTCATGAAAACGGCTGTTCGGATCCGCAAAGCGCCCGATTGTAGTCGATTTGCCCCACCCGGACGCAGCCGTTACCCTCACCTGATCCCCGTTTAACCCCATCCGGTCCAGCCATGCGTTTACAGCGGAACAACCCACGGAAAGGAAGTTCCATGAAACCGCTGAAACTGACCGCACTCGTCGCTGCTCTCCTCGCCGCAATGCCCGCTGTTGCGGCACAGCCTGCAGGGGACGCGCTGACCATCTACAGCACGGCACGCCCCGGCGCGATCTCGCCCGAGTTCTACCGCGGCGGCGGCAACGGCCAGGGCGTGCCCGGCTACGCCGTGGTCCGCCACCAGCGCGACATCAGCCTCAACCGCGGCCGCAATAGCGTACGCTTCACCGACGTCGCCGCGCTGATCGACCCCACCACGGTCAGCTTCGAATCGCTGACTGATGCCGCCGGCACCAGCGTCGTTGAGCAGAATTTCCAGTTCGACCTCGTCAACACCCAGAAACTGCTGGAGAAATACATCGACCGCACCATCAGCGTCGACCAGATCCGCGGCAGCGCCACCGAATCCTTCTCCGGCACACTGCTCTCCACCGCCGGTGGCCTTGTGCTCAAACGCGAAGACGGCAGCATCCAGACCCTGCCGCACAACGCCGGTGTGCGTCTGCCCGAACTGCCCGGCGGCCTGATCACACGTCCGACGCTGCTGTGGGACATCGCCGCCAGCCGCGCCGGCAACCACGCCGCGCGTGTGACCTACCAGACCACCGGCATCACCTGGTGGGCCGACTACAACCTGACCTACAAGGAAGGCGCGAACGCCAACGCCTGCACCCTCGACGTCGGCGCCTGGGTCAGCATCGTCAACAAATCCGGCGCCAGCTACCCCGACGCCAGGCTCAAACTCGTCGCCGGTGACGTCCACCGTCCGCAGCCGCAGGGGCGCGCCTACCCGGCAGCGGTTGCACAACGCGCGCTGGCGATGGAAGACCGCGCCAAGGGCTTCGAGGAAAAATCGTTCTTTGAATACCACCTCTACACCCTCGGCCGCCCCACCACGCTGCCCGACAACTCGACCAAGCAGATCGAACTCTTTCCCGCCGCGCGCGCAGTACCCTGCGAAAAAACATTGGTGTATTACGGTGCCGCCGGCGCCCGTTCCTATGGCAGCCCCGCCACCGACCGCAACTACGGCGTGCAGAGCAACAAGAAGGTTGACGTCTACCTCGGCTTCAAGAACGCCAAGGAACGCAACATGGGCATGCCGCTCCCATCTGGCCGCGTGCGCGTCTCCAAGCTCGACAATGCCGACCAGACGCAGGAATTCATCGGCGAAGACACCATCGACCACACCCCGCGCAACGAACAGGTGCTGATCAAGCTGGGCTCGGCCTTCGACGTCGTCGGCGAACGGCGCCAGGTCAACTTCAGCGTCGACAGCTCGCGCAAGACCATGAGCGAAGAAATCGAAGTCAAAGTCCGCAACCAGAAAAAGGACGCGGTCACGGTGATGGTCAAGGAAAACCTCTACCGCTGGACCAACTGGCAGATCACCAACAAGTCACATGACTACCGCAAGGACGATGCGCGGACGGTGACGTTTCCGGTAAAAATTGCTGCGGAGGGTGAAGCGGTGGTGCGTTATACAGTCACCTACACTTGGTAGAGTCAGCAAAACCGTCGGGGGCAGCCCGGCAAAATCACGTTTATAAGTGTGAACCCGTTCACCCTTCGACAAGCTCAGGGCGAACGGGGTTTGGATTCTGTCAGCGCCAGATCGCACCCTCCCTGCTATACAATCCCCCCACCCCACAAAAAAGCACAGGGAGACCACCATGGGCATCGGCACCATCATCACCCTCGGCGTACTGCTGGTCATCCTGGTCTACGGCGTCACCATTTACAACGCCCTGGTCCAGATCAAGCACAACGTCACCAAGGCCTGGGCCAACATCGACGTGCTGCTGAAGCAGCGCCACGACGAGCTGCCCAAGCTGGTCGAGACCTGCAAGCAGTACATGAAATTCGAGCAGGACACGCTGGCCAAGGTGATCGAGGCGCGATCGAAGGTATTCTCCGCGCGCGAGGCGCAGAACATCCCCGCCCTCGGCGGCGCTGAAACCATGCTGCGCGGCGCGCTGGGCAACCTGTTCGCGCTGGCCGAGTCGTACCCGGACCTCAAGGCCAATCAGAATTTCCAGCAGTTGCAGACGCGGATTTCCAGCCTTGAAAACGGAATCGCCGACCGCCGCGAGTTCTACAACGAGTCGGTGAACATCAACAACGTGCGCATCGAGCAGTTCCCCGACGCGATCATCGCCTCGATGTTCGGTTTCAAGGCTGCGCAACTGCTCGAATTTTCCGAGGAAGAGAAGAAGGACGTCGACGTCAAGCAGCTGTTCAACAGCTGAGCACGCCCGCTGACCCGCGCTCCGGCGCATCATGATCGGCAAGTCGACCCGCTCGCTGGGACCGTGGTGGCTCACCGGTTCCGCGCATTTTTTCATCCTGGTCATCGCCTTCCAGTTCGAGGATCCGGCGGTCATCCCGTGGGCGCTGCTGGCGATGAGCGGGGTCAGTTTCTTTGCCTGGCTCGGCAACCACCGCCGCTACCGCCAGATCCATGACCTGCCGACCTCGAAAATCGCCTCCGCGGCGCAGGGTTATGTCGAGCTCACCGGGCGCAGCGACCTGATCGACGGCGGCATGATCCACAGCCGGCTGCGCGGCCTGCCCTGCTGCTGGTACCACTACACCGTCGAGGAAAAGAACTCCGACGACAAGTGGCACACCATAGACAAGGGCACCAGCGTCGCCCATTTCCTGCTGGTCGATGACACCGGCAGCTGCGTGATTTCACCCGAAGGCGCCGAAGTAGTCACCAGCGAGCACCAGACCTGGCGCGAAGGCCGCATGCGCTACACCGAGTGGCTGCTGCCGCATCGCGATGTGCTATACGCCATCGGCGAGTTCACCACCCACGGTCGACACACGGGGGGCGCAGCCGAGGAACGCGCCGAGGTCTCCGCCCTGCTCGCCAACTGGAAGGAGGACAAAAGCACACTGCTCAAGCGCTTTGATCTCGATCAGGACGGCCACATCGATTTGAAGGAATGGGAACTCGCGCGGGCACAGCCCATCCGCGAAGTGCGCAAACAGCAGGCCGATAATGCACACAAACTGGTGGAGGGATTACACCTGCTGCGCAAGCCCGCCGACGGGCGACTGTTTCTGCTGGCCAATGAGATGCCGGACACATTGGGCCGGCGCTACCGCTGGTGGAGCTGGTTCCACCTGGTCGTTCTGCTCGGCACGGGAATTGGCGGACTGGTCCTGTTTTGAATAAAATAGTTAATGAAAACATATAGTTACTATGAATGACGCCTACCTGACCTGCCTCAACAGCAAGGGTTTCCACCGCCTGCACTACACCGACTGGGGCGATCCGGCGAATCCGCGCGTGGCGATCTGCGTGCACGGTCTCACCCGCAACTGCCGCGACTTCGATGCGCTGGCGGCGGCGCTGCAAGATGAAATGCGCGTGGTCAGCGTCAGCATCGCCGGCCGCGGCCGCAGCGACTGGCTGCCGAACAAGGAAGACTACGGCTATCCGCAGTACATGGCGGACATGACGGCGCTGATCGCGCGCATCACCGCGCACGGTGCAACGGAAATCAGCTGGGTCGGCACCTCGATGGGCGGCATGCTCGGCATGCTGCTCGCCTCGCGGCCGAACACGCCGATCACCCGGCTGGTGCTCAACGACGTGGGCACGGTAATACCGAAAGCTTCGATGGAGCGCATCGGCACCTACGTCGGCAAGGATCCGCGCTTCGCCACCTTTGCCGAACTCGAACAGTACGTGCGCAAAGTATCAGCGCCGTTCGGCCCGTTGACCGACGCGCAGTGGCGGCACATGACCGAACACAATTCAAGACAGCACGACGACGGCCGCTGGGGCATGAACTACGATCCGGACATCGCCCTGCCGTTCCGCAAGGCGCAGGACAAGGATATCGTGCTGTGGGCGCCCTATGAGGCCGTGCACTGCCCGACGCTGTTGCTCCGCGGCGCGCAATCCGACCTGCTGTTGCCGGACACGGCCATCGAGATGACCCGGCGCGGCCCCAAGCCACGGCTAGTGGAATTCGCCGGCGTCGGCCATGCCCCGGCGCTGATGGCCGCTGACCAGATCGCCGTGGTGCGCGATTTCCTGCTGCAACAGGGTTCATGAAACGCCAGCGCCTCCCCGGTCCGCCCTCGCTGCTCGATGCGCTGGCAGAACGCCACATCGCCGAAGCCACCGAGCGCGGCGAGTTCGACGACCTGCCCGGCGCCGGCGCACCGCTGCCGCCCGAGGACAACACACTGGTCCCCGAGGAGCTGCGCGCAGCCTACCGGCTGTTGAAGAACGCCGGCTGCCTGCCCAGCGAGTTGCAAGTATCGGCAGAGTTGCGTGAAATTGAGGTGCTGCTGGCGCAGGCCGGCAGCGGCGAACAGCGCCGCAGCCTGCTTGCAAGAATGAACTTCCTGCTGTCGCGCCGGCTCGACGGCCGGCGCAACCTGCAGGTCGACGACGACTACTTCATCAAGGTTGCCGAGCGGCTCGGCAACTGATCCCGCACCCGACCGTCAGCGACGGCCCCACGGCTGCTGCAGCTGCTTGCGCTGATCCGGGGTCATCAGTGCATCCATTTCCTTCTGCCCCTGGATCATGATCTCGAACATCTGCTTGTGGAACCCGGTCATCACCTCGAACTGCCTGCGCGCCCCGGCTTCGTCGAAGTTGCCGTCCTTGTAGGCATGCATGCCCTGGTAACCCTGCTGGTGCATCTTGCCCATCAGGTCCCAGCGCTGCTGATCGAGTTTTTTCTGAATCTCGAGCATTTTGTTTTGCTGATCCGGCGTCAGGTTCAGGGCACCGTAGTTACCCATCATCATCCCCGGACCCATCATGCCCGGCCCGCCGTAGCCACCCATCATTCCTGGCACCATCATGCCCTGGCCGCCGTAGCCGCCCATCATCCCAGGCCCAGTCATGCCGGGGCCGCCGTAGCCGCCCATCATGCCGGGGCCGTAATGCTGGGCCACCGCAATGCCCACCAGTGCCGAGAACACCAGTCCTGCAATCAGGGATTTTTTCGCGAAAGTTTTCATGACCAACTCCTTTCAGCTGAACAACCAACTCCCTGTTGTCATGATCGGCTTTATGCCCTTCGCGCGTGTTGCTCCAGATCAATAAAACCGTTGATCTGGAGCGCAGCCGGGAGCCTGCAGCAGCTTTGATCGTTATCCGCTTCTCGCTCGTGAAATAAATAATTGTTATTAATCATATAGTTATATTTACACCGCCGCTCAGACCCGATTGACAGCAACCGGCGCTTGACCTTCCAATTATGGGAAGCTTGATCATGGCCACTCCCACTACTTTTAACCGGAGAGAGACCATGAAACATGAACTGCACCTGGACCACTACCACGACGCCGGACACATGCCGCACGCACATCACCACCATCACCCTGAAAAACAGGCCGCCGGTTCACTGAACCATGTGGCCTGGATGGCCACGCTGCACTGCCTGTTGGGCTGTGCCATCGGTGAAGTGCTGGGCATGGTCATCGGCACCGCCCTGGGCTGGAGCAACCTGGAAACCATTGCGCTTGCCGTCGCCCTTGCTTTCATCTCGGGCTACCTTATGACGATGATCCCGCTGCTGCGCGCCGGATTACCGTTGCGTCAGGCTGCGAAACTGGCGCTAATCGCCGACAGCGCTTCCATTGCAGTGATGGAAATCGTCGATAATCTGGTGATGCTGCTGATTCCCGGCGCCATGGATGCAGCGCTTGATTCTTTGCTTTTCTGGGGCAGCATGACCATCGCGCTCGCCATCGCTGCAGTCGCCGCCTTCCCCCTCAACCGCTGGCTGATCGCCCGCGGCATGGGACACGCGGCGGTGCATGCACATCACGGCCATCACTGATTGCCACCACCGAGGAGCACGCCATGAACATAGGACAGGCAGCAGCCGCATCCGGCGTTTCCGCCAAGATGATCCGGCACTATGAATCCACCGGCGTGCTCGTCAGCGCGAAACGCAGCCAGTCCGGTTACCGCATCTACAACGACGGCGACGTGCACGTGCTGCGCTTCATCAAGCGTGCGCGTTCGTTGGGATTTCCGGTGACTGAAATCCGCAAGCTGCTGATGCTGTGGCGCGGTCGCCGACCCAGCGCAGAGGTGAAACGACTGGCGCTGGAACATGTGGCAGTACTGGAGAAAAAAATCGTCGAAATGCGGGAAATGGCGAATACGCTGAAGCACCTCGCCGGGCACTGCCATGGCGACGACCGGCCCGACTGTCCGATCCTCGAGGCGCTGGGCAACGACTGAACACCCGTCAGGGTCCGGGCAGTAGCGACTGGGTGCTTCAGCGTTGGGGCAGCGGCCTTCGTCCTTCGAACTGGCGACGGCGCAACTCGCGGAATTCGTCCAGGGAAATGCGGCGGTCGCCGTCGCGATCGGCACTGGCGAAATCGCGTGCAATAACCGGGAAACGGCCCTCGACTTCCAGCGGCGACAGATAGCCATCGCCGTCGCGATCGGCACCGCGGAATTCCTCGTTCACGCGTTCCTGCACCATCCCGCCCACTTCCGGCCGCGAAGGGCGCTCGCGGGGATCGGCGCCGGGTTCGAACTGGCGCGACGGACGCTGGTCCCTGGGCTGCACCACGACCATGTCAGCCTGGGGTCCGGGACCACCGGTCAGCGCCGGCGGCTGGGTGGGCGTCACTTCCACATGTACCGGTGGACGATCGCGGAATTTCGGTTCTGCCACGGGCGGCGGCGCCGGCGGCGAATCCGGTTGCTTGCGGTACCAGCCCAGCCCCACCATCGCCAGGATCAGCAGGGTCGCAGTCCAGCCGATCTTCTTCCACGATGAACTGTGATCAGCCTGCACCGGGACGGTTCGCGGTGCCGTCGTGCGTCTCAGCGGCTGCGTCGGAGCCACGGTGGCTGCATCATTGACGCCGACCGTTTTGGCCACAGTCCGCGCCGGTGTCTGTCCGGTGAGCGCTGATTTCCATTCGGCAATCGCCTGCGGCCGTGATTCCGGCTTGACCGCCAGCGCCCATTCGATCGCCCGCAGCAAGCCCGGGCTGTAGCGACCGCCGACCGCTGAAAGTTCCGCCGCCACGCTGTCACTCTGCAGGCGGCTGACAGCATCAGGTGGATTTTTATCGGTCACCGCACGGTAGAGCACGCCGCCCATGGCGTAAATGTCGGTCCACGGTCCCTGCTTGCCATCGGTTGCATACTGCTCGAGCGGTGCAAAGCCCGGTGTCAGCACCGCAGTCAGGCTGCGCGTTGCGCCGCCGGTGGCTCGCGCCGCGCCGAAATCGATCAACACCGGTGAGCCGTTTGCGCGCAGGAAAATATTGGCCGGCTTGATGTCGCGGTGGAGGAATTTCTCTGCATGCACCGCCGCCAGTCCGTCGAGCAGCGGCAGCAGGATGTCGCGCAACCGGGTTTCGTCGGGACGCGGTGCGCGCTTCAGCAGCTGGTTGAGCGATTCGCCATCCTCGTAATCCATCACCATGTAGCCGGTGCCATTGGATTCGAAATAGCGGTTGACGCGAACGATGTGCGGATGGCTGAAGCGCGCCAGCGTGCGTGCTTCCTGGATGAAACGGTCGAGCCCCCACTGGTAATCGGTGCGGTGTTCGGTGGACACCGGCACCACGCTGCCGTCGAGTGCACGCACGGCAAGGTCACCGGGCAGGTATTCCTTGATCGCGACCTTCTTCTCGAGGTTGGCATCCCAGGCGAGATAGGTCATGCCGAATCCACCGACGCCGAGCACCGCGGTCAGGCGGTACTCGGCCAGGTTCGAATTAAGCTCAAGCGAATTTTGGTAGACAGTGGATCCGCTCATCTCCGCCCCGCCCCGGCGTTCTTTTAGCTGCTGCTGCCTGCGCGTGCCTGCTGCATCGCCTGCAGCAGAGTATCAGGATCCTGTGCACCGGAGACGCCGATGGTGCGTCCGAAGATGAAAAACGGCACGCCGCCGATGCCGACGCGGCGCGCCTCTTCGTCCGCCGCTGCGACCACGTCGGCGTCCGCCCCGCTTTGCAGGTACTTCAGCGTCATGTCGCGATCGAGCCCGGCCTGTGCCGCGTAATCCGCGAGCACGGCGTTGTCGGTGAGGTTGGCGCCCTCGACGAAATAGGCACGGAACAGCGCCTCGGCTACCGCATCCTGCTTGCCCAGTTCTCCGGCGTGATGCAGCAGGCGGTGCGCGTTGACGGTGTTGGGTTGCACCGAGATTTTTTCGAACTGCAGGTCGAGGCCGACGGTCTTGCCGACGTCGGCTACGCGCTGGTAGCGGCCATGGCCACCCCCGCCGAACTTGCGCTCGATATATTCGAGCCGCGGGATGCCGCTCGCCGGCAGATCGGGATTCAACTGGAATGGCAGCCAGCGCACGGCCGGCTGTTCTTCATCGGGATACAGTTCTGCGAACTGCTTCAGCGCGGTTTCCAGCTTGCGCTTGCCGATGAAGCACCAGGGTCAGACGACGTCGGAAACGATGTCGATGGTGACGCGGTTGCTCATGAAGCCTCCTGAACGTGACATGACGCCATTATACTGATTACAAGTTATTGTTTTAATTGATTATTTCATGAACGCAGCGGGGAAAGATCGATCTTCCCGCTGAAAAAACCCGGCACCGACTTGAGGAACGCATCGCACTGCGCATCGCTCCAGCCGCCGAAGCGTGCATTGCGGCGGAACTTGTCCTCGATCTCGGCGCGCGGCAGCGGCTCCTGGTAGCCACCGCGGATGTGCGGCTGGCGCTCCTCGAACACGCGGCCGTCCTTCAGCGTCATGCGCACATGGCCGGTGTAGGCCTTGGGATAGGGATTGTTCGGATCAACCACGTATTTCACCTTGCCGGCCAGCGCAAGGATGCGTTCATCGCGCACGGTCTCTTCGGTGAATGCCGCGAGTCCCGCCCCGCCGGTGACGAAGGCCACCGCGATGTTGAATGGTGCGCTGAACTTCGCCGCGTAATCGTTGGCCGGTCGCTGTTTGGCCGGCAGCGGATCCCACAGCCGGTGCACGTAACCTTCGGCGGTTTCGCACAGCACGTCCTTGACGTCTTCCGCCTTAAAGCCTTTTTTGGCCAGCCGCAGCGCGCAATCGACATAAGGCTGGTTCATGGTGCCGGTGGCATAGGGCTTGAAGGTGATGCGTGAAGTAAACCAGTCCTTGCCGAAATCGCGGAACAGCACGTCGTAATCGCCCTGGGTGTTGCGCGCGAAAGCGTAGTACAGGCCGTGCGTGCCTTCGAACACCGTGCGCGGTCCGAGAAAGCCCTGTTGCCCCAGCCGCGCAGCCTGGATCGCGCTGTTGGCGGCCCAGCCCGGATGCAGACGCTTGGTCCACGCGCCCTCGGCCAGATATTCGATGATGCCGCCGGTCATGCTCCCGGCAATGCCCAGTGCATCAACAGTCTGCCGCTCGTTCAGCCGCATCGCACGCGCCACCGCCAGCGTCGCCGCCATCGCGCCGAGCACGCCGGTGGGATGAAAGCCGGATTTGTGGATCGCCTTCGGGATCACCATCGACAGCCGGCACAGCACTTCCACGCCGGCGACAAATCCCGCCAGCACGTCCTTGCCGTCGAGTTGAAAACGTTCGGCCGCCGCCAGCACCGCCGGCAGGATCACCGTGCTCGAATGCACCGGACCGCCCTCGAAGGTGTCGTCAAAATCCTCGCCGTGGGTCGCCGTGCCGTTGATCGCCGCCGCATTGCCTGCAGAAAATGTTTCAGCGTGACCGATCGCGGTGCACGGGCCGCCGGTGTCCATCCCTGCCTTCAGTGCGCGCACGTAATCGGTGTTGCGCGCCGCGACGCACAGGCCGACCACGTCGATCAGCAGTTCGTCGGCGCGTTCGCGCACGTTTTCCGGCAACCCGGCGGCATCGACCGCAGCCGCCTGTCGCGCCAGTTTTTCGGCCACGGCCACTTCAGGCAAGGCACCACTCATTGCATACGCTCCAAAAAAACGGGGGCTTGCACCCCCGCGTGTTTCGTCCCCTTTGCAGGGGCATTCGATTCCGGTTCAGCGCACCAGCTTGACGCCGGCGTCCTTGAGGATGCCGCGCAGGGTCTGGGTGTACTCGCTGACGAACTTGTCGAGCGCCGGCCCGGTCAGGAAACCGTCTTCATAGCGGTTTTCCTTGATGAAGTCGGCCCAGTCCTTGGTGGCGTGCAGCTTGGTCAGCACGTCGACGTAGTAGGCCTTTGCATCGGCAGACATGCCGGGAGGTCCGACAAAACCGCGCGCCTGCGGCACTTCCGGCACCTTGAACCCCTGCTCGTTGATCGTCGGGATATTGGGCATGCTGGGGATGCGTTTTTCCATCAGCGTCGCCAGCACGCGGATTTTCCCGGCCTTGATCTGCTCTTCGGCCTCGGAAGGTTCCATCACGAACATGTCGACGTGACCGCCGAGCAGCGCGGCAACGCGCTCGCCGCCGGATTTCATCGAGATGAACTGCCAGTCGGCGCCGCTCGCCTTCATCAGCAACTGGCGGATGGTGTTGTCACGGCCGCTGATCGAGCCGCCCGATTGCTTGAGCTTGCCCGGATTGGCTTTTGCCGCATCAAAAAAGTCCTTGGCGGTCTTGTACGGCGAATCCGCGCGCACCGTCATCACCGCGGGTTCCAGGATGAGACGCGCGATGGGCGTCAGGTCGCTCATCGTGAATTTGGCATTGGAACGGATCTGCGGGTTGACGAACCACACGCCGGTGAACACCGCCACCAGGTGGTTCTCACCCTTCTTCTCGCCGAGGTAGGACATCGCCACCAGCCCGCCGCCACCGGCCTTGTTGCTGACCTGGATCGTCTGCGACACCAGCTTGGTCTTGCCGAGCAGGCCCTGGACAGCGCGGGCAAAGACGTCGCTGCCGGCGCCGGGACCGGTATGCACCATGAATTCAAGCGGACGCTCGGGGGTGAATGCATGAACGGGCGCGGAAACCACCGCTGCACCCGCCATCATCGATACAGCCAACAGCCTGAGAGTGTTTTTCATTTGCTTTCTCCTCGTCGTGATTTTCCGCTGATGCGGATGTTTTTTATGCTTCCTGATCCGCCACCTTGGTACGCCAGGCCGCAACCTGCCTGAACAAGGGGCCGATCAACACGGCTGCGGTCATCACCAGGATCACCAGGGCCAGGGGCCTAGTATAAAGGATCGAGATGTCTCCCTGAGACATCATCAGCGACTGACGCACCGCATTTTCCATCAAGTCGCCCAGCACCAGCCCCAGGATCAGCGGTGCCGCCGGATAATCAACCTTGCGCATCAGGTAGCCCAGCAGCCCGAAAAACGCCACCAGCCAGGTGTCGAGCAGGCGCTGATCGACGCTGTAGACGCCGATGATGGAGATGCCCATGATCATCGGATAGAGCACGTAACCTGGCAGCTTGAGGATCTGTGCGAACGCCGGAACCAGCGGCAGGTTGAGGATCAGCAGCATGATGTTGCCGATGTACATGCTCGCGACCAGTCCCCAGAATATTTCCGGATGGTCCTGGATCAGCAGCGGCCCCGGCCGCAGTCCCCACAGTATGAAAGCAGCCAGCAGGATTGCGGTGGTCGCTGACCCGGGAATGCCCAGCGTCATCAGCGGCACCAGTGCACCGCCGGTTTCGGAGTTGTTAGCCGCCTCGGGCGCCGCCACGCCCTCGACGACACCGGTGCCGAACTTCTCGGGACGTTTCGACACTGCCTTCTCGATGCCGTATGAAACGAATGAAGCGATCGTCGAACCCGCGCCCGGCAGCACGCCGACGAAGAAACCGACCAGCGAGCCGTTCAAAAATGCAAAGCGTGAGTCCTTGATGTCCTGCCAGTTGGGCATCAGGTTGCGCAGGCCCTTGGGCACCTTGAACATCTGCTGCTTGTCATTGTTGCCCAGGTTCGCCAGCACTTCGCCGATGGCGAAGGTGCCGATGGCAACGACGACAAACTGCACGCCGTCAAACAGCTCGATCTGGTCGAAGGTGTAGCGCTCGGTGTCGGTGAACATGTCGATGCCGACGGTGGCCAGCCACAGTCCGACGAACATCGACAGCAGCGCCTTGAGCATCGACTTGCCGGCCAGCAGCACGACCATCGACAGCCCGAAGGCCATCAGCGCAAAATACTCCGGCGGCCCGAAGCGCAGCGCGAACTCGGCCACCGGTGGCGCCACCAGCATCAGCAGCACCACGCCTATCGTGCCGGCGATGAATGAAGCGATTGCCGCAATGCCCAACGCCGGTCCGGCGCGGCCGTTGCGCGCCATCTCGAAACCGTCGAGGCAGGTCACCACCGAGGCCGATTCGCCGGGCACATTGAGCAGGATTGAAGTGGTCGATCCGCCGTACTTGGCGCCATAGTAAATGCCGGACATCATGATGATGCCCGCAGTCGGATTCATCTGGGTGGCGAGCGGCAGCAGCAGCGCCACGGTGGCCGACGGGCCCAGACCGGGAAGAATGCCGACGATGGTGCCGAGAAACACGCCGATGAAACACCACAGCAGGTTCATCGGCTCCAGCGCCACCGCAAAGCCCTGCATCAGGTTGGTCAGCATCTCCATGGCGGTCGCCCTAGAAACCCCAGGGGCCGGCGGGGAGCTGGACCTGGAGGAACTTGGCGAACAGCAGCCAGAAACCGGCGGCAGAACCCACGCCGACACTCAGCGCCGACACGAAGGACCGGCCGTAAATCACCTTCACCAGGAACAGGGTCAGCAGCAGATAGCTGACCACGAAACCGGCGGGCTTGAGCAGTGCGATCGAAACTGCCAGTGCAAACCAGCCCAGCAGCACCCTGCCATTGCCCGTCCACTTGATCTGCTCCACCCGTTGCCGGCGCAGCACCTCGAGCAGGTGCTTGCCCGCAGTCAAGATCGCCAGCACGATGATGGCGATTCCGGTCCAGAACGGAAAGAAACCCGGCCCGGGTCCGGCCGTGGTCAGGTACACCCAGCTGTTGGCATGCGTCACGATCAGGATGCCGAGTGCAACCAGCAACCCCGCCGCCACCAGTTCGCTTTTGTTAACAGCCTTCCACAAATTCATTGCTTGTCCATCTTGTAGCGCCCGACCGGCACTATTTCCGCAGTGGTGCCGCCCGGGGCCCTGAACTTGACGGGAATCACCCCGGGGTCGCTGATGATGGTGCAGCCGTATTTCTGAATCTCTTGAGCGTATTTTTCGACATCCTCGACTTCGATCGCGAAATGGTGGATGCACGGCCCTTCGCCCGAGGCCTTGGACTCGGCGGACTGCGTACCCTCGTCGTACTTGATCAGCGTAAAGTCGAGGCCGCCGTCGGTCAGGTGACGCGACGTGTGATCACGCGTCTTCTTGGTGACCACTTCCCTGAATCCGAACACCTTCTGGTAGAACTCGGTGGTTTTCTCCAGATCCTCCACTTTGAGCGCGAGGTGCACGATGCGGTTCATCTTTACTCCCTGTGATCAGCGTCAAATTTCAAAACCGGCTTCGCTCAGCCGGGGCTGGAACTCGGGACCGGTGAGCATGCGCACAAACTCGCGTGCTAGTTCAGGCTGCGCCGCGCGCGCCGCAATGCCGGCGGTGTAAACGGTTTTCATCTGGAATTCGTCAGGCAACGGCCCGACCAGGGTCACGCCCTTGATCGGCAGAATCTCCGTATTCTGGGTAATGCCCAATTCCATGCTGCCCTGACTCGCCGCCAGCCAGTTCATCGCCGCATTACCGTTGGGAAAAAACTGCATGTGGTCCTCGACCTTCGAGGCCACCCCAAGTCGTTCCATCAGTTTCATCACGATCTTGCCCGCAGTCGCGGTGGCCGGATCGGGGCAGACGATGACGGAGGCAGCGAGGATGTTGCCGCGCAGCGCCTCCCGGGTACGCACTTCGGGCAGCGGTGTGCCGGCGCGCACCGCAACTCCGGTGCCCACTCTTCCGATGTCGGTCACCGAAGAAACGGCAACCATGCCGGCAGAAACCAGGTCCTGGATCAGTTGAGCACTGAGGATGATCGCGTCAACAGGTTCGCCGCCGACCATGCGCGCCTTCATTGCCCCCACGGCGCCGTACGCGGCTTCGACTTCGTGTCCGGTTGATTTCCTGAAATCCGCGATGACCGCCTGACAGACGGCCTGCGCAGCACCAGCGCTCAGCAAGCGCAATACCGCCATTGTTTTTCTCCCCCCGCTGATAACCGAGCGTCCGATGTTACCAGCACACCCCACGAACTCCTACACCCGCAGCCGCCAATCTTGCCACCGACTCCTGCATGACATAGTCTCGAATGCACCATGAAATGCGTGCACAACGCCCGCCATCTGACCGAGGCCCACCTGATCCGCGACCTGCTTGAGTCACATGGCATCGAAGCCATGATCCGCGGCGAATTCCTGACCGGTGGCTGGGGGGAATTGCCAGTGGACGCCTGTGCGGTCTGGGTGACCGACGAAACCCGCTTTCGCGAAGCCGACGATCTGTTGCGGGATTTTCTCCGCGGCCTGCCCGATTCCTCAGCAAAATCCGGTCACTGGAGCTGTCCGCAGTGCAGCGAACCGCTCGAACCGCAATTCACCGCCTGCTGGAAATGCGGCGCTCCCAGGCCCGCGACCACCTGACTTCAGGATCACATTGTGAAAAAAACAGTCAATCCGGTTCACCTCTGATGCGCCGGCTCTACTCCGCCTGAACAACCGCCGAATATCATGACGCGGCATTGGGCTTGTCCGCGGCAATCAGGCCGTCCACCAGCTCGACGATGCGGTCACAGCGTGCGGCCAGCCGCGGATCGTGGGTCACGATCAACAGCGCAGTGCCGCGTTCGCGGTTGAAACGGCGCAGCAGTTCGAAAATGCCGTCGCTGGTATGGGTGTCGAGATTGCCGGTGGGTTCGTCTGCCAGCACCAGTCGCGGCGAGAGCATCAGCGAGCGCGCAATCGCCACGCGCTGCTGCATGCCGCCCGAGAGCTCATGCGGCTTCTTGTCCATCGCATCGGCCAGGCCGACACCGTCGAGAAGTTCAGCAGCCTGCGCCCTCATCTTCGAAGGCGAAAGTGCTGCAGCGCCACCACTGCCGTTGGAAGTGCCGATCAGCGCCGGCAGCATCACGTTTTCCAGTGCACTGAACGCCGGCAGCAGGTGGTGGAACTGGAAAATGAAACCAATGATCGCGTGCCGCGCCCGGGTGCGTTCGTCATCGCTGAAGGAAGTCACGTCGCGTCCGGTCAGGTGGTAACTGCCTGACGTTGCCTGCTCGAGCAATCCGAGCACGTTGAGCAGTGTGCTCTTGCCCGAACCCGAGGGACCGATCAGTGCCGTGAATTCACCGCGCCCGACCACGAGGTCGATGCCGTGCAGCACTTCGGCTTCGCTGGGCAGGCCGCTGTTGTAGGTTTTGCGCAGCCCGCTCAGCTGGATCAGTACCTCGCCGCCCATGGCCTAGCCCCGGATCGCCTGCGCCGGATCGAGCCGCGCGGCATTGCGTGCAGGCAGCACCGCGGAAAGCACGCCGAGCACGACGGCGGCCACCAGCACCACGCCGATCAGGCGGAAATCGAAATGCAGCGAAAACAGCGGATCACCCTCGGCATTGCGCAGGATGCGACTGAACACCACCACCAGCCCCAGCCCCATCACCGAACCGAGCAGCGCGCCTGCCGCACCGACGATGCCGCCCTGGAGCAGGAACACGTTCAGCATCTGCCGCCGCGTGGCGCCGACTGCGCGCAGGATGCCGATTTCCTTGCGCTTCTGCACCACCGATACCACCAGCACGCTGGCAATGCCCAGCGCCACAACGATGGTGATGAAGGTGCGAATCAGGTAGGTCATCACGTTCTGGTTGTTGATCGCGGTAAACAGGAAACTGTTGGTCTGAATCCAGCTCTCCACCAGCTGCCCGGTCTGCGCGCGCAAACTCGCCGCCACCGCATCAGCCTGCATCATTTCATGGAGTGCGACATCGAGATTGGTCACCCGGCCCGGGATGCCGAGCAGTGTCTGCGCCACGCGCAGGTCGGCATAGACGTTGCGCTGG
>Ga0222713_10002635_pt1 | contig 19037 bp, 4 predicted proteins | sample C33_649DmetaG_FD_165061 | JGI IMG/M metagenome (GOLD analysis project Ga0222713, IMG submission 165061) | Estuarine water microbial communities from San Francisco Bay, California, United States - C33_649D | ecosystem: Environmental > Aquatic > Marine > Unclassified | place: USA: California...
ACGAGTGATGACGCGATCGCGACAGAGCATGGATTACTCATGATTCATGAATACATGAATACATGAATGAACGCGCGACTGACCGGGGTATTTTCGCGATGTCGCGTTGTCGTGACGAACGCAGCGCACGCGAAGAGGAATGCGATGACGACGACGACGTCGAATGCGCATCGCATGGATGCGCGAGAGGCGAACATTGATGCCGAGCGCCGGGCGAGCGAGGAGACGCCGACGACGTTGGAGGTACGAGCGCGAGCGAGCGTCCGGAGACGCGGAAATAGAGCGAGGGCGAGAGAACGCGTGTGGTTAAGGTAGTTCGAGCGAGGGAGGGAGAGGGGAAGAGCGTAAGAGCGTCGAGCGCGGTGCGAGCGTCGATGAAGACGGGCGAACGGTGGAAAGGGAAGAGGGAGGGGGAGACGGCGATTAACCGAAACGATCGTTTTCGCGCGCGCGAGCAGACGACGCCGATCACGGTGTACGAAACGCCCTACGTCGAGGCGCAGATGCGAATGATCGCCGTGAATGGGTCGTTTATTTGTTACGGCATACGGAACGGGTTGATCAGAGTGTTTAGTCGCGCGAGCGGGAACGTGCGGTCGCTTTTGCGCGGACATTCGGATTGCGTCTCGGCGCTCAAGTTTCTCGCCGATACCGATATTTTGCTCTCCGTGGACGTGCGAGGGCGAGTGACCGTGCGCAAGTTGACGTTGGATTCGACGAATGAAACCATTGGCTCGCAAACGCTGGTTGATTTCGATTTAGGAGTCGACGCGTCGGCGACGACGTCGCCGCCGAGCGCGTGTTGGTTACCGCTTGATCCGCGCAAGCCGGGGCGATGCGAGTTCGCACTCAGCGTGGGAACGTGCGTGGTGTGCTACGAGTGTAAGTTTCTCACCGCAAAAGATACGGAGTTGTTGACGATTTCACTCGACGCGCCGCCGGCGATCGCCGGTTTGCAAGTCATCGAGTTCGACGCCCCGGTGTCTTGCGTGGACAGCGCGCCACAAGGGCGTAAACTCGTCGCCGCCTCGGAAGGACGGGCGTACGTTTTGATCAAGGCAGATGGCGAAGAGGAGTTTGAATGCACGGACACCCTGCCGTGGACGGTGGAGACGGCGTTGTTCGCGTCCGCCACGCGCGTGATTTTGGGGAATAAGAATAACACAGAGCTCGTCGTCGTCGACATCACATCGCCGACGCCTGTGGCGGTTCAACGCGTGGTGTTTACGAGCGCAAACGACAAATGCTTCAACGTTTCGCTTCAGCACAACCCAGCGAGCGGCATCGTGACTTTGTCCAACACACGCTTGAACACCGTGTTCGCGATGCACTTTGGGAATGTGTTTGACTACGTCACGCGCTTTGAAACGTCGCAACCCGTGTTGAGCTTCGACGCGCGCAGAGAGTCGGATGCCGACGGCGACGCGATTAAGCTCTTCTGTCTGGGAACGCAGGCGATTCAAACGTTGCGCATGCCGATCGAGGCGTGCATGCCCCCACCGGGATCCATCCCGTCGACGCCGACGAAGAGTCCATCCAAGCTCTCGACGTCGTCCTCGTCGGGGTTACTGACGCCAGACATGTTCTTAGGCGCCAGTCTCGCGGGAGATGAAGACGAAGACGTCAAAGAGGACGGCGTTTCCGGACGCGCGAAGAGCATCGCGCCGAAGGAACAAGCGCCCGCATATGAAACTGAACAAGAGGTTCAAGCGGTGAGCGCCGCTCCGATCATCGCTCCCAGCGCCGCTCAGAAGTCCGATTCGGCGCTTCCTGTCGCTGCCGTGGACGTCGCACAGCTTCGCGCAGCGATTCGTGACGAAATGCAAGGGTTTCTTGACGACATTCGCAACGAGCGACAAAAAGCGGAGGAAGATCGCAAGAAGGACTTGGAGGCCATGCGGGAGGCGAATGAGATGTTGATGAAAATATTACGTCAGGAACTGTCGCGCAAGACCAGCATGGAAGAGCTCATGTCGAAAGCTATCGACGAAGTGCGAGCAGCGGGCGCAGAGAACACCAAGAAGATCGAAGCTGGCGTCGCTCGCACGCAGTCCGCCGCCGCCACGAGCGCGCAGACGGCGGTAAAATCCATCGTCGGTCCCGCGATCGATGCCGCTGTTCGCGCGCAAATGGAAACATCCGTCGTGCCAAGATTCGAAAGTGCGTGCGGCGAAATGTTCAAGCAAGTCAAGGCGACGTTTGAGAAGGGCATGTCTGATTTGAACTCAGAGCTCCTCGCGTCGAGAGAATCGGCGGTGATGGCGCAAGCCGCGCCGTTCGTCTCAGGCCTGCGCGCGGCCTCGAACGAAGTTCGTCAAGCGGCGACGGTACTTCTCACCGATGTCCCTAATCAAGTCGCCGTCGCCATCGCCAAGGCGAGCGTCGGCGCTTCGGCGCCGACGGGTCAGCCGATCCCAGTTGCGGCGCCTAAAAGCGCCCCGAGGTCAGTCGCGAGCATCGAGAGGCAGATCGAGCAGCAGCTCGATCCCACGATGGAGATTGGCAAGCTATTACAAACGAATCAAATTGACAAGGCGTTCAATTTCGCGTTGAGCTTGAGCAAGGTTGAAGTCGTCATGTGGCTCGTGAACCAAGTGTCCAGCGATCGCATCTTTGCCCAGACGCCGTGCCCGTTGTCCCAAGGCGTGTTGTTGTCCCTCGTGCAGCAGCTGTCCACGAGCTTGAACACCGCGGACGCGCCGAAGAAACTGGACTGGATCAGAGACGCGTGCCTGGCCGTGGATCCCGCGAACCCAGCACTGCGGGCGCACATGAAGCCCGTGCTAACTTCGGTGCACCAAGCGCTCATGGTTGCCGCGAACTCACTCGCCGCCGCGCCCGAGGTGCGCGCCGGCACGAGGTTGTGCATCCATGTCGTCAATTCCATGCTCACCGCGTGTTCTTAGCGCGCACGATCGTTATTTCGCGTACGATTTTCCCTTAGAACTCGTCCGTTGTTCATAAAACATCGCGACGTCGCGTCGAAACGAAACCCGCTTCGCCGCGGTTCGGCGTTACCACCGCGTTCGCCGTCGTTCACATCGTGTGCATTCCACGCGCTCGTTCGCATTCGCATCACCGCTTCATCTCGCGACTCCGTGCCGTCCCTCCAACGACTCGCGTTCTCTCCATGTCTTCCCCTCATCGACGTCACTCCACGCAATTGATGTCCATGATCCCCAAAGCGCTCCCAAACGTCCCTTCGCGCGACGCCGGCGCCGTCCCGCCGTGGCGCGCCCTGGATGTCACGTGCGCGACGTCCGACCGACGCGCTTCCGTGGCATTTCTCGAATGCGCGACGGGAAATCACTCGACGAACGCATTCACTCATCGGGCGATTCGCTTGGAAAGTAAAACTCTCGCTCGTACGCTCGAGCGTGATTTCTCAATCACCCCAAAGTCCACCGTGGCGCTGATGCTGGATGGCGGCGCCGCGTCCTCGGTCGCGGCGTTCGCGTGCGCGGGATTAGGGGCGAAGTGCGCGCATTTCTCCCCGCATTTCACGTCGAGTGAATTTGAATCAAAGTTGAATGAGTTGTCGAGCGCGAACTCGCGCGTGGAGGTTGTCATCGCGAGCGAGTCAACCGCGGATGTCGTCGGCGAAGCGTTGCGAAAGGCGTTCGGGACGTCGAGCGACGTCCCGCCGGCGGTGCTCTACGCCCCGAAAACCGAGAATTGGAACGTTGAATCGCAAGGCATGCCGAAATATATGGACAATGACGTTCGAAAATTCATGCGTGATCGCGTGCGAACGATGCGGTTGACGTTTGATTTCGCGAGCGCCGCGGTCGGCGGCGTCGATTACGCATCCGGCGCGTTTGACGCGATTTCTCACGAAAGCGCGAGCGAAGGCGACAACGACACGACTTTGGGGTCTTCAAGCGCGAACGAACTCAACGAAGAGCCGGAATTGAGCGCTTTGCATCAGCTCGCGCGCGGCGGCGACGCTCTGCGCTGGACGCCGTCGCTCACCGACGACGAAATGATGGATTGCGAGTTTCAAATCATGTTTACTTCGGGCACGACCGGGGCGAGCAAGGTGGTGACGCACACGCAGCGGCAAGTGGCGATGCACGCGCGATCGGTTGTGGAGTATTGCGAAATGACTCGAGAAGATATTTTCTTGCACGTTGCGCCGACGCATCACGTCATGGGAGCGGCGATGGCGATGGCGTGCGCGTACGCGGTCGGCGTCAAACAAGTCATCGTGAATTCGCGCGAATTCAACGTCAATTTGACTCTGGAGGCGATGGAAACGACCAAGGCGACGATGATGTGTTGCACGTCGACACACTTGGCGATGTTAATGTCCGACGTGCACAAGTTTACTCGTTGCGCGGCGAACATGCGATTGATTTCGTGCGGCGGATCGACGGCGCCGGCGAACGTCGTGGAAAAACTGCGAATGGCGTGCCCGCGAGTAAGGTTTTTCTCCGACTACGGGTGCACCGAGGCGGGTGGGAAAATGTGCACCACGCTGCATTGCGATTCAAACGCGGCGACGAGCGAACTCGTTCGCGCCGGGCGAGCGATGCCGCTATTCGACGTTGCGTGCGTGAAATCGTCAGAGACGCTCGAGTCCGTAGCGTTCGATGACGTCGAATGCGGCGAAGTCGTCGTTCGCGGACCCACCGTGGTGTCTGTTGACGGCGAATGGCACCGCACTGGAGACATCGCCACCGTCTCCCCCGATGGATCGTTGCGAATCGTCGACCGCGTCAAAGACGTCATCGTCGTCGGCGGCGAGAACGTCTACTCGAGAGAAGTCGAAGCGGTCCTCCTCGAGCACCCAGCGGTGATGGAATGCGCGGTATTCGGCGTGCGTGACGACTTATTGGGAGAGATTCCATGCGCTACCGTGGTTTTACGCGCGCACAGCGTTTCAGTGAACGCGCGCGCGCTCGTTGACTTCGCGAGCGGGCGGCTCGCTTCGTTCAAGGTGCCGCGATTTATCGCTTTCGCCGACGCCCTCCCGAAAAATTCGCTCGGAAAGATTCTGAAAGCAAAGCTTCGCGAGGAATGGTCGCAAACGCGCGCAACGCGCAAATCTACACGCGCGCAAGCGCGGAGCGCGGAGGACATTCGAGAAATCGTCGTTCGCGAGCTTCGCGTCGCGGCGGGATGGCCGGAAGACTTCGCCGTCGACGTCTCGTCGCCGCTTCTTGATCTCGGCGTGCGATCGACGCACGCCGTGACGTTCTCGCGCGCGTTGAGCGAGAGATTCAACATCGACGTCCCGACGACGATCGTTTTCGATCAATCTACCGCGAATGGTATCGCGAGGTTCGTTGAAGACGCGCTTTCGCCCGCGTCGAGCGGCGTTTCGGGAAATGTTGGCGCGTCGGCGAGCGCGTTGACGCCGTGCGATTCGGAGACCATCATAGTCGGTGTGTCCTTGGACGCCCCGAGCGAAATCGATTCATTGTGCGCCTACGTCGCCCGCGCTGGCGACGGCGCGAACGTCATCTCTCTCCAGCGATACGACGTCGAGCACGGATTTACTCTGGATTTCTCGAGCGCCCGACACGGGGCGACGGACGTGAGATTCGCCGCACTCATGGGCGCCGTCGACGACGAGGACGTGACTTATCATGGGTTCACACGAAGTGAGGCGCCGTACATCGATCCTCATCATCGCGTCGCGCTTCGCCACGCCCTGGCGGTGCTTCGACTTCCCGGCGATGTTCGCGTGGAGGAATCGCGGGCGTGCGGCGTGTTCGTCGGCGCCATGTGGAACGACGACTACGCCAATCTTCTCTCGACGTACGGCGTCGTCATAGCCGCTCCGAGCGCTGGTTTGAGTCTTGGATCAGGTTTGGCGTTCTTAACCGGCCGCATATCGTTCACTGCGAATCTCTCTGGACCATCCGTCGGCGTGGACACCGCGTGTTCGAGTTCGTTGACTTCGTGCGCGCTCGGCGTCGACGCCTTGGCATCGAAGCGGTGCATCGACGCCGCGTGCGGAGGGGTGAATTTACTCTTATCTCAAATCACCATGTCGAAAATATGCCGACTCGGCGCGCTGGCGAAAGATGGACGATGCAAGACATTAGACGCCGCCGCCGACGGCTACGGTCGAGGCGAAGCCGTTGGGATGTGCGTCTTGTCCTCCGTCGAGCGTGAATTCATCTATCGCGAATACATTCCTCTCGGCGTCTTCGTCGACGCGCGAGTGAATCAAGACGCGCGTTCGAGTGCGTTGACCGCGCCGTGTGGCAGCGCGCAGAGCGCGCTCATCGCTCGCATCCTCGAGACGAGCGCCGCGCGCTCGACGAGCGTCGCTCGCTTCGCGCACTACGCCGTTCACGGCACCGGAACGCCGCTGGGCGACCCGTTGGAAATCAACGCTCTCGTCGTCGCGTTCGCTCGTACGCCGACGTGCGAGTCACGCGAGTTAGTTTTAACGTCCGTCAAGTCGAAGATCGGTCACGGTGAAGGCGCCGCGGGCGTGTTTGGGGTGTTCGCGGCGTTAGCGAGCGCGCTTCAGCGGTGCCACGTTTCCACGTCGCATTTGGTCGCCGCGAACGCGCACTGCGCCGCGAACGCGATTTTTGCGCGACGACAACGCGCGCCGTCGACGACAACGCACTTAACTCACGCTGGGACGAGTGCATTCGGGATGTCTGGAACGAACGCCGCGGGCGTCGTGCGCGCGTTGTCGCGCGAAAGAGCGTCGGCGTCGCGCGCCAGGGTCGCGCTCGCGGAGGACGCGTTTCGGTGCTCGATTCCGCCGCCCGCGCGCGCGCTGGTGGTCGAATACGCGCATGGATGCACGAACGAACGGCGTTTCCGCGCGCGCGTGGATGCACGAACGATTGGCGGCGCGCTGTTGGACTGTCGCGTCGGTGGACAGTCGATATTTTCCTTCGCGGCGTTTGCCGACGTCGCGCTCGCCGGCGCGTTTGCCGCGCTCGCGAGCGAGCGCGCCGCTCTCATGGATTTCATCCTGCACCGCGCGTTGACTTTACGCCGCGACGACGTCACGGAGTTCGACGTCGTTTTGTCGAGCGCCCTAGGCGCGTTAGTCGTGCGTTCGCGCGAGGCGACGCACGCGAAGTGTTCGATACGCTCTCCCGCATTGGGCGGCGAGCGCGTTCGAGCCGCCGCGCCCGCGTTTGGCGGCGCCTGGCGAAACGAGCGACGTCGGCGACACTCGCATGACATCGCGCGTGCGCGCGTGCGCGCGTCGCCGACGCGATCGCGCGGGAGTTTTTGCGTCGATCCCATGGCTTTGGATGCGTCCTTACACCTCTGGGTCGCGGTCGCGCGCGCGATGGACCATCGCGGGCGCGGGCGCGCCCCGGTCCCGGTTCCGGTTCCGGCGGCGTGCGCCCGCTTTTCGAGTCGAGCGTTCGCGCGCGCCGACGAATCGAACGTCGCGTCGTGCGCGCGCGGACGCGCGTGCGCGCTGGGAGCGGCTTCATTCGCGGGTTTGGTCATGAAACCGCTCCTATCGAGTCTTTCAGAGCGTCATTCGGGCGTTGAAGACATCGATGATTTGGCGTACGCGATGACTCGAGTCGCCCGGCGCCCGACGCTCGAGCGCGGACGTCAGCGAGCGGATGGACGCACGACGGTGACGTCATCGCGCGCGACGTGCGCGGCGCTGGCGCTGATGCACTGTTCGAATCCAGCATTCATGCTCTATGCGAGCGCGGATGACGTCCACGGAAGCGCATTACGAGCGATGGCGCGAACCGTCGCGCTCGAGCTGTCGCGGTGCGGCGTCGCGTTTCACGCGTTCGACGGGCGCGACGAGCGCGTTCCAACCTCGCTCGATTTCGCCGACGGTTTCCACGATGATTTATCCCGAGCTGTGTGTCACGAGCTTGCGTTCGAAGCGCGCGTCGCATTCGAGCCTCGTCTCGTTGGCGTCAAAGACGTGAACAGTACGGCGCTCGCCATCCGCCCAAACGCGGCGCCGACGCTCGAACGCTCCGTCGTCGTCCTCGGCGGCGCCGGCGGCGTCGGCAGAGAAGTGTCCATGTACTTCTCTCGCGCGACGAACGACACTTCATCGCTGAATATTGTCTCTCGTCGTGGTCGTACATCGACGAACGACACTTCGTCGCATCATTGCGTGGTGTCCCACGTGGCGTGCGACGCCGCCTCTTCGGCGGACCTTCGCTTCGGCGGCGCCGCGTTCGCGCCCGCGGACCTCATCGTGTGCGCCAACGGGACGTTGCGCGACGCTTCTTTGCGTCGTCAACACCCCGCGGCGGTTTTCGCGGTTTTCGCGGCGAAGCTTTCGGCGTTCGATGCGTTGGACGCATCGTTGGCGTTCCATCGCGCCTCCGTCGTCGCGTGTTCGTCCATCGCGAGCGCTTTTGGGTCGTTCGGGCAGGCGAATTACGCGAGCGCCAACGCCGCGATGGACGGTGCGTGCGAAATGAAGCAAAGTCGTGGATTGAAACGCACGAGCGTTCTATTCGGGGCGTGGTCACGCGTTGGCATGGCGTCGAGGTCGGCGAACGTCATCGCGCGCGCGAAACGAATTGGATTAGGCGCGCTCGAGCCGAACGTCGGCGTCGCGTGTCTTCGCCGCGGATGGATCGCCAACGTCGTCGTGTCGCCGTTTAATTGGCGAGTGATGGCGACACATTTCCCTTCGCTCGTGATGTTTCGAGATTTGATTCCATCTTCACCACGACCGAAGACGAATGCGACGCATTCGTTGGCGACAGGAGCGAGGGACATCGAGAGCGTACGAGCCGCAGTCGCCGCCGTCGCTCGAGCGCTCGTCGGCGAGGCGAGCGGACATTTGGATTTAGACACCCCACTCGCAGCCGCGGGTTTGGATTCACTCGGGGCGAACGAATTGAAACATGCGCTGGTCGAGCGTTTTGGGTTCGACTCCCCGGCGACGGTGGCGTACGATTTTCCGACGATTCGCGCGCTGAGCGACTACGTCGCGAGCCAGACGACGGCGCCGCTCCGAGCGCTCGCGCGCGAAGAGCCATCGCGACGAGCGAGCGCGATGTCGCGCGGATTCGTCGAGATTATAGGCATGGATGCATTCTGCGCATCCAACGATGCATCGCGCGACGGCATCGTTCGCGTGCCGCGGAACCGATTCGATCAAAATTTCGTCATGGACGCCGAACGCTCGTTGATTCCGCATCACGGCGGTTTCGCCAAGCGGTCGCGCGCGTTTGATAACGAACTCTTCGGCGTGAACTTTGTCGAAGCGCTCATCATGTGTCCGCAGCATCGCGCTTTACTCGAGAGCGCATTTGTCTTGCGCCATTTCGTGCGCGAGCGCAAAACGACGAGTGTGTTTGTCGGTCTCACGGCGTCTCATTACAAAACCGACGTCGTCAACGCGTTTTACGTTCGATTTCATTCACAAATGGGAACCGGTTCGCTTCCAAGCGTCGCCGCTGGGCGAATCAGCTACGCTTTCGATCTCGGTGGATCATCTCTGTCCATCGACACCGCGTGTTCGTCCAGTTTAGTCTCGTTCGCGTTAGCGTTCGAGACGATTCGCGGCGGGCGCTCGCAAACCGCCATCGCCGGCGGGGCGTGCGCGATGACCTCCGCCTCGGGGCATTTTGACCGACACGTCGCGAACATGCTTTCATTGGACGGGCGTTGTAAGACCTTCGACGCTTCGGCGGATGGTTTCGTGCAAGGCGAAGGTCGCGGGCTCGGCGTCGTCGGCGACGCGCTCGTCGCGCGCGGCGTCGCGATTCTGGGCGCCGCCGTCAATCAAGACGGGCGCTCGAGTTCGTTGACGGCGCCCAACGGTCCATCGCAGCGCGTCGTCATGCGCGCGGCGATGTCCTCCGCCGCGTGCGCTCGCGAGGATAAAGTATCGACGCACGGTACTGGGACCGCGCTGGGGGATCCGATCGAGTGCGGTGCCATCGCCGCGGTGGCGGACGGCGAAGCGGTAACGTTAGAGGCGACCAAGTCGTCGACGGGGCATTGCGAGACGGCGGCGGGCGTCGTCGCCATGGCGCAGACATTTCGTGCGCTCACGCACACCAAGAGCGATTTGGTACTGCACTTGCGATTGTTAAACGCGTACGTGCGTTCGATCGTCGCCGGGACGGTCGTTTCGATCCCGCGGTTAAATCAGATGTCGCGAGCGCGGCTAGTCGGCGTTTCGGCGTTTGCGTTTCAAGGCACCAACGCGCACGCGTGCGTGGTTGGCGCATCGCACGACCGCGAGTGCGCGACGCCGAGCGCGATGTTGTTCAGTACGGTTGATTTTTGGCCGCTTCCGCCGATGCATCCGCATATTCGCACGTACGATGCGCTCAAGATGAGATTCTTGGGACGAATTCATCCACGAGACGACGCTTCGGCGCTCGACCACGTGGTGAACGCGAAATCCATCTACCCAGGCGCGGGATTCCAAGAGCTCGCATCGTCCGTCGCTCGCTCGTACGGCGCGAACGATGCGATTGTGCGTGATTCCGTCATCCCCGCGCCTTTGGTGATGTCAAGAGACCGAGAGACTTTGTTCGACGTCGTCGTCTCGCCCGGGCGCGGACGATGCGTCGTGACATCGAACGTCGCGCACGTCGCATGCGACCTTCACCGTCGCGCTCGAACGGGTCGAGCGCAGCATCTCGCGTTCAAAGCCATGTCCTTCATTTATCACGGCGCGCGCGCGCCGTCTTTCGAGGCTTGCGCGCGTATACCTTGCAAGGAAGCGCACGCCCGGTTCTTCGCCCATCCGGCGGTCGTCGACGGCGCGCTGCAGCTCGGCGCCATTTTCAACGCGCGAAGCGACGATCGCGCGAAAGTTCCCGTCGGCGTTCGCGCATACAGTTCATCGCGCGCGACGCGCGGCGTCGCGTTCGCGTGCGTTCGCGATGGCAATCACGCGGTGAACGGCATCGACGTCGTTGGACTGCAAGTGAAAGTCATGAACGCTCGCGGCGGCGCCGGCGATTTCAGCTCGCGAGCGCCAAAGGATTTCGAGTACGAGCTCAAATCGTTCGCGATTGCGGGAACGAATCGGCGAAAGGATGAAAGATTTCACGGAATGTCGCTGAGGCGCGCGCGCGGCGCGGCGCGCGCGCGTACGGCGTGCTGCACAATCGCCCAAGCGCAGGGCGAGCGGATACGAACGGTCACCCGAGTCGCGTTCGCGACATCGCGAGACGATTCCGAAGACGCCGCGCGCGCTATCGTTCGAACGATAGCGCAAGAAATTCCGCACGTGGAGTTTGAAAGTCTCTCGCACGTTGCCGCAGATTTCGCGTACGCGGAGCCGCGAAAGATGACGCACGCGAAAGGCGCGGCGCTCGAATTTGACGCCGACGCTTTGGTTTTACGCGAACGTCGTCTGCGAAGAGCGGCGAAGACCGACACGTGGCGTCGCAAAGATTTCATCGGTCAAAAGGTCGTCGTTTTTAAAGAGCAGCGATGCGAGATCGACGCCGCACTCATAACTGGTGGACTCGGGGCGATCGGTCTCGAGTTCGCGTCCGCGTCGGAGCGCCTCGGCGCGCGGGTCGAAATCGCGTCCAGAGTCGGTCGAGCAAAATCATTTGGTAATCGCTTCGGCGATGCTCGCGCGTTCAAGTGCGAGAACGCTCGCGAGGCGTTTACGACGCATTACTTTCCGCGAGGCGTGCCGTCACGCGCGCTGCATGCCGCGGGAACGCTCCGTGACGCGCTGGTCTCCAACGCGAGCGCGGCGTCGACGAGAGACGTCGTCGCTTCAAAATCCTGCGACGCTCTGCTTCAGTCCCTCGAGTTTCGCCCTCTCGAGAGCGCTTTAGCGTGTTCATCCATCGCCGCGCTCACGGGGAATCCAGGACAGGCGAACTACGCGTTCGCTAACGCCGCGCTCGATGCGTTGGCGATCGATTCTCGACGACGCGGTCGTCCCGTCGCCGGAGCGCAATTCGGCGGCTGGTCCGCCGTCGGCATGGCTGCTCGCGACGCGTCCATCGTCCACCGACTGGAGCGAATCGGCGCCGGCGCGCTCGCCCCAGCGCGAGGCCTCGCGCTCATCGCTCGCATTCTTCGAGGGGACGTCCGCGACGTCGTCGCTTCGCCGTTCGACTGGTCGCGAGTCGCGAAATCGCTCCCGGAACTGCAGATGTTCGCCGACGTCGTCGTCGCTCGGGCGAGCGCCGACGCGCGCTCGACGCCGTCGACGCGCAGTGCGACGAAAGCGAACGGGATGAGTGTCCATGATATTGAACAACGAGTCGCCGAGGTCGTCAATGCCCTGGTCGGGACGAACGTTCCGCGCGACGCGCCGCTCGCCGAAGCGGGATTGGACTCGCAAGCGGCGAACGAGCTCAAGAATGAAATCGACGGCGCGTTCCCGGGGTTGGATGTCCCAGTCACCGTGGCGTACGATTTCCCAACGATCGCGGCGTTGAGTCATTACATCGCGAGCGGCGTGAACGCTGCGTCGGCGTCTTCGGTGTCGCAATCCGTGGTGACGACATCAACATCGAGCGAACGCTCGACGACCGCCGCCGCCGTCGTCGGCGCGGATGTTCTCTCGCCGACGCCTTCGGGCGACGGCGCCGAGCGCATCCCGATGCATCGATGGGACAATCAGTGGTACGTCGAAAGCGTGAATCTCTTGATTCCATCCTTCAGTGCGTTCGTTCGCGGGTACGAACTTTTCGATGATGAGCTCTTCGCCGTCGCTCGCGCCGAAGCGACGCTCATGGATGTCCAACAGCGGTCGATTCTCGAAGGCGTGCTGACGTGCCGCCTCGGTGCGTTCGCGAATTTACGCGAAGACGCCCTCGATGGGGATTCATGCGGCGTCTTTGTCGCCATCTCCGCGATGCAGTATCAAAACGAAGTGATTGATCGGTACGTGCCGAATCGAACGTCGCCGTACATCGCGACCGGGAATACGCTCTCCGTCGCCGCCGGACGAGCGAGCTTCATTTTTGGCTATCGCGGGCCGTGCCTGTCGCTCGACACCGCGTGTTCGAGCTCGGTCGTCGCCATGCACTTGACACTTGAATCGTTGCGCACGAACGAGTGTCAAACAGCCGCGGTGGCGGGGGTGATTTCCATCTTAGGCCCGGGCGTGCACGCCATCTTTTTCAGTTCGGGCATGCTGTCGCCGAGCGGTCGATGTCGCTCTCTCGACGCCGAAGCGGATGGCTATTGCCGAGGCGAAGCCAGAGGAGTGTTCATCGTTCGAGCGTTCGATGTCTGTTCTCCAACGCACGAGAACGCCGGGGCGAGCGCGCGAACGGTCGCCATCGTCGGCACGGCGGTGAATCAAGACGGCCGCTCGTCGTCGTTGACGGCGCCGCACGGCCCGTCGCAATCCGCGTCGCTGCGACGAGCGCTTCGGTCGGCGAACGTTGTCGGCGAGGCGATCGAGAAGCTGCAAATGCACGGCACGGGGACGCCTTTAGGGGACCCGATTGAAGTCGGGGCGACGATCGCGGCGCTCGCGCGACCGTCGAACGCGCTACCGATGTCGCTCGAGGCGCATAAATCGCACGTCGGGCACACGGAGACGGCGAGCGGGATGGTGGCACTGATGCAGCCGCTCATTTCTTTGGTGCATGGCTACGTGGAGAAGATTTTACACTTACGGACGTTGAATCCGCACGTCGAAAGCATCGTCAAGAACGCCCGATGCGCGGTGTCGCATCGAACGCTCTCGGCCCGAGCGGCGACGACGGCGGGCGCGAGCTCGTTTGCGTTTCAAGGCACCAACGCGAACGCTATTCAACGTCTGGTGCGCGACGAAGCGCGCGCGGTGCACCCTTTGGCGACGCCGCTGCTCCATCGACAAGTGTTTTGGCCTCTACCGACGCTGCATCCGCACCTCTACGCGTTCGTCGCGCCCGATGCCCGAGGCACCGCGGAAAGATTTCATGCTCGCTTTCACGCGAGGTGCGACGGACGACTGCACGCGCACGTTCTCGACCATCGCGTGCTGGATCGCGCGCTCTACCCGGGTGCGGGATTTCAAGAGCTTGCGTCTGCGTTAGGGAGAATATTCAACGCGAATGCGTTTGCGGTGGTTCGTTCAACCGTGCCCGCACCGTTGTATTTGCGCGAGCGGGCGAATACGGAATTTCAATGCACCGTTCGCGCCGACGTCGGCGCGGTGACGATTCGCACCGACGGCGCGTCCACGCACATGCGATGTTCGACGAGACGCTTGCACTGCGCTTCATCGAGCGCATCGACGCAACGGTGCTCGGCGGCGAATGCGTTCGCTTCGAATCGATCGTCCATCGGCGTCGCCGCGGCGTGCGCTAAAATTCGCGCACCAGAGGCGCAACGGCATTTGGATTACACATTCGTCAATCCCGCGTGTTTGGACAACGCCCTGCAATGCGGCGCCGCGATCAACGCCGGGGCGTCGGATGTCATGGTACCGGTCGGCGTCAAGGCGTACGCCGCGCGAGAGATTCCTGCGCGCTGGCACACCCTGGACGCTTCGGCGACGCCGACCAATTACGTGTTAGAATCCGCCGACGTCGTCGGCTTGCAAATCAAGCGCATGCGACGAGGCGCGAGTGCGCCAAAGCGAGGCTCGGCGAGCGGTGCCAACGGAATGCTCTACGCCGTTCGATGGTTCGCGTCGAAACCATGCGTCGATGCGAGCGACTTGGACGGTTTCCTTTTGCGCGTCGAGCGCGTTCACGCGCTCGCCGCCGCGCTCTCTGCGACGCAGCAAAAATCCGCGCAAAGTATGCGCGGATTGACCATTCAGACTTCGAACGCAGTGAGCGGCGATGGAGTGCAAGGTTTCAGTAGAACCGCCGCGCAAGAGATGAGGAACGTCGAAGTTATATGTTCGCGAACGTCGTCGGCGTCGGCGAGGCGGCGCTCGACGCCGCCGGCGATGGGCGGCGCCGAACGCGTTCCGCGCGACGCGTACGAAGTGACCATCGCGAGTCGCGTGATGTACGAGCGGCGACTTCGACCTGAGTTGGAGAAACCATCACGCGCGTTCACGCGCGCGTCGATGTCCGCGCGATCGCGCGTTTCTGTGTTCATGGAAGCAGAGGAGACATACGGAATCGAGCCGACGACGGTCATCTCTGGCGGATTGGGCGCCGTCGGCGCCCAGTACGCCCGTCATTTGGACGCTCGCGCGCGCGCGCGCGCGTTTGCGCTCGGTCGAACCGGTCGGAGCCGCGATGTTGACGCCGCGAGCTTCCGCTACATCGTCGCGCACAAGTGCGATGCCGGTTTTGCGGATGATTCACGCTCGATTCCTTGGGACGCGGCGGATGACATGGAAATCGTGCACGCCGCGGGCGTGTTACGGGACGCGCTCATTCGACGTCAGAACGCGGCGAACGCCTTCGCCGTCGTCGGCGCGAAAGTCACGTCGTGGTTCAGAATGTTCGACGCGATGCACGGCGCGAAAGTACGCAACGTCGTGCATTGCTCGTCCATCAGCGCTTTGTCGGGATCGGAAGGACAATCAAATTACAGCGCCGCGAACGCCATGTTGGAATCGTGCGCGTCGCGCGCTCGTCAATGCGGCACCGCGCAAAGCGCTATCGCTTGGGGTGCGTGGGCGAACACCGGAATGGCTGATGCGAACGTTCTAGCGCGCGTCGATGCCGCGGGATTCGGCGTGGTAACGCCCGAACGAGGCGTTCGCGCTCTCGAAACGGTCATGTCCTCGACCGCCCTGGGCGTCGTCGTCGCCACGCCGTACGATTTCGTCAAGTTTGCCAACACTTTTCCAGTCGTCCCGCGATTGTACTTGGGATTGATTCCGAAAAAAGTCGCGGCGAAGAAAACGGCGATCGTTCGAAAGGCGCCCGCGAGCCGCGGCGTCGGACGGTCGACGGCGGATATTCAATCAAAAATTATGGCCATCGCGAGCGGCGTCATCGGCCGCGAAGTCGGACCGATGGAGCCCCTCATGGATGCCGGACTGGACTCCATCGGTGGATCGGAGCTACAAAAAAGCATCGAGGATGAGTTTTCGATAGAATTGCCACCGACGGCTGCGTTTGACTACCCAAGCGTGTCGGCGCTGAGCGATTACGTTGCGAGTCAAATGGGCGGCGATGACGGCGCCCGAAGCGACGTCCAGGTCGAAGCGCCGCAGAGCGGTGTTTCAATCGCGCACGTTCGCGAGCGCGTGCTCGCGATTGCGAGCGGTGTCGTCGGTCACGACATCGGCGCATCCGAGCCGCTCGTCGACGCGGGCATCGACAGTTTGTCCGGACAAGAGTTGAAGTCGCAAATTGAAGACGAATTCGGCGTCGATTTACCAGCGACGGCGGCGTTTGATTACCCCACCGTCGACGCTTTGAGCGATTTTGTGGCTAATGAAATCGGAGCGAGCGCGGCTATTCGCACGGTCGACGCTCGAGCTGGGTCTTTCGCCGTCGCTGCGCCGCAAAAGATTGTCGTCGCTCGATCGCATTCGCTGAATACGCCGCAACCGCCGGATGCCGACGCCATTCGACGCGTTCCGGCGCATCGATGGGACATGGAGGACTACCAACAACACATGCAAGAATACATGCAAGCGCGCGTCGTTGGATATAATTTACACATTCCCGGCTTTGGTGGATTTCTCGAGCGCTACGAGTACTTTGACGCTAAGGCGTTCGGGATTTCTTCGCTCGAGGCGCTGTGGACGGATATTCAGCAACGCTCGTTACTCGAAGGCGTCGCTCGGGCGATATTCCGCGCCGACGCGATCGTAGCGGACGCCTTGGACACCGCTCGATCGCCATCCCGAGCCTTTAAGATCGGCGGCGACGCCTTAGATGACGCCCACGCGCCATCCGGAGTGTACGTCGGCATCGCATCGTGCGATTACGGCGACGAATTGTTGCGGAATTATATCCCCATTCTCCATCCGTTCCTCGTCGTCGGCTCGAGCCTAAACGTCGCCGCCGGTCGAATCTCATTCACATTCAATTGCCGAGGACCATCCATGAGCGTCGACACCGCGTGTTCGGCGTCGCTCGTCACCACGCACTTGGCGTCCGTCGGATTGCGAAGCGGCGAGACGTCCAGCGCGGTGTCCTGCGGCGTTCAAGCCCTTCTCAGCGCGCACATCACCGGCATCTTTCATTCCTCTGGTATGCTCGCGAACGACGGGCGATGCAAGACATTCGATGTCGATGCCGATGGATACGTACGAGGGGAATCGCGAGGCGTGCTCGCCCTCGACGCCGGCGACGACGACGCCGTGAGCGCGCGAACGGTGACTATCGTCATCGCCGGCACCGCGGTGAACCAGGACGGGCGCTCGAGCTCGCTGACGGCGCCGAATGGTCCGTCGCAGGGCGTCGTCGTGCGCGCGGCGCTTCGAGCGGCGCACGCCGCGGGCGCGGATGTCGATGCGTTGCACGCTCACGGCACGGGGACGCCGTTAGGGGACCCGATAGAATTTGGTGCCGCGCTCGCCGCGCTCGAGCGATCGAAAGTTGCGGCGCCGGTGACTTTTCAGGCGTCAAAGAGCGCGGTTGGACACACGGAAACCGCGGCGGGGATCGTGAACATTCTCGCTCCGGTGATTACGCTCGCTCGGTCGACCGTTCGCCGAATAACGCACTTGAGCGCTTTGAATCCGCACTGCGCGAGTTTAGCTGCAGCGGCGAAGGCGCCCGAGACGTCGATTCCGAAACAAAGTGCCGCGAGAGCGGCGACGTTGGCGAGCGTTTCTGGATTTGCGTTTCAAGGCACGAACGCGAACGCGTGCGTGCGAGTGGACTTGCGTAAAGCGCTCGCGTTGGGGGTCGGGCGAGAATACATGTTCCATCGCGAGCGATTCTACCCGCTGCCGCATTTATTCCCGCATTTAAACGCGTTCTCGACATTGGAAGCGGACGTCGCGCGGTTCTCCGCGCTCGTGGACACTCGCGTGCACGGGCACGTGTTGGACGCCGGTCGCACATTCCCAGTCGGTGGTTTACTCGAGCTCGCAAGCGCGACGGCGAGAATCATGGACATTAGTGAAATCGCCTTGCGAGGCGTCAACGTCTTGGCGCCTTTGGTCCTCTTCTCGAAATCAAGCACCACGTTCGAGGTGTGCGCCAAGTGCGAATCCGGCGACGTCGTCGTGCAATCAAACGGCGGCGCCGACGCGCACATGACGTGCGCGTTTCACAAGTTCATCGCGCCATCGCGCGCGTCCGAGCGAAGACAGTGTGCGGCGTTTTACGACGCTCGACTGAAGTCTCAACCGATTGGAGTTCGAGCGTGCGTGCGGCCAAACGCGTGTCACGAACACTTTGAGTACAACGTCAACCCGATGTGCGTGGAGAACGCGTTGATGCTCCGGACCGCTCTCGAGTTGTCGAGCGACGCACTCGCGTGCGCGTCGTGCGTGCGGTACTCTACACCGGAAAGCTCGGCGCCAAAACGAGCGGTCGCCGACGCCGTGGCGTCCAACTCCATGTACGCCCTCCAATGGACGATTATCGACGCCCCGACGTTCAAACCGCTCAAAAGCGTTAGTCGTCGAGATTACGCCGCAATTTCGCGCGCCGTCACGGTCAAACCAACGCCCGTCGCGCGGGCGAAGCCGCTCGCGATCGCCGACGTCCAGCGTCGCGTGCGTGCTCTGTGCTCCAAAATCATCGGCACCGAAATCGATGCCCAAACCGCCCTCGCGGACTGCGGCGTCGACAGTCTCGCCGCCGCCGAACTCCGTTCGGCGATCCAGCACGAATTCGCCATCCACCTTCCCATCACCGCGGCGTTCGACTGTCCATCCGCCGACGCCCTCGGCGCGTTCGTTTTCGCGCGTCTCCCATCGGCGCCGTCTCCAACGCCCCTCCCGCCGCGCGCCTCCTCGACTCCCGTTCGCCCTCTCGTCTTTCGCCCATCCTTCGTCGGCGTCGCGCTTCGCGTCCTCGCCGTCCTCGTCCTCATCCTCGTCCTCGCTCATTTCCGCGCGCTCGCGCGCCACTAGCTTCGACATCGCACGTACCATCGTCCTCATCGTCATACCACAACCCCCCCCCCACACACACCCGACCAGCGCTCATCGAATCATCATCGTTCGCCGCTCGCGAAATCGCCCGCTCGCGAAATCGCTCGTCCTCGCGCGCGCGCGCGCCGCTCCCTTCGGCATCACCACCACCGACGCC
>Ga0222713_10002636_pt1 | contig 19030 bp, 16 predicted proteins | sample C33_649DmetaG_FD_165061 | JGI IMG/M metagenome (GOLD analysis project Ga0222713, IMG submission 165061) | Estuarine water microbial communities from San Francisco Bay, California, United States - C33_649D | ecosystem: Environmental > Aquatic > Marine > Unclassified | place: USA: California...
TTGAATGCGACTGGGGCGAAACTTGGGGTCGTAATTGAACTGCTCGAACATGGAACTGGTCACCGAGTAATTGGTCTCCACTCCAATGAGGTCCATCAAGCGAAATGGTCCCATTTTAAAGCCGAGTGCCTCCATGTGGACATCGATGGTTTCAAAATCAGCGACGCCTTCTTCTACCATTTTGAGGGCCTCGACGTAATAATGTCTGGCCACGCGATTGACAATGAAACCCGGTGCATCGGCTGCATATACGGCCGTCTTTTTCAGCGATTCAGCCCATGCGAATGCGCGTTCGGCTGCGGCAGGATCAGTGGCCGCTCCTCGAATGATTTCGACCAGCTTCATGATGTGCGCCGGATTGAAAAAATGCACTCCCACCACGCGCTCAGGGTGCTTCAAGCCCGAAGCTATTTGGGTAATGGGAATGCTCGAGGTGTTCGTAGCCAGCATGCAAGAAGGGTCGTTTTGAGACTCCAAACGAGCAAACAAATCGCGTTTCACTTCGAGTTTTTCCACCACCGCTTCTAAAATCAAATCGGCCTTCAGGGCTGAAAAATCAGTGCAAGCCTGCAAGCGATCTAAGGCCTGATCGTGTTGAACCTGATCGATTCGACCCTTTTCTAACGAGGATTGCAGCTGTTTTTGCACGTAAGCCCGACCCTGTTCAACGGCCTCGGGACGCAAATCAAACAACAGGGTTCGGTAGCCGGCCAGCACCGATGAAATCGCGATGCCCGAGCCCATAACGCCCGCACCGATGACCGCAACCGATTGAATGTTTGTTTCGCTCATGCTCTCTACAAAGATAGGTTTTGGGTTAAAAAGGTCTCATGGCCGGCTGGGTCGGGTTTAGCGTCCCCGAATCCAAGAGGCGGGGTTCTGCTTGGCCTGCCCCTGCCATACTTGAAAGTTCAAGATGGTGCGGCCTTCATCATCGGTCATGACCTGACCCAACTTGGTACCCGATGAAAGTTCCTGGCCCTTGGCCACATATACCTTGCTCAAGCGCGTATATACCGTGAAGTACTCGCCGTGGTTGACCAAGACGGCTTGGCCTTGACCAGGAATGGTCAAGATGGCCGAAACCTTTCCTTTGAATACCGTGCGGGCCTCTCCCCCTTGCTGGGTGGTGATGTCAACCCCGTTGTTCACCGTGGTGATACCCGGAAGATCAGGGTGCTGGTGGGTACCGAAACTCTGAGAAATAAAGCCACGCTCAACCGGCCAGGGTAAGCCCCCCTTGTTGTTGACAAAGTCAGCGCTCAAAGCGCGCGCCTCAGGGGTTAAGGTAGAAGCTGATGGACTGTTGTTGGTGGTGGTGCCGCCGCTTGACTTGGGCGCACTGTTGGCCTGCCGCTGACGCTCTCTTTCAATTTCCCTGGCGATGGCTTTGCTGATTTCCTTGTTCAACTGTGCCACCTGCCGCTCGTTCTTTTTGATGCGCTCTTTCAGCTCAGACTCTTTGCCCGTCAAGGCCGTTACCATGCGCTGCTTATCTTTTTTGTCGCTTTCCAACTTGCGCACCTCTATGCGCTGATTGCCCAACAGGCCATAGCGTTGCTTGCGCAGCTCATTGAGTTCAGCCAAGGCCTTTTGAACCTTGTCAGCCTGGGTGCGGATCCCGGTGATTTGGTGGCGGCGAAAATCTGATAGTTTGCGCAAAAACTTCATGCGCCTGGTGGCTTGCCGAATGTTCTTGGCCGAAAGCAAAAAGGCGATTTCCTGGCCCCCTTTTCGGGTTTTGTAGGCTTGAACCACGGTTTTCTTCAACTTCAATCGCTCCCGTTCGTAGGCCGCTTGCAAACTGTCAAGTTCTTTTTGTTTGTTCTTGAGCTCGCTTTCCAAAGCAGTAACTTCTAGCTGAAGGTTTTGAATCAGCTGTTCACGTTGGGTGATAATCTGATTCAGGGTATTCAGCTTGTACAGCGTGGCGCTCTTCTGCTTCTGGGTATTTTTGAGGATTTTGCGGTTGGCTGCAATGTCAGCTTCTACCTTTTTGCGCTTCTTTTCCAGACTTGCCCTGGATTGAGCGGCCAAGGGGGCTATAGACAGCCAAAGGCCCAGCAACAAAAACGATATGGAGCGAATGCGAATCAATATGCTACACGTTCGTAGTCTTCAGGAACGGCGAACGGGTACGAAGGTATGGGTGTAAAACGTGCCGTTTTTAACCGCATAGAGGCCTGTACGATATTCTGAGCGGAGCCCTTGGTTTCTCCACCCAGCAGATGAATGGACAGGGGCAAGTTCAAGCCGTCTCCTTCTGAGAACTCATCGTAGGCCCAGGTCATTTTCCACGTTTCTTCCCGGTCACAAAGCGAAGCGCAATGGGTAAGCGTTCGCTCCTCACTGCTTCCTTTCCAGGGTGCAGATCGGGCCCTGTAAGCCAGGTTCTCATCTTCCCAGTAGCAGTCGTTGACATATCCCGCACGGTAAGAAACCGGCAGACCGCGGTATTGGGTGCGTATCAAGGAGTCACCCGGCTTAGCTTCTACAAGACCTGCTATGCAATCGCAAGGTCCAAAAGCCGATCGCTGATTCATCAGCAGTTCTTGCAGGGCGCTTAAGGGCAACGAAAATCCCATTACCTCGGGCATGCGGCTACTGGGCATGCTGTAATATTTACGGTTGTACAGATCCAGTAAAAACAACGAATCTTGGCGCAGCAAACCCTTGGCTACCTGAATACCCAGGGCTGCTTGAACCGAAAACCAAACCAAACTGTCTCGGCGCATGCGAACGCTCAAAGTCAATGCCATGTCTTGACCACCCAAGGCGGTGCTGACATCGTAACGGCCCGACATGTATTCCCAAGTGGCCGCGGCTTCGGGCTCGGAATCGGGCAAGGAACTTTCCATTATGACAGGGTAACTTGGCACTTCAGAGGGCTGAGTTTGATCCAAGTAATAAACTTCTTTGAGTTTGCTGCTGTCTATGTGGCCGGGCTGGGCTATCAACCCTGAAATGGACATCAAAGCCCCGATTGCAATTCCTATTCTCATCGTCTATGGTTCTATGTAAGGTTGGCAGCGCTTGGGCAGCGGCCAGTTTCGCTCCATGTGCAAGTCGCGTGCCAGTTTCCATTCGGCCGCCGTACTGGCTTCAGAACTCAGCCCGGCGGCATTCATTTTTTCAGCCAAAAACAAGGCGTCGGCGCGAAGCAAGGCTTGGTATAAGGGGCGTTCCAACCAGGGTTTTTGGTTGTCGCTCCCGAATGTATTTTGGATGGGGCTGAGCAGCGCCGATAGGCGCTGCAGGTCTTCGGTTTTCCAGCCGCCGCCTTCGGCGGCGTTCCAGGCTTGGGCCCAACGACCCAAGGCCTCCAACTTGGCTGGTGCCGAAGAAAACGGATACAGCGCTTCCATTTCTGTCGCTAATGCCAAGATCTCCTGGCTTTCCCCATTCAAGTACATCCAAGCCGCCAATTCTTCCATGCCCGCTGCACTGGGATTTTCCCTGATCTGCGCCGCCAATTCCATCATTTTGGACTCAGCTTGACCCGGGGCTACTAACAACAAAGCCCGCTCGCTGGTTGAAACTTCAGCATCGGCATTGGGCAACAAACCGGCCTGTTGAAATGAAGCTTGCCAACGTTCCCACTGCGGCCCTTGGCCAAATCGCTGGCCCCATAACTCCCAAAAATTAAATGCGCGTGAAACTTGCCCGGCCTTAAACCAGGCTTCTACCGCGTCAAGGTGCCGAGAATAGGAACGATCGTATAAGGCCAATGCCTGTTCGTAACAGAGAGCCGCCGCTGTGTAGCCCTCAGGCTGTTCATGGCTGCGGTAAATCTCGGCTTTGGCGTCCAACAGGGCCAACCAAAGACCCGTATCCCGGCCTTGATTCAATTCCAAACCCCGATCCAACCAATACAGCGCATTGGCCTCCCGGCTTCGGTTCAACAAGGCGTATCGATAAGCCACTGTGGCCAACTCTGGGCCTTCAACCGCATTCGACGATAGCAACTTCGCCATGGCCGTTTTGGCCGTCTCTGTATCGCCATTCAAATAGGCCATTTCAGCGGCCCGAAAATCCATTTCAAATTGCTTGACAGGGTCCAAAACCTGACGGGCTGTCGTACTGGCCCCGGCAATGGAATCCACCTGTGCCGAAAGGGGACTTAGCCCCAATAAAATTAACCCTGCGAAGAAAAATCGCCAATGCTGTAAACCCCGCTGCGCCCATCGAGCGAAACGCTGTTTCCAATCATGGAGTCTTGGCAGTTGAAGTGGGTCAAACGGCATTCGTGGAGAATTATGCTGTTGCTGATGGTAGAATGACTGATGGAACTTCCTTTGCCGATGGCTACGTGCGGGCCCACCGTGCAATGGCTCAAGGTCACTCCTTCTGCAATATAACAGGGTTCCACAATTTTCACATCGCTGCCAAAGCGTCCAGCCTGAATGCCAAACTGCTCTTTCTTGTTTTCCAATACACGCTGGTTGGTGTAAACCGTCGCGGCATAATTGCCGCAGTCCAACCACTCGTCGACCTTGCCGGGCATAAACTGCATGCCCTTGGACTTCATGTTTTCCATGGCATTGGTAAGCTGGTATTCCCCTTTCTCCTTGATGTCGTTGTCGATCAAGTATTGCAGTTCAGCGTTCAAAGTCTCGCCGCTCTTGAAGTAGTAAATGCCAATGATGGCCAGGTCAGAAACAAATTCGGTGGGCTTTTCTACAAAGTCGGTAATGACCCCATCGGCGTTGTATTTAACCACCCCAAACTGCTCGGGATTGGCCACTTGGTGCACGAAAATGACACCGTCTTTGCTGCGGTCTAAGCGAAAATCTGAGCGAAACAAGGTATCGGCAAAAGCCACAATCACCTCGCCCTGCAAACATTCCTTGGCGCACAAAATGGCGTGCCCCGTTCCCAAGGCTTCTTCTTGATAGAAAATGCGGCCTTTGGCCCCAATTTGATCGGCAATGGCTAACAACTGGGCCTCGACTTCGGCTCCAAAATCACCAATGACAAAACCCACTTCATCGATGGGTTCATCGGTCATGGCGGCAATGTCTTCGATGAGCCAATGCACAATGGATTTACCGGCTACGGGAATCAAAGGTTTGGCAGTGGTCAAGGTATGGGGCCGCATGCGCTTGCCGCGTCCGGCCATGGGGATGATCAATTTCATGAATTTTCGTGCGTTAAAACGTCAAAAACGGGTGCAAAGTAAACCATTCAGGCTCAGAATCCCGTTTGAATGTGTGAAATCAACTGAATCTTGGTTGTTGATTTAGACCCCGCTGGAACCGTAGCCTCCAGCCCCTCGCTGGGTTTGGTCAAGGGTTTCGACGGCTTTCCACCTAACCCGTTCGTGCTTAGCGACTACCATCTGGGCCATGCGATCTCCATCGTGAATGGTAAAGTCTTCTGTGCCGTGGTTGATCAGCAACACTTTTACCTCGCCCCGGTAGTCGGCATCGATGGTACCTGGGCTATTCAAAACCGTAATGCCGTACTTCAGCGCCAAACCGCTTCGAGGTCGAACCTGTGCTTCGTAACCCTCGGGTAAAGCCATGAACAAACCCGTTGGAACCAACTGGCGCTCTCCCGGGCCAATCGTCACCGATTCGGGAACAAAAGCCCGCAAATCCAGTCCCGCACTCAAATCTGTTTCGTGGGCTGGCAAGGGGTGATGAGACCGGTTGATGATGGGTAAAGTCAATTCGCTCATGATCGATTTCTGATTTTTTTTCGAGGGCCCTCCAGCAGCCATAGGGCCATCAAATAGGCCGGTAGAGCCATCCAAGACAGGGCTTGCATTTCGGGGAAGGTGAGAATGGCGTATCCGCCGAGGAAAGCCAAGGCCAAAGCAGGCAAAATTTTGCCCAACTCATAGGGAATGGGATAGGCTTTTTGGCCCCAAATGTAGCCCGCTACCACCATGCTCGCATAGGCCGCCAGCGTGGTCCAGGCCGAACCCTCAAAGCCCAAACGTGGGATCAAGTAGAAATTGCCTGCCAGGGTCAACATAGCACCGCCTACGGCGATGACGGCACCCCACTGGGTCTTGCCCGAAACCTTGTACCAGATGCTCACGTTGTAATAGAGGCCCAAGCACACGTTGGCCGCCAGCAAAATGGGAACGATTGACATCCCTCGGTCGTCGGCAAAGTACTGCGGGTTGCGAATCAACAAGGGGCCCAACATGGGCAAGGCAATCAGCGTAGCCAGAAACAAAAAACCCAGCACATAGCTGAACCAACGCATCACATAAGCATAGGTCTCAGGGGCTTTATCATCGCCGGATCGGCTGAAAAAGAAGGGTTCTGCTGCAAATCGAAAGGCTTGTACAAAAAGGGTAAGCACCAAACTCAATTTGTAAAAGGCCGAGTACACTCCCACCTCATATTCAGCAGCCCCAGGCAGTAGCAAATGTTTGAGTAAAATGCGATCGAGCGTTTCGTTCACCATACCGGCCAGGCCTACCAAAACCATGGGCAGGGAATAGCGCAGCATTTGGTTGAGCAAGTCCCGGTCCAAACCCTCGCGCAGGTTGCCAAAAGTCCCCACCAACAAAGGCAAGGTCACCAACGAAGCCAGCAAATTCGAGAGGAAAATGTTGGAAACCATCTGCTCGGGTTGTGCCCAGTATACGGCCCAATCATAGCCCTGTGCAGCCAAGTAGGGGCAAAGCAGAACAAAAAACAAATTGGCCCCAATGTTCACTCCTATATTCGTCAATCGAACAGCCGCAAAAGTCCAGGGTTTTTCTTGCTGGCGCAGCCAGGCAAATCCCAGCGCCGACAAGGCATCGGCCGCCAATATCAAAGCAAACCAAAAAGCGTATTCGGGGTGCTGCGGGTAACCCAGCAACTCCATGATGGGGGCCGCAAACAACTTTGCAGCCAAAACAGCCACCAATCCCGTCATGATCAGCGTATGCCCGGCGGTGGCAAAAACCCGAGCCGGTTCACCCGTTTTTCGGGCGAAATGGAAAAAACCGGTTTCCAAGCCCAAGGCGGCAAAAACGGCCCCGAAAGAGGCATAAGCGAACATGACGCTCACCACCCCGTAATCGCCGACCAAGGCCAGCTTGGCCGTATACAAAGGCACCAATAAGAAGTTCAGAAAACGACCCACCATGGTACTCAATCCGTACACGGCTGTTTGGGAAGCCAACTTTTTCAGAATCGACACGGCTCAAAGATAAGCGCTCAACCAATCGCGCGACAAGGGGCCCAAATTGCTGAGCAAATCCACAGCCGAAAGGCCGGGCTGAAAACCGTGGCGGTCTTCGAAAACCTGTGCATAGGGCTCATAGCTAGCCTGCTTTTCATCCCAATTCGGGGCTTGATCGACCCACATCAAAGGGAGGTCTTGCAGCTGCAAATAGCGGTGCAATCGAACGATGAGTTCGCGGTTCAAATCCAGCAAATGCTGGGGACGCGCGTCAAAGGCATCCCAGAGGCGATAATCGTAAAATTCGTAAAAGGGCGATCGCCCATAGGCCGCTTTGGCTGCATTGCGGTGCTCGCTGATCCATTTTTCGGCATAGGCGATCTCAACCTCTTGCAGGCTCCCTCGGGCAGAATCAGCCAAAACGGGAACGCTCAGCGTTTGAATCCCATTGGGGCCAGCCACGCGGTAGCGATTGCGCTCGGTTTGCTTTCGGTATGGCTCTTGAACCGAAACCCGAAAGGTTCCTTCTTTCACGCCGCTCAAAAACCAGTCGATGGAGGGCATGAGGTGCAGCGGCAAAATCAAATCAGCCATTGGGTTACACTCAAAGGGTCTGGACAATCGCGCAGCATTTCTTTCAGGGTTTTTCCTCCTCGAGGATGCACCCAGTTTGGCGCCACCTCAGCAGCCGGCACCAAAACAAAGGCGCGTTCTTGCATGTAGGGGTGCGGCAATTGCAATTCAGGGTGATCGAGCAGCGTTTGACCCACCATGATCAAATCCAAATCGATGCTGCGCGGTCCCCATTTTTGCAAGCGACGACGGCCCATTTGACGCTCAATGTCCAAGGCCAAACGCAGCAAATAAACCGGTGAAAAAGGGGTTTCAATGAGCAAAACCTGATTGAGAAAATCGGGTTGATCTTCCATTCCCCAAGCGGCGGTTTGGTAGATGGAACTGGCCCGAACGATGCGGCCCATGCGGCGCGCAATGTGAGCTTGGGCCTCGGCCAATTGCCGAAGCGGATGCCCCTGGTTGCTGCCGAGTCCAATCAAAGCTTTTGCCACTGAGCAAAGGTAGGGGCCGAAGGGCTGATTCTCCCAAGGCATCGAGGCAAGGGGCCCTTCTGTCGAAGGCAGCGCCGATGGCGCTGCCTTCGACTATCTTTGCTGCCCATGAAACGCTTCGGCTTACTCCTGCTTGTTGCCTTGCTAATCAGCAACACTTATGCCCAAACCCGCTTGGACGCCTTCCAAGAAGAAGAGACCGAGTTGTGGGTGATGCGCCGCTATTTGGGCGATCCGCTCAATGCCCGTCATTATACCTTTAAGGGCAACGGTTTGACCCTGATAACCTCAGAAAACCACGCTGAACCCCGCATTCAAACCATGGTAGCTGTGAAAACAGGGTCCAAGAACGACCCCAGCAACAACACCGGTTTGGCCCACTACTTGGAGCATATGCTCTTCAAAGGCACTGACCAATATGGAAGCTTGGATTGGGAAAAGGAAAAGCCGTTGCTCGACCAAATCGATGCCTTATACGAGGTGTACAACAAACAAACGGATCCCGCCCAGCGCAAATTGACCTACCGCGCCATTGATTCCGTCTCGCAATTGGCGGCTCAATGGGGCATTGCCAACGAATTCGATAAAATGTGCCAAGCCTTGGGTGCCCAAGGTACCAACGCCTTCACATCGAATGAAATGACCGTCTACATCAATGACATTCCCTCCAATAGCGTTGAAAAATGGTTGGCCTTGGAAGGCGAGCGTTACCGCAACCCGGTCTTGCGCCTTTTTCACACCGAACTGGAAGCCGTATACGAAGAGAAAAACATCAGCATGGACAGCGATGGGGACCGCGTTTGGGAAACCCTCTATGCTGATTTGTTTCCTCACCACAACTACGGATTGCAAACCACCATTGGCACGGTAGAGCACTTGAAGAATCCCTCTTTGAAAGCCATTCGCGATTACTACCATACGTATTATGTTCCCAACAACATGGCCGTTATCATGGCCGGAGATTTGAACCCCGACCAAACCGCTAAGCAAGTATGGGAAGCCTTCTCCTACATGCAGGCCAAAGACGTACCGGTATACGCTTACGGCGCCGAACCCTACCGCAACAGCCCCCGCAGTTACGACGTAGTAGGTCCTGATGCCGAAGACGTGACCATTGGTTTTCGCATTCCAGGAGCAGGCACAGCCGAATTGGCTGCCATCAAACTCATCGATATGCTGCTCAGCAATTCGAGCGCTGGCCTCATTGATTTGAACCTGGTTCAGAAACAAAAGGTGGGTTACGCCTATACCTACGTCGATGAGATGAAGGATTACAGCACCTTCATCATGGGTGCAGGCCCCAACCCGGGCCAATCGCTCGAGCAAGCGCGCGATTTGCTGCTGGGTGAACTCGATAAAATTCGCCGCGGCGATTTCGATACCAGCATGATCCAAGCCATTTTGCTCAACAGCGAAATTGGTCGCATCGCCGGCTACGAGAGCAACGAGAACCGCGCCTACTTTTTGATGTCAGCCTTCGTAAACGGATTGGATTATCGCCAGGCCGCCAACGAACTCGCTGACCAAGCTGAAATCAGTGCCGGTGCCTTGATTGACCTCGCCAACGCCTTGTTAAACCAAGATTACTGCGTGATCTTCAAACGTTTGGGCGAAGCTCCCTCAGAAGCCAAAATAGAAAAACCCGCCATTCACCCAGTTGAATTGAACCGCGACAAACAAAGCGCTTTCCTTCAAAAGTGGATGAGCATGCCCACTCAACCCATTTTGCCTGAATTTGTCAACCTTCAAAAGGAGGTTCAAGTTCAGCAGGCTTACCAAAACCGCGTTCCCTACCTGTACACCCAAAACCGCGACAACCGCTTGTTCAGTTTGACCTTTCGCTATTGGGGCGGCGATTATCTGGACCAAAACACTTCCTTGGCACTGGATTACATGAACTACGCCGGCAGCGAATTGTTCAGCCGCGAAGAATTGTCCAAAGAGCTGTTTCGCTTGGGTTGCGATTTGAGCATGGGAAGCAGCAACCTGTACAGCAGTTTCACCATTAGCGGCCCGAATGAATCCATGGAGCGCGCGTTGATGTTGGTGCAAAAGCTCATCGCTCAACCCGCCGTTGAACCTGAGACCTATTCCAACATGATCGGCCAAATCTTGTTCGATCGAGAAAACGCCAAACGCGATCCCAATGAAATCAACAGCGCCTTGATGAATTACATGCTTTACGGGCCTATCAACCCTTACACCCGCATGTTGAGCGAAGAACAACTCAAGGCCTTGAGCGCTGCAGACATGGTGGCCTCCTTCAAGGCTCTGTTGCAGCGTCCCTTCGAAGTCGCCTACTACGGCCCGGCTGATGCCTCATCGGTTCAAGATATGGTCGAGCGCAACTACCCCATTCCCGCCAGCTTTAGCCCTACCTTGAAAGCCTTCCCGGGCTCGTATGATAAGCCCATGTTTAGCATGCAAACCCCGGTTGAACCCACCGTATACTTCGTGCACTACAACATGGTTCGCGCCCTGATTACCTGGGTTAAAACAGGCGAGCGTTTGCCCATGAGCGAAACCGGCCGCGTCACCTTGTTCAACCAGTATTTTGGTGGCGACATGAGCTCGGTGGTATTCCAAAACATTCGCGAGGCGAAAGCCTTGGCTTACAGCTGCGGGGCCCGCTATAGCGCCAATGCCCAGCTGCCCAACTCTTTATTGGCCCCAAATCCCGATTTGGTCTATGCCCGCATGGGTACCCAGGCCGATAAATTGCCCGACGCCATTCCCGCTATGAACGAGCTGCTCACCGAGTTGCCCTTGAACAACGAGGTGTTGAAGGGAGCGCGTCAATCGGTGATCAACCAGTTGTCAACGGCGCGCTTGAGCCGCAGCAGTTTCAACGGAACCTATTGGTCGCTGGAAAGCCAGGGCGCGCAAAGCGAAGATGAATTCACTTGGCCCCGCATGGAAACCTTCACCGAATTAGGCCCCTTGACGATGGACGACTTGAACCAGTTTCACAAGACTTACGTCGCCGGTTCTGCCCAGCACCCCTACAGCATTGGCGTAGTGGGATCCAAGCGCAAGATCAAGAAAAAAGCCCTAGCCCCTTATGGCAAGGTGGTTCCCTTGAAGTTGGAAACCATCTTCGGATACTAAACCAAAAAAGCCCCGACGCGTCGGGGCTTTTTTGGTTTCTTTACGAAGGAGTCAGTCATATGAGCGTCAGACATTTGCGTTTTTTGCAACTTGGTCGAAATTCTTTTGCAGAAATCGCAAAACCGCTTGTGGGGTGGCGCTTTTCGCCTAATTTCGCTATGCTTCGTAAAGAACACCCGTATGAAAACACGTCACATTCAACGCATCGCCCTGAGCACCGCCTTGTTGGCCGGCGCCTTCTTGGGCTTGCAAAGCTGCGACCGCGGCTCGGCTCCTGTCAAGCTCAGCGCTCCCAAATTGCCTGCCGTTGTATACGAATACCTGAACGTCAAATTGCCCGGTGGTGGGCTTTTCGATGTCAAAGCCAAAATGTCTGAATTGGCTTTTGGTTTTAGCAACATCGATCCCCGCAACACGGGTGGTTTTGCCCCCAATACCTTGAATGCTGAGTTGGTAGAAAGCATCAACGCCATCAACAACAACAGCGTTCAATTGGGTCGCGTCTTGTTTTACGATCCCCGCTTGTCGATCAACAACACCGTAGCCTGTGCATCTTGCCACAACCAAGCTTTGAGCTTCACTGACAACCAAGCGGTCAGCACTGGCTTTGGCGGTCGCAAGACCACGCGCAATGCCATGGCTTTGGCCACCCCGGTTTTGCATAGCAACATGTTCTGGGATTCACGCGTTCGCGGCACCTTGGAATTGAGCTTGGTTCCTGTGTTCAACCACGTAGAAATGGGCATGGAAGACGGAGCGATGTTGATTCAGAAACTCAATCAAACCGAATTCTACAAAGCCTTGTTTAAAGCAGCCTACGGCGATGAAACCATCACCCAAAAACGCGTCGCTTTGGCCTTGAGCCATTTCATGAACGCCATGGTGAGCCGCAACAGCAAGTTTGACCAAGTCATGGCCACTGATGCCAACGGCAAACCCAACCCCCAGGCTCAATTTAGCGCTTTGGAAAAAATGGGTCACGACCTGTTTTTCTCTGAGCGATTGCGTTGTTCCAAGTGCCACAACGGTGAAAACTTTGCCGCTCCTGATTTGCCAACCCAAAACAACGACCCAGGACCCTATGGCAACCCCACTCCTGACAACCCCAACGCTTCAGCCGGTACAGCCAACATTGGTTTGAACATCACCACGGGCGATGCCGGTCGTATGGATGGCAAATTCCGCATTCCCACCTTGCGCAACATTGAATTGACCGGTCCTTACATGCATGACGGTCGTTTCCAAAGCCTGGACGAAGTGCTGAATCACTACAGCGGCGGGATCCAAAACCACCCCAGCTTGGACGAGAACTTGAAAGGCGCCGACGGCAAAGCCCTCAAAATGAACCTGACTCAAATTGAGAAAGATGCCTTGAAAGCCTTCTTGTTCACCTTGACCGATTACACCTTTATCAGCGATCCCAAGTTCAGCAACCCCTTTGCGAACTAATCGCCTGAAATGACAGCTTGGAAGGCCCGCCCCTGGCGGGCCTTTTTTGTTACCTTCGCATCAACGGCTATGGCTTCGATTCGCATCTTGATTCCCTCTGGCGCCGGGGCTCCCGGTTTTGCCGGTATCGCGCGCTGCTTGCGCGCGGGGTCTGCTGAGCTGCGCATCTTGGCTGGCGACCAAAATCCCCAAGCCTATGGACGCAGTTTGGCCGATGAATTTCGGCTCGTGCCCCCGAGTGATGCCCCTGACTACGCCCAGCAGGTGCTCCAATGGGCCATAGAAGCTCGAGTGGATTTGATTTTTCCCGTCACGACCCGGGAATTGCTGCCTTTGGCAGAGAAGGCCGAGGCGTTTGCCGAGGCCGGCATAGCCCTGCCCATTTCAACGGCAGCTGCTTTGCAAATCGCCCTAGACAAAGGAAAAACCTCAACCAAAGCCCTTGAATTGGGCTTGCCCGTTCCTGAATTCAAACTGGCTCAGAACCGGTACGAAATGGCCGCGGCGGCCCGGGAATTGGGGTATCCGCAGAAACGGGTCTGCTTCAAACCCTGCTTGGGAAACGGTAGCCGCGGGTTTGGCATCATCGATGAACAAGGCCATCACATTCCCTATGGGAGCGAAAAGGCAGGAATTCTACCCCTTCGCTTGGAGGAGTGGATGCCCCGGTGGCCCGAAGAAGGCAACCCGGTTGAGCAAATCGTTGCCGAGTTTTTACCCGGCCGCGAATATTCAAGCGACGCCTTGTTTCAACATGGCCGCTGCTTGGGAGTTTGGGTGCGCAGCCGCGATAAAATGATTGGCGGCATTTCGGTGGCTGGCGAATGCGTCGAACATTCAGGCATCGCACAAGCCTGTCAACAACTGGGAGAATCCCTTCAACTTCACGGTTTGATTGGTTTTCAGCACCGCGAAGACGCTCAAGGCCACGCCAAGCTCATGGAAATCAATCCCCGCGTTCAAGGCACAACCTCGGCTTGGGAAGGCATGGGTCTTAACTTGCCCTGGGCCTTGGTGCAAATGTCGCTGCAGCCTGAACGCCCTCTTGACCTGAACAATCCCCAAAACGGTCAGCGATTTGTGCGTTTTTGGGATGAACGAACGCTGTAATTGGCTATCTTCGTAGCGTCTATGAGCAACCAAAAGCGCAATACCAAAGCTTACTGGGCCCTCTGCATCGTAAGCGGAATCGCCCTCGTTCTATTGACCATGTTCCGCCCCGAGGGCTTCTGGTTGGGTCTGCCCACCTTCTTCGGCGGTTTGGCCATGGCTATGGATTGGGTATAATCTCCCGATTCCCCTACCTTTATCATCCGGCTCAAAACCGGCTAAATGGCATTGACCTGTTATGAACACCAACTGGTTTGATTTTGAAAAAGAAATTGCAGAACTGCACTCCCAGCTGATCAAAGCCCAGGAGACGCACGAGCAAGGAAAGCTCGACATGAGCGATACCATTGAGCACTTGAATAAGAAAATTCACGAGGCTCAAACGACGATTTACAGCCAGCTCAGCGGTTGGCAAAAGGTGCAAATCAGCCGCCACGCAGATCGTCCTTACACCCTGGATTACATCGAAAACATCTGCACCGACTTTGTGGAATTGCATGGCGATCGCCACATCAAAGACGACAAGGCCATCGTAGGCGGTTGGGCCAAAATCGATGGTCAGTCGGTGATGATCATTGGCCAACAAAAGGGCCGCAATACCAAACAGCGTCAAATGCGCAATTTCGGCATGCCCAATCCCGAGGGTTACCGCAAAGCCTTGCGTTTGATGAAGTTGGCTGAAAAGTTCAACCGCCCTGTCATTACCTTGATTGACACCCCTGGTGCCTCACCTGGATTGGAAGCCGAAGAGCGCGGTCAAGGAGAAGCCATTGCGCGCAACCTGCTCGAAATGAGCGTTTTGAATGTGCCCATCATTTGCATTGTCATCGGTGAAGGTGCCTCGGGCGGTGCCCTCGGCATTGGCGTAGGCGACCGCGTATTGATGATGCAGTACACCTGGTACTCGGTCATCAGTCCTGAGTCTTGCTCGAGCATCTTGTGGCGCACCTGGGATAAAAAAGAACTGGCCGCTGACGCATTGAAATTGTCAGCCACTGACATGAAAGGCAATGGCTTGGTTGACGGCATAATCCCCGAGCCCCTCGGCGGTGCCCACCACAACCCCGAAGAGGCTTATGCCAATGTCAAGGCCAACATATTGAGCGAATTGGCCACCCTTAAGGCCATGAGCCCCGAACAATTGGTGAACGAGCGCATCGAGAAATTCTCGTCTATGGGCGTTGTTCGCGAACTCCCTGCTTAAGGGACACCCTGCCATTGCCATGTTGACTACGCCTGTCATTAGCCTGTTTCAAACTCAATTGCCTTTGGTTCAAGGAGGCATGATTTGGTGCAGTTCCTGGCGACTGGCTTCAGCCGTTTCCAACGCCGGTGGCTTGGGCCTCATTGGCTCGGGCAGCATGTACCCTGAGGTCTTGCGCGAGCACATTCAAAAGTGCCAAGCAGCCACTGATAAACCCTTTGGAGTCAACGTTCCCCTCTTGTATCCCAACATTGAGGATCACATGAACATCATCGCTGAACTTGGCGTTAAAATTGTTTTCACCAGCGCCGGCAACCCGGCCACTTGGACCTCCTGGCTCAAGGAGCGCGGCATCACCGTGGTGCACGTGGTCTCCAACAGCAAGTTTGCTTTGAAAGCGGCCCAGGCGGGCGTCGATGCCATTGTGGCTGAAGGTTTTGAAGCGGGCGGGCACAACGGGCGCGAGGAAACGACTACCCTGTGTTTGATTCCCCAGGTTCGCGAGGCGCTCAACTCCGGCGGATACCGTTCTCTGCCTTTAATCGCCGCCGGTGGCGTAGCCAGCGGCGGGGCCATAGCGGCTTGTCTGGCTTTGGGCGCTGACGGGGTTCAGATTGGATCTCTGTTTGCGGCGGCCAAAGAAAGTTCTGCCCATGAGCATTTTAAAAAGGCCATTCTAGAGGCCGGAGACGGAGCCACTCAGCTTACCTTGAAGGAGTTGACTCCCGTACGATTGCTGAAAAACCCTTTTTGGCAAGCCGTTCAAGCGGCTTACGCCCAGGGGGCATCGGCCGAAGAATTAGCCCTTCTACTTGGAAGAGGCCGTGCCAAAAAAGGCATGTTTGAGGGCGACCTGGAAGAAGGGGAGCTGGAAATTGGCCAAGTTTCGGCTCAGATTCACCGCATTGAACCGGTGGCAGATATCATCGCTCGACTGCAAGGCGAATTTCACCAAGCCCGTAAACGTCTGTCTTGAGCCATGCCCGAAAGCGAAAACAGCGATACCTGGAAACTCATCTATACCCGCAGCCGGCAGGAGAAAAAGGTGAGCGATTGGCTGACCAAATACCAAATTGAACATTACTTGCCCCTGATGCGCACCCTGCGCGTATGGTCTGACCGCAAAAAATGGGTCGATATGCCGCTGTTCAACGGTTACATTTTCGTGCACCCCGACTCCAACCAGCGCGACCAAATACTGCCCATTCCCGGGGTGGTGAAATTCATTCGGCACAATGGGGAAGACGCCAAAGTCAGGCCCGAAACCATTGAACTGATTCGCGAATTGCTGGAAAAGGGGTACAACGTATCCCAACTCGATGGCAACGAAGATTTCGGTCCTGGCGACAAGGCCCAGGTACTAGACGGCCCTTGGAAAGGCCAAGAGGTTGAGATTCTGGACTTGGCAGGCGAATCCTATGTTTTGGTGACCTTCGAACACATCGAATACACCCTGAAGGTGCGATTGCCCAAAGAGATTCTCAAAATCACCCAAAAAGGTGACTCCAGTAGCAAAAGCCTCTGGGAACATTTGTAAACCTTCGCGATTGTGCGAAGTGAGCCTAGCCGCAAAGCCTCAATCCATCACCAAACGAATGGTCTCAAAGGCCTCGGCATAGTGGCGGGCTACTTGCACCCCGCGCATGCGCAGCTGAGCGCGCAAGAATTCTTCGTTGGCATAGGGGCGATGGGCCTGGCTGCGGTAACGGGCCAAAGCGGCCACCTTTCGCTGGGCATCTTCTTCTTCTACCACTTCAAAAGCAGCGGTAGAGAAATTCAAGTTGTTCCAGGGCAATTCGTAGCTGAACAAATTGCCAAACTTGAAGGCGCGCAGCGCCTCTTCGGCCATGGTCTTGTGGTCCTGGTGAATGTCGTGCAAGCAGGGCATCAATACCGTATCGGGCTTGAGCTCTTCGCGCAGCTTGATCAGGTCATCGAGAATCTCTTGACGGCGGTAATTGAAAGTGCGCACTTCGTAGCGAAACAGGCGCAGATTTTCTGCGGCAATGCCCAGCTCAGCTGTTGCTTCTTTGACCTCGTGAATCAAAATGTCTTTCGGAAACTCAGGGCGAACGCTCTGTTCGCAGGCGCTGAAAGCGGCATAATGCACTTCTTTGCCTTGGCGAATGAGCTTGGAGACGGTGGCTCCGCAGCCCAATTCACCGTCGTCGGTGTGGGGCGAAAGCAACAAAATGCGGTTTCCGATCATGGCCCTCGAAAATAGTTAAATTTGCCAAAGACCGCGCGAAAACCCGGCTTAGCCCAATATGAGCTCAGGAAAACTCTACCTCGTACCCACTCCCATAGGCAACATGGGCGACATGACCTACCGGGCAGTAGAGGTGCTGCGCTCGGTTGACAAGATTTTGGCCGAAGATACCCGCACCAGCCGGGTGTTGTTAAACCATTATCAAATTGAAACCCGCCTGGAGAGTTTTCATCAGCACAACGAGCACGGGCGCTTGGAAGGCATTTTGCGCGAATTGGAAAACGGGGCTCAGATTGCCCAGATTTCTGATGCGGGAACGCCGGGAATTTCTGATCCAGGCTTTTTGTTGGCGCGAGCCGCAGGCGAGCGCGGCATTGAGATGGAAGTGTTGCCCGGTGCTACGGCCTTTGTGCCGGCCCTGATCAAAAGCGGATTTGCCCTGCACCGCTTCTCTTTCGAAGGTTTTCTTCCACAGAAAAAAGGTCGGCAAACCAAGCTCAAATCATGGGCCGAGGAACCTTCCACCTTGGTGTTTTACGAGAGCCCTCACAAGCTGCTCAAAACCTTGGAGCAAATGATCGAGTTCATGGGCGAGCAGCGCCGGGTGAGTGTATCGCGCGAGCTTACCAAGAAATTTGAAGAGACCGTTACCGGAACCTTAGCTGAAGTTGCGGCCCATTTTCGCAACCGCGCACCCAAAGGGGAATTTGTGGTAGTTTTGGAAGGATTGGACGCCGCAACCCCCAGCGATGAAGACTGAAAAAATCCCCTCCTGGCTGCTACTGTTACTGCCCACCCTGTTGTGGTGGTTGGTTTGGTGCCTAGACGCCGAGGCCCTTCGCTGGGTCAGTACAGCAGCCGCGGCCCTGCAATTGATACCCATGCTCGAGTGGGAACGCCGAATCCAAGATCCTGCCGCTCGTTTTGGCGGCTGGTACCTCATGTTTCTGGGGGCCAACCTCAGCACCACCTGGTGGGTATGGAACTCATCGCCCGTAGGAGCCGTGGCTATGCTCGTGTTAAACAGCTTGTTCATGGTGCTTCCCTTCGCGCTGTACCGACCCATCACCCGCTTTATATATAAAGGTGACCAGAAGCCCGCTGCTGCCCTGCTCATCCTACCCGCACTTTGGTTGATCTACGAATTTGCCCACCACCGATGGGATCTATCTTGGCCCTGGCTCTCTTTGGGTAACGGCTGGGGACGCAACATCTGGATGGCCCAGTGGTATGAGATCACGGGAACCCTGGGCGGATCAGCCTGGGTATGGCTGCTGAATCTATGGATCTTTCGCGGCCGGCGCCAGCCGGCCGCTACCGCCCTCGCCGGCCTCGCTGCGCTCGGCATAGTCCTCTCCTATAGAACAGAACCCCAAGAAGGCACAGCCCTTCAAGTCACCGTACTTCAACCCAATTACGACCCTTGGAACGAGAAATTCAACCGCAGCCCTGAAGTCCTCAACGAAGACATGGCCTTGCTGGCCGAATCGGCGATTGACCCCAATAGCGACTGGCTCCTATTGCCCGAAACCGCTCTCACCGGCTGGATCGAACCTCAATACCGGGAAACCGATCCCCAAATTCGCTTTTGGCGCTCTTGCCTCAAGCGATTCGACTGGCCAACAGACCTGCAAATCCTGAGCGGGGCCCAGACCGTTGATTGGTACCAATCGGCCGAAAAACCGCTTCCTGCCGCGCGCCCTGCGGGCGCGCTCAAAGACGCCCCCGAAGGAGTGGTGCGCGATTGGTACATTC
>Ga0222713_10002637_pt1 | contig 19023 bp, 16 predicted proteins | sample C33_649DmetaG_FD_165061 | JGI IMG/M metagenome (GOLD analysis project Ga0222713, IMG submission 165061) | Estuarine water microbial communities from San Francisco Bay, California, United States - C33_649D | ecosystem: Environmental > Aquatic > Marine > Unclassified | place: USA: California...
AAGGCGCTGGACGGCGGCTGCATCAACATCGGCGCGTGCTCCCTGGGCGCCGCACAGGGCGCGCTGGATGCGGCGCGACGCTACCTGGGCGAGCGCAGCCAGTTCGGCAAGAAGCTCGGCGAGTTCCAGGCGCTGCAGTTCAAGCTGGCAGACATGGCGACCGAACTGGTGGCCGCACGGCAGATGGTGCACACCGCCGCGCGCAAGCTCGATGCCGGCGCCGCAGACGCCACGGTCTGGTGCGCGATGGCCAAGCGTTTCGCCACCGATGCGGGGTTCACGGTCTGCAACGACGCCCTGCAGCTGCATGGCGGCTACGGCTATATCCGCGAGTACCCGGTCGAGCGCCTGCTGCGCGACTGCCGCGTGCACCAGATCCTGGAGGGCACCAACGAGATCATGCGGGTGATCATCTCGCGGCACCTGCTCAGCAGCGACGAGGCGCTGCGATGAGCTGGCGCACCGCATCGCACACCGGTCTGAAGGCCGAGGCCGACGGCCACGTCGCCATCGTCACCTTGTCCAATCCGCCGGCCAACACGTGGACCGTGCACAGCCTGGCCGCGCTGCGTGACCTGGTCGCCGCCCTCAACGCCGATCGCGGGATCTACGCGCTGGTCGTCACCGGCGAGGGCGAGAAGTTTTTCTCGGCCGGGGCGGACCTCAAGCAGTTCGCCAATGGCGACAAGGCCCATGCACGCGAAGCGGCGCGCCGCTTCGGCGAGGCCTTCGAAGCGCTGGCGGCCTTCCGCGGTGTGTCCATCGCCGCGATCAATGGCTACGCCATGGGCGGCGGTCTGGAATGCGCGCTGGCTTGTGATCTGCGCATCGCCGAGGACCATGCACAACTGGCCCTGCCCGAAGCGGCCGTCGGCCTGCTGCCGTGTGCGGGAGGCACACAGGCGCTGCCGCGGCTGGTCGGGGAAGGCTGGGCCAAGCGCATGATCCTGCTGGGCGAGCGTGTCGATGCGGCCACCGCACTGCGTATCGGGCTGGTCGAGGACGTGGTGCCGAAGGGAGAGGGCCTGGCGCGCGCGCTCGAATGGGCGCGTCGGGCGGGCAAACAAAGCCCGACCAGCGTGGCCGCGTGCAAGACGCTGGTGCAGGCCACGCGCAACGGTAGCTTTGCCGCCGCATTGGTGGCCGAGCGCGAGGCCTTCGTCGACCTGTTCGATACCGCCGACCAGGTCGAGGGCGTGTCTGCCTTTCTGGAAAAGCGCGCGCCGCAATGGAGCAACGCATGAACATGGCGCAGACCCCGCTCGAAGTCCCAGTGCTGTTCGAAGAACGCAGCGGCGTGGACGGCAAGCGCATCGGCATCGCCACGCTCAACGTCCCCAAGACACTCAACGGCCTGTCGCTGGAGATGACGCGCCTGCTGGACGCGCGGCTGCGTGCCTGGGCCGACGATGCGACCATCGCCTGCGTGGTGTTGCAGGGCGCCGGCGGCAAGGCGTTCTGCGCCGGTGGCGACCTGCATGGGCTGTATCGCAGCATGCGTGCGTATCGCGACAGCAGCAGCGGCGACATCACCGCCAATACGTACGCGAGTGCGTTCTTCGAGGAGGAGTACCGCCTCGACTACTTGATCCATACCTATCCCAAGCCGCTGCTGTGTTGGGGCCATGGCATCGTGATGGGCGGCGGCATCGGCCTGATGTCCGGTGCCAGCCACCGCGTGGTCACCGAGCGCGCCAAGCTGGCGATGCCGGAGATCACCGTGGGTCTGTTCCCCGATGTCGGCGGAAGCTGGTTGCTGTCGCGCGTGCCGCGCGGCGCGGGACTGTTCCTGGCGCTCACCGGCGCACCGCTCAATGCCAGCGATGCCATCTATGCGGGGCTGGCCGACGTCTGTATCGAGAGCGGCCAGCATGAGGCGCTGCTGGAAGCGCTGGCGGCCCTGCCTTGGCGTGGTGAGGCGCAGGCCGATCGCGACGCGCTGTCCACCCTGCTCAAGGGCATGGCGATGAAGACCGCGGGCGGCCCGCTGCAGACGCACGCGGCCCTGATCGAAGGCCTCGTCACGGGGCAGACGCTGGAAGCCGTCGTCGAGGCGATCAACGCCGCGCAGAGCGACGATGATCCGTGGCTGCAGACCGCGCAGGCCACGTTGGCCGCCGGTGCCCCGGGATCGGCGCGGCTGGCGTGGGAGCTGCAGCGCCGCGCGGCCTCGCTGTCGCTGGCCGACACCTTTCGCCTGGAATGCATCGTCGCGTTGCATGTGGCCGCGCACGGCGACTTCGTCGAAGGCATCCGCGCGCTGCTGATCGACAAGGATCGCAAGCCGCGTTGGAAGCCGGCGACGCTGGCGCATGCCGATGCGCGCTGGGCCGAGAACTTCTTCGTTTCGCCATGGCCGGCCGGTGCCCATCCGCTCGCCGACCTGGCTTGAACAATCGGCGCGTCTTGGTTGCGCGGCAGGAGCTGTCGCAGGGAATCCACTGTAGAGCCGAGCTTGCTCGGCTGATGCTCTCCCGGTGAAGCCCGAGCCGAGCGAGCTCGGCTCTACACAGGCCGGGAAAGCTCCAGCCGAGCGAGCTCGGCTCTACGACAAACTCCGGCCGAGCGAGCTCGGCGCTAGAACAATCAATCGCAACTGCCCTGGGAGGGCCGAACCATGAGTCATATCGCCTTTATCGGTCTGGGCAACATGGGCGGGCCGATGGCCGCCAACCTGGTCAAGGCGGGCCACGCGCTGCGCGTGTTCGACCTGGTGCCCGCTGCGCTGGAGGCCGCCGTGGCCGCCGGTGCGCACGCCGGGACCTCGGCCATCGACACCCTGGAAGGCGCCGAGGTGGTGATCTCGATGCTCCCGGCCAGCCGTCACGTCGAGGGCCTGTACCTAGGCCAGGGTGGGATCCTCGACAAGATCCCCGCCGGCGCGCTGGCGATCGACTGCAGCACGATCGCGCCAGCCACCGCACGCACGGTGGGCCAGGCCGCCGCCGCGCGCGGGCTGGCGATGCTCGATGCCCCGGTCTCCGGCGGGACCGCCGGTGCGCAGGCCGGCACGCTGACCTTCATCGTCGGCGGCGAGGCCGATGCGCTGGCGCGCGCCCGGGACGTGCTGCAGGCCATGGGCAAGAACATCTTCCACGTCGGTGCCAGCGGCGCCGGTCAGGTCGCCAAGCTGTGCAACAACATGGCCCTGGGCGTGATCATGGCGGTGACCGGCGAGGCCATCGGCCTGGGCGTGGCGCACGGGCTGGACCCGAAGGTGCTCTCGCAGATGATGGCCGTCAGCACCGGGCGCAGTTGGGCCACCGAGGTGTGCAACCCCTGGCCGGGCGTGCTGGAGAATGCCCCGGCTTCGCGCGGCTACAGCGGCGGCTTCGGCAACGACCTGATGCTCAAGGACCTGGGCCTGGCCGTGGAGGCGGCGATGGGCGTGGGCGCGACCATCCCGCTGGGCGAGCTGGCGCGCAACCTCTACGCCATGAACAAGCAGGCCGGGCGCGGCGGGCTGGACTTCTCCAGCGTGGTGCAGCTGGTCAGCGACAAGGCCGTCTGACGCGCCGCGCGCGCCTAGGGCTTGCAGGTTTCCTGCACGATCCGGCGGACCCGATCGTAGTCGGCCTTGCGGCTGGCCTGGTCCTGTGGCCGCGCATAGCGCCAGGCGACCTCGGCCTCGCCCAGGCGCTTTTTCCAGGCCGGACACAGTGCCTGGTCGGTCACCCGCGCGCACACGTCGTGGATGACCTCGCACGCCTTGCCGGAACCGGCGAACGCGTTGCCATCCAGGCCCACCGTCTTGAGCGGCGCGCAGCGTGACTGCGGTTCGGCCTGCTCGGTGAGGTAAGTCCCGCGGTCGTAGGTGGTGCACTTGAACAGGATCGGCGGGGGGAGCGCATCGGTTGCCGGCGCGCCATCGTCATCGTTGCCGCTGCTGGAAGGACCACGCCCGGCAAGGGCGTCGGCCGCCGCATCGTCCTTGTGCAGGCTGGGATCCTCGATCAGGGTCATGCCGTTGATGGTCTGGATGGTCTGCACCGGCGCATCGTCCGCAGCGGGCACGGCGGCGGAGGGCGACGCATCGGCCGGCGGCGGCACAGGACGGGCGCTGGCGGACGGGGTCGTGGGGCGTCCGGGCGAGGGCAGCGGCATGGCCGCCACGCCCTGGACGGCGCGCTTGGGCAGCGGCATGGCCGCCACGCCCTGGACGGCGCGCTTGTCACTCTTGCTGCCGGCTGGGCAGGGGCTGTTCTGCACGGTCGTGGCGCCCTGGGGATCGGTGCAGCGGTAGATCACGGTCGCCGGCCCGCTAGGCGCAGGCGGCGCGGCGGGCGTGGGATCGTCCGCGCTCAGGTGCAAGGGCGGTGGCGGCGTGCTGGGCACGGGCGCGGGATCTTTTGCCGGCGTGGCCTGCCTGGGTGCGGGCGCACTCAGCGCCGGAGGCAGGGGCTGGGTCGCGACATCCTTCACCTCGCGCTTGTCCTGCCGGCTGCCGTCCGGACACGGCGTGTTCTGGATGGTCAGCTCGCCCTTTGCGTCGGTGCACTTGTAGATCGTCGTCTGTGTAAACGCGCCACCGGCGCACGACAGGCTGGCCAGCAGCAGGGTGGCCGTGGCCCAGGGCTTGAACAGCATCAGTCAGCTCCGCAATCGTTGTCCAGGCGTGCGTCCAGCCCGCGTTGTTCCTTGTCCAGGGCGTGGCGCTCGCTCTGCAGTGCACTGTGGTACGCGCGTTGGATCTCGTAGCGACGGTCGCGCAGGCGCGCGCAGACCTCGGCCTGCGGCAGCTGATGGCAGCTGTCGTGGATCCAGGTATTGCCGATCGGCACCAGGCCGCCGCGTGAGTGCCGGTCGCGATAGCCCAGCGACCACAGCGGCACCAGGCGCGGATTGCCGTCGCCGTTGTCGCTGGTGTAGGTCTTGCCTTCTTCGGTGGTGCATTCGTACATCGGGCGCGGCGGCGTGCGATAGACCACCACCTCGCGAGGCGGCGGCGGGGCCGGCGCCGCCGATGTCGGTACCGGCGCGGTGGCGCCAGGTGGCGGCGCAGGCGGATCGGTGGGGCGCGTCATCTCGATCACCTCCTGACGCTGCCCCGGCTTGCAGGGCGTGTCGCGCAGCGCCACCGCGCCGTCGGCACCCTGGCAGCGATAGACCGTGACCTGATCGGCGCGGGCCGGCGCTGACGACAGCGCGCAAGCCAGGGCGAACGACAGGGGCAGGAGGAGGTGTTGCTTCATGCGCGCATCTTGCGCGCCGACGGGCAGAGGCGAAAGGGTCAGCGTGCCGGGGTTCAGGCCCGCAGCACGTGCCCGCTGACCGCGTCACGGATGACACTGGGCCGGGTCAGGCCACCGGTCGTGCCAGGCAGGACGCCATCCAGGCGCGGCAACAGCTCGGGGTCCAGGTCTTCGAACGTCGTCACCGATGGGCGTCCGCTCAGGTTGGCGCTGGTGGAAACCAGGGGCCCCCTGAACGCCTCGCACAGCGCGATGACCAAGGGATGGTTGGTGACGCGGACGGCGATGCCGGCGTGGGCACCGGTCACCCAGGCCGGGGCCTGGGCCGAGGCCGGGACGATCCAGGTGTTGGGGCCCGGCCAGCTCGCCATGACCTCGGCGATGCGCGGCTGGGGCAGCGCGCTCCAGTCCAGGACCGGGGCCAGTTGGGCAACCTCGCCGGCGATCAGGATCAGGCCCTTGTCGACCGGTCGCGCCTTGATCGCCAGCAGCTTGTCGACCGCCGCCTGCGACATCGGGTCGCAGCCCAGGCCCCAGACGCCCTCGGTCGGATAGGCCAGCACGCCGCCGTCGTGCAGCAGCGTGACGGCATCCTGGAGCGACAGGGTCGGGGCGCTCACCGCATGGCCTCTTAGAACGGCGCCGGGCCCTGGGTGGCGTCCTTCTTGGAGACCGTCTTCTTGGCTGCGGTCTTCTTGGCGGCCGCCTTTTTCACCGTCTTCTTGGCGGCTTTCTTGGTGGCCTTCTTCGCCGCCGGCTTCTTCTCGGCCGAATCGGCCTTGGCGGTCGTCTTCTTGGCCGCAGTCTTCTTCGCGCCGAAACCCTTGCGCACCGGCTTGCCCGTCTCTTCCAGCAGCTTGACCACTTCGTCCAGGGTCAGCGAGGCCGGCTCGCGGTCCTTGGGGATCTTGCCGTTGAGCTTGCCGTCGGAGATGTACGGGCCGAAGCGGCCGTTGAGCACCTGGATGTCGCTGCCGTCGAACTCCTTGATGATGCGGTTGCGCGCGATCTCTTCCTTCTCTTCGATCAGGAACACCGCGCGGGCCAGGTCGATCGTGTAGGGGTCATCTCCCTTCTTCAGCGAGGCATAGGTGCTGCCGCGCTTGGCGAACGGGCCGAAGCGGCCGATGCCCACGCTGACCGCCTCGCCCTTGTCCTCGCCCAGCGCGCGCGGCATCAGGAACAACTCCAGCGCCTGCTCCAGGGTGATGGTATGCATCGACTGGCCCGGACGCAGCGAGGCGAACTTGGGCTTCTCCTCGGCGTCCTCGGCGGTGCTGCCGATGGCTGCGTACGGCCCGAAACGGCCCAGGCGCACGCTGACCGGCTTGCCGGTCTTGGGATCGGTGCCCAGCTCGCGGGCGCCGGTGGCCTCGGAGCGGTCGACCGACTCCTTCTTTTCTTCCACCAGCTTGTTGAACGGGCCCCAGAACTTCTCCATCAGCGGGATCCAGTCCTCCTCGCCGCGGGACACCGCGTCCAGGTCGTCCTCCAGCTTGGCGGTGAAGTCGTAGTCCACGTACTGGGTGAAGTGCCCGGACAGGAACTTGCTGACCGCACGCCCCACGTCGGACGGGCGGAAGCTGCGGCCTTCCATCTCCACGTACTTGCGGAAGATCAGGGTCTGGATGATCGAAGCGTAGGTGGAGGGACGGCCGATGCCGTATTCCTCCAGCGCCTTGACCAGTGCTGCTTCAGTGAAGCGCGGCGGCGGCTGGGTGAAGTGCTGCTCGGCGTTGATCCGGTCCAGCACGATGCGGTCGCCCGGCGCCATCTTGGGCAACTTGCGGCCTTCGTCCTCGTCCTCGGCGCTCTTGGTGTCCTTGCCTTCCTCGTACACGGCCAAAAAGCCCGGAACCACCACGGTGGTGCCGCTGGCACGGAAGGCGTGATCGGCGCCGGCGGCCAGCTCGACACTGACGGTGTTGAGCGTGGCCGGAATCATCTGGCAGGCCACCGCGCGCTTCCAGATCAGTTCGTACAGGCGGCGCTCGTCATCGGACAGGAACTTGCTCACCTGCGCCGGCGTGCGCAGGGCCGAGGTGGGACGCACGGCTTCGTGCGCTTCCTGGGCGTTCTTGGACTTGGTCTGGTAGGTGTTGGGCTTGTCCGGCAGCGAGGCGGTGCCGTAGTCGCGGGCGATGACGTCGCGGATCTCGTCCAGCGCGTCCTGCGACAGGTTCACCGAGTCGGTACGCATGTAGCTGATCAGGCCGACCGTGCCCTCGTCACCGATGGCCACGCCTTCGTACAGCTTCTGCGCGACCTGCATGGTCTTGCGCGTGGTGAAGCCGAGCTTGCGCGAGGCTTCCTGTTGCAGGGTGGAGGTGGTGAACGGCGGGGCCGGGCGGCGCTTGCGTTCCTTGCTGGCCACGTCGGTGACGTGCAGCGCGCCTTGGGCCGCCTGCTGAATGCGCAGGCGCGCGGCCTCGGCGGTGTCGCCATCGGTGACGGTGAACTGCTCGAACTTCTGCCCGTCCAGCTTCACCAGCTTGGCGCTGAAGTGCTGCGCCGGATGCGCGCACTCGGCGGCGATGGACCAGTATTCGCGGGCGATGAAGGCTTCGATCTCCTCCTCGCGCTCGACGATCATGCGCAGGGCCGGGCTCTGCACGCGGCCGGCGGACAGGCCGCGCTGGACCTTGCGCCACAGCACCGGCGAGAGATTGAAGCCCACCAGGTAATCCAGCGCGCGGCGCGCCTGCTGCGCATCGACCAGGTCGCCGGCAATGCTGCGCGGCTTGGTCATGGCCTCCTTGATCGCGCGCGGCGTGATCTCGGTGAACACCACCCGGTGCATGGGCTTGTCACCGACCAGGTTGCGCTCTTTCAGGATCTCGGCGATGTGCCAGCTGATCGCCTCGCCCTCGCGGTCCGGGTCGGTGGCCAGGAAGATGTCGTCGGCGGACTTGGCGGCCTTGGCGATGGCGTCGACGTGTTTCTCGTTCTTCTCGATCAGGTCGTAGCGCATGGCGAACCCGTTGTCCGGGTCGACGGCGCCTTCCTTGGGGACCAGATCACGCACGTGCCCGTACGAGGCCAGGACGGTGAAGTCCTTGCCGAGGTATTTGTTGATCGTCTTGGCCTTGGCCGGGGACTCGACGATGAGCAGGTGCTTGGGCATCAGTGGGGTTCGATTCAGTACGGGCCGCGCGGGGCGGCGAGTGTGCGCCAGATTGGTGAGGGGAAGAAGGCGACGCCCGGTCCTTGCGGCGCCGGGCGTTCAGCTTCGTTCTATTTATAGTGGAATCACGGCCGTGGTCCGCCTGTCAAGCCGGCCGGTCGCCCGGGATGCGTCAGTGGTTGCCCATGGCGCCCGCGATTCCGGCGAAGACGATGATGGCCGCGTAGCCCAGGACGGCCAGCGCGGCCAGGACCAGCATGGCGATGGTCACCCCGCCCAGTTCGCGGCGCTGACGCTCCGGATGCGCGGTAAAGGCCCAGCGATCCACCACCAGGGTGTCGCACATCATGTCGTGGACGCCCTGCTTGCGCTCGGTGACCCCGGCCATGACCGCCGAGGCGATCAGGGTGATGTTGCAGGTCACCGCGCCCAGTAAGAACAAAGCGGCGAAGCGGCCCAGGCTGCGCAGGATGGACAGGCGCTCGCCGTTGGCTCGGACCACCTTGATCCCCACGGCCATCTTGCCCAGCGTGGCCTGGCTGCCGGAGGCGTGCATCAGGGTGTAGTAGGCCCCCTGCACGACGAACGGTACCAGGTAGAACAGCAGCACGAAGGTCACGCCCATCGCCCCGCCCAGCGGCGAGCGGCCCCGCTCCAGGTCGGAGAACAGGCTGCCGCCCACGCCCATGATCAGCACGACGACGAACAGCACGACCAGCATCGCCGCGCCGATGATCAGGCCATCGAGCGTCGAGGCGGCCAGGCGCTTGAGGAAGCCGGCATACACGATCTCTCCCCCGGCGACGGGGGCGGCTTGCATGCTGAGCGTGGACGCCGGCGCCGCGTACGGGGAGGCCTCGGCGGCGGGAGCGGAGCTCCAGGCGTCGGGTAGTGGGCGCTGGCTCGCCTGCGGTGCCATGTCGGCCAGCAGGCCCAGTTCGCCGGCCAGTTCGCTTAGCGGCTGCCAGTGGGCGAGGCCGTCGCGCCAGACCAGCGCATCCAGGCCCACGTGGCCATCGCGGAAGGCCTGGGTCAGCTCGGGCGCGCTCATGGGCCCGTGACGCTGGCGGTCACGGTCTGCGTAGTACCAGTTGGACATCGTTTCCCCGTGGTTCTCGGAATTTCCCCGGGCGCGACCTTAACCGACCGGCGCCGGCAGGCCTAGACCAAGCCGGGGTCTAGGTGGAATCGGTACACCCGCGCGTGCTGGCGTCGTGGGCCGAATGCGGCGTGGGGCGTGCGCGCGCCAGGCCCATGTCCGCGGGGCACGCGGGCTATGGGGAACCGGCAGCCGCCGATCCGCTGGAACGGCATTGGCGGGGCAGCACCTTGTCGGGCAGCTCCGAGCTGCACGTCCAGGTCTCGCCTGCGCGTTCCAGCCAGATCCGCTTGCCATCCAGTTTTTTCTGCTCGGGCCGATGCAGGACCAGCTCCATCCCGCAGGCGCCCGTCTCGAAGCGGCCGATGGTGATGCTGGACAGGGACGCGCCGGCGTAGTCGATGGCTGCGCGCAGGGGCGGCTGGCCGTTCTCGGGGCACTGCCCGCCGGGCGTGTGCGCGATGGCGGTCTGAACCTGGGCCTGGACCGGGGCGGCTTCGAGCAGCGCCTGGGCCACCGCGGCACGGGTCACATAGTCCTGATAGGCGGGGATGGCGATCGCGGCCAGGATCGCCAGGACAGGCACCGCGCAGGCAACGGCGATGATCGCCGCGATCGCGCAGCCGGACAGGCCGCGACGTGCCTTGCTTGGTGCGACCGGGGCGGGGGCGCCAGGAAGCGGCGGTGGTGCCGGTGGCCGAGCCGGGCCAAGCCCGAGTTCCGGCCGCACCGTGCCCAGGGTCTGCCATTGGGCCAGACCCTCGCGCCAGAGCAGGGTGTCATCGTTGACGGCGCCCATCTGCAGCAGGCGGGCGAGTTCTTGTGCGGACACCGGACCTTCAGGTCGCGCGTCACGCTGGTAGTGCCACTGCGCCAAGGTGTTCCCCTCTTGCATCCCTGCGCCGCCGGGCCGGCCCGGCGGCGGATCGTCAGTGCACCGGCTCCGGTTCGTCGGCGAACATCTGCGTTTCCATCCAGGCGTAGGCCGCCTCAGAGCCTGGCTGGTTGAACAGCACCATCAGGACCACCCATTTCAGGTCGTCCAGGTCCAGCTCGTCCTGATCAAGGGCCATGGCCCGATCCAGCACCAGCTCGCGCTGGTCGCTGTCCAGGATGCCGTGCTGCTCGAGGAACATCAGGAAGCCACGGCCTTCCACGTCGAGCTTTTCAAGCTCGGGGCCGTAGAACACCCGGGTCGGCCCGTCGACACGGGGCTCGGTGCTGGCCGGCCGCTGTTCGGCCAGCGCATCGAGCCAGTCGAAGGCCTTGTTGATCTCGGTGGGGCTGAAACCGGCCTGGATCAGGCCGTTCTGAAGGGAGTCGCGGTCGCGGACCGGGTCGGCGTCTTCGGTGAAATAGTGTTCAAACAGATACAGCAGGACGTCCAGGATGCTCTCTTTCATTGCCCTCGGCCTGTGCTTCCAAAGCACTGTGGAGGTGGGAAAACTACGATCTGCGTGAGTAGCGCCCGTGTTCGACCGCTACCTGCCCATCCAGTTCCATGACCAGCAGCATGGAGGACAGTGTGGCGGCCGTCAATCCAGTTCGCTTGACCAGCGCATCCATACCGGTAGGGTCGTGGCCCAGTGCGTTCCACAAGCTCTGGTAGTCAGGGTCCTGTGGTGCCCTGGGCTGAACGGCCCCCTCGCGGGGGCCGTGTGCCACCGGCATTTGGCTGTCATGCAAGCCTTGGGCCAGCTGTCCGAGCAGGGGCGCCAGGGCGGCGATCACCTCTTCGGGATCCTCGACCAGCAGGGCGCCGTCACGGATGAGGCGGTGACAGCCGCGGGCCATGGGGTTGTCGATCGAGCCGGGCAGGGCGAAGACCTCGCGTCCGGCCTCGGCCGCAAGCCGGGCGGTAATCAAGGCGCCGGAGCGTTCGGCCGCCTCGATCACCAGGGTGCCCAGCGCCAGCCCCGCCAGCACGCGGTTGCGACTGGGGAAGTGCGGCGCTCGGGCCTGGGTGCCCGGCGGGAATTCACTGGCGACCGCGCCGGCCTCGACCAGGCGCTTGCGCAGAGGGGCATGCCGGGCCGGATAGGCCAGGTCCGTGCCGGTCCCGACGATGGCCACGGTCCTGCCATTGGCGGCCAGCGCCGCCTGATGCGCAGCCGCATCCACCCCTGCGGCCATGCCGCTCATGACGGTGAAGCCCGCCGCGGCCAGCGCCTGGGCGAAACGGCGCGCGTGGTCGGCGCCGCCAGCGGTGGGCTGACGGCTGCCGACCACGGCCACCCCGGGGTGGCACAGCAGGCTGGCATCGCCTTCGACGAACAGCGCCAGCGGGGGCGAGGCGATCTGTCGCAGCAGCGACGGATAATCGCCGTGGCGCCAATGCAGCAGCGTGTGCCCGGGCGCTTCCAGCCAGTGGGCGCATCGCGCCAACGCGGCCTCGTTCGGAGTCTTGAGGCGTTCGCATCGCCGTTCGTCCAGGCCAGCCGCGCGCCAGGCGCCGACGCCTTCGGCCAGGGCGGCGGCGGCGCTGGGGTGCGTGTCCAGGAGTCGCCGTCTCGGGGCGGTCGCGCCTCCGGCCAGGATCAGACGCAGCAGGGCGTGAAGTTCCTCGTCCATGGCGCCAGCGTGGCGTCCAGACGAGGACGGCGCCCTCAGGCGCCGTCCTCGATCCACGTAGGAAAACTCCGCTCAGTCCAGGCTGGCGGTCGCGGTGGTCGGCTGGCCGGCGTCCGGATCACGCAGGAAGTAGCCCACGCGCGACGGCGCCGAGCCTTCCATGATCAGGCCGTAGCTGACCTTGTCGAAGGTGCGGAAGATCATCACGTGCGCGGCGTACTGGTCGGGCATCTTGTTGCGGCCCTGGCCGGATTTCTTGGTCTCGGCGATGCGCGAGGTGTTGCCCTTGAAGGGGTCCAGCTTATAGCTGCCCGGACGCCACACCGACAGCACGGTGCCGTTGTCCAGGCCCTCGCGGGCGCCGCCGGACAGGGCCACCACGTCGTGTGCACCACCGTAGGACATCGTATCGGCCACGGACATGATGCGCACCTTGCCGTCTTCCAGTGCGGTCTTGGGTGGGTGCGGGAAGAACTGCAGGTCGTAGGGCTGGGCCTGGACCGGCAGGATGCGGTCACCGGCGCGGACTTCCCGGCCGTTGCCTTCCAGCTTGATCGTGGCGGTCTCGCCGTCAGCGTCCACCGCGGTGACGGTGCCCACGCTCATCTGCTCCAGTTCGTAACCCAGGAAGTCGCTGTGCTCGTTGGGAACCTCGACTTGCTTCCACAGGCTGCCTTCGCCCTTGATGTAGTCGCCCTGCCTGTCCAGGTCGTAGCTGGGCTTGGGTTCGTCGTAGAGCTTGGTCGGGCGCACCACCGCATAGCGCTGGCCCACCTGGGCCGCGTCCAGGCCGACCACGTAGACGTCCTGGTCGCCGAAGGCGCGCAGGCGGTCATCCTGCAGGCCGGCCACATAGGGCAGGTCCTCAAAATCGTCGACCACGCGCATGTTGCGCAGGAACGGCTCGATATCTGACAGCGGCAGGCCGTTGATCGGCGCGTCCTGGCGCGGGCCGGGCTGCACGCTCGCCACCCGGTCCAGGTACGCCAGCGAGATCACATCGCCCGGATAGATCAGGTGCGGATTGGCGATCTGCGGGTTGGCCTGCCAGATCTCCGGCCAGAGCCAGGGCTTCTTCAGGAAGCGCGCGGAGATGTCCCACAGGGTGTCGCCCTTCTTCACCACATAGGTGTCAGGGTGGTCGCCGACCATTTCCTGCGCGGTCGCGTAGGCGGCAAGGGTCAGGAACGCGACAGCCGCAGCTGTACGAAAGTGTTTGAACATGGCGGTATGTACCTGATTCCCCAACAGGCGGTCGGCACTATAGTCCAGAAATCACAGGCCGGCGCAAGCGCTGCGTCGGCAGGCGCTGCGCTAGAATGGCCGATGACTTGCCAGATCCACGCTGGCGCCCCATGTAGGTCCCACCATGGCACAGCTCCCCATCCTTGAATTTCCCGACCCCCGCCTGCGCACGCGCGCGGTGCCGGTCACGCCCGAAGAGGTCGGTACGCCGGCTTTCCAGACGTTGCTCGACGACATGTTCGAGACCATGTACGACGCGCCGGGCATCGGCCTGGCCGCCAGCCAGGTGGATGTCCACAAGCGCTTCATGGTGATCGACGTCAGTGAAGAGAAGGGCGGCCCGCGGGTGTTCATCAACCCCGAAATCGTCGACAAGGCCGGCGAACAGGTCTATCAGGAAGGCTGCCTGTCCGTCCCGGGCATCTTCGCCGATGTCACCCGCGCCGATGAGATCACCGTCCGCTTCCTGGACCGCACCGGCACCGCGCAGGAGTTGCACGTCGACGGCCTGCTGGCGGTGTGCATTCAGCACGAGATGGACCACTTGGACGGCAAGCTCTTCGTCGATTACCTCTCCCCGCTCAAGCGCGAGATGGTCAAGAAGAAGCTGGCCAAGGCGCGCCGCAACGCCGCTTGAGGTGAGCCTGCCGGGCGTTCCCGCGGGAGCCCGGCTCGACGCTCCGCGCAGGCGGGTCGCTTTTGTATTTCAGGATCAGGGCCGTCACCCATGAAAATCGTCTTCGCCGGCACGCCGGACTTCGCCGTGCCGTCGCTGCGTGCGGCCGCCCGCCACAATGAAGTGATCGCGGTCTACACCCAGCCTGATCGCCCCGCCGGGCGCGGTCGCGGGCTGGCGGCCTCGCCGGTCAAGCTGGAGGCGGTCAAGCGCGGCATCCCGGTGCTGCAGCCAGAGACCCTGAAGCATCCAGACAGCCAGGCGGCACTGCGGCAGATGGCCCCGGACATCATGATCGTGGTCGCTTACGGGTTGATCCTGCCCCGTGCGGTGCTGGAGATTCCCCGCTTCGGCTGCTGGAACGTGCATGCCTCGCTGCTGCCGCGTTGGCGCGGCGCCGCGCCGATCCAGCGCGCGATCGAGGCCGGCGATGCTGAAAGCGGCGTGTGCCTGATGCAGATGGAGGCCGGACTGGACACCGGGCCGGTGCTCCTGCGCCAGGCCACGCCGATCGCCGATACCGACACCGGTGGCCAGCTGCATGACCGACTGGCCGAGTTGGGCGCACAGGTGCTGTCCGACGGCCTGGGCCTGCTGCGCGCCGGCATGCGACCGGTGCCGACCCCGCAGCCGGCAGGCGGGGTGACCTACGCCCACAAGCTGGACAAGGCCGAGGCGCGGCTGGACTGGCAGCAGCCGGCCGAGGTGCTGGCGCGCAAGGTCCGGGCCTTCGTGCCCTGGCCGATCGCCGAAGGCGTCGTGGCCGGTGAGCGCCTGCGCATCCATGGCGCCGTGGCGCTGGAGCTGCGTCATCAGGCCGCCCCGGGGACCTTGCTGATGGCGTCCAGGCAGGGCCTGGACATCGCCTGCGGGCAGGGCGCGCTGCGCCTGCGGACCGTCCAGCGCGAGGGCGGCAAGGCCATTACTGCCGCCGATTATCTCAACGCGCGACGCGACCTGATCAGCGCATGAGCACCCAGGCCGGCGTCGTGGTGCGGGTGATGGCGGCCCGCGTGCTGGATGCCGTCCTGCACCGCGGCCGCTCGCTCAAGGCGGAGCTGGCGACATCGCTGCCCCGGTTGGAGGACACCCGCGATCGCGCCCTGCTGGAGGCGATCTGCTTCGCCGCGCTGCGCGGGCGGGCAGGGTACGACGCGGCACTGGCCGCCTGGATGCCACGTCCGCTGCAGGCGCGCGACAACGAACTGCGCGCGCTGCTGCTGGCGGGCATGGCGCAGTTGGATTCCCTGGGCCTGCCGGCCCATGCCGCCCTGTCGGCCACGGTCGAGGCGGTACGGACCCTGGGCCGCCCGCACCAGGCGGGGATGGTCAACGCGCTGCTGCGCAGAACCCAGCGCGAGGGCGTCCCGCAGGTTGATGCCTCGGCCGCCTGGCCACGCTGGCTGGCGCAGCAGGTGCGGGCCGACTGGCCGGGTCACGCGGACGGGATCTTCGCGGCCAGCGCACAGGCCGCGCCGCTGTGGCTGCGCGCCAACCGGCGCCTGGCGGACCGGAATGCCTGTCGCGCCACGCTCGCCGAGGCGGGGTTCGAGACCGAGATCTTTGAGACTCTGCCCGATGCGCTAAGCCTGCCTGGGTCGGTGGCCGTGGCGGGCCTGCCCGGCTTCGCCGACGGCGCACTGTCGGTCCAGGACGGCTCGGCGCAGCAGGTGGCGGATCTGTTCACCCTGGAGGACCAGGCCCGGGTCCTGGATGCCTGCGCCGCGCCCGGTGGCAAGGCCGCGCACCTGCTGGAGCGCCAGCCTGGGCTGCGGCTGACCGCACTGGACGTCGATGCCCGGCGCCTGCGCCGCGTGGCCCAGACGCTCGAGCGCGTCGAGGTGCTGGCGGACCTGAAGACGGCGGACGCCAGCGTGCCGGACGCGTGGTGGGACGGAGTGCCCTTCGATGCGGTGCTGCTGGACGCGCCGTGTTCGGCCACCGGTATCGTGCGTCGCCAGCCCGACGTGCTGCTGCATCGCCGGGACACCGATATCGTCGCGCTCACCGCGCTTCAGGCCCGGCTGCTCGAGGCGGCCTGGCAGGTGCTGGCCCCCGGCGGGACGCTGGTCTACGCCACCTGTTCGCTGCTGGCCGCCGAGAACGCCGACCAGGTCGATGCCTTCGTGCAGCGGCATCCCGAGGCCGTGGCGGACGATCCGGGCGCGGCGTTCGGCCATGCCTGTGGCCAGCGGGCCGCCTTCCGCCAGCGTCTGACCGGCGAAGCGGGAATGGATGGCTTTTTCTACGCTCGCCTGCGCAAGGCCAGCGCGCCACCTGCTTGAAGCCATCAGGCGCCAACGCCCTTCCGACAGCCCCCGTTTATCATTCCGCGCCATGCGTCAGATGACCTTCGCCAAGACCCGTTCCCTCGACACCTGGCTGCTCTTCATCACTGCCCTGCTGGTCATCGGCGCCGGCATCGGCCTGCGCGATCCGTGGCCGGCCGACGAGCCGCGTTTTGCGCTGGTCGCCAAGCAAATGGTGGAAAGCGGCAACTGGCTGTTCCCGCATCGCGGCGTGGAGCTGTATCCCGACAAGCCGCCGATGCTGATGTGGCTGGAAGGGCTGTTCTTCCTGATCACGGGCAACTGGCGGGTCGCGTTCCTGATGCCCTCGCTGATCGCCACGATGGGCGCGATCTGGTGCGTGAAGAACCTGGGCCAGCGGCTGTGGACGCGCAAGGTCGGCCTCTACGCGGGCTGGGCGCTGCTGTTCGCCTTCCAGTTCACCTACCAGGCCAAGCGCGCGCAGATCGATGCGTTGGTGCTGGGCATGATCACCCTGGCCAACTACGGCCTGCTGCGGCACCTGCTGAAGGGCCCGGACTGGAAGATGTGGGTGCTGGGCTGGTTCTTTGCCGGTCTGGGCACGATCACCAAGGGCGTGGGTTTCCTGGCGCTGCTCAGCATCGTGCCGGCGGCGGTGGCCTCGGTTCGCGGCTGGCCGGGCGTCAAGGTGGGGGTGGGCGACCGCCGCTTCTGGCTGGGGCCGCTGGCGTTCCTGGTCGCCGTGTCGGTCTGGCTGGTGCCCATGGTCTCCACGGTGCTGTTGTCCGGTGATCCCGAGCACCGCGCCTATCTCAACGACATCTTGTTCCGCCAGACCGCCAAGCGCTATGCCAATTCCTGGGACCACCCGCAGCCGGCGTGGTACTTCCTGGAAGTCATGTTCATGTGGGCGCCGACGATCCTGGCGCTGCCGTGGGCGATCCGGCCATGGGCGCGGCGCCTGCGCCTGCGGCACGATCCGCGCTACCTGGTGCCGATTGCGTGGTGGTTGATCGTGCTGGTGTTCTTTTCCATTCCGCATGGCAAGCGCGACGTCTACATCATGCCGGCCCTGCCCATGGTCTGTCTGGCGCTAGCGCCCTTGCTGCCGGGCTTGCTGCGCAAGCCGGGTCCACAATGGCTGGCCCGTGGATTCGCCCTGGTGCTGGCCCTGGCCACGCTGGGCATGGGCATTGCCATGCTGACCGGCGACCCCTCCTTCGAGCGCAAGCTGCATACCGATCGCGGCATGAGCGAGGTGGTCACCGCGACCCTGGCCTACGTGCTGGTGGCCATGGGTACCTGGGGCATGGGCAGCGTGCTGATGTTCCGGCGTCGACCGGTGGTGGGGTTGTTGTCCACCCTGGGCGCGATCTGGGTGCTGTATGGCATCGCCCTGGCACCCTTGGTCAACGACTCCAGTTCGGCGCGGGGGGTGATGATGGCCACCGCCCGCCGGATCGGTCCGGATGCCGAACTCGGCCTGGTGGCCTGGAAGGAGCAGAACCTGCTCATGACCCAGTCCAGGACGACCAATTTCGGCTTCCGGATGCCGTGGAAGGAGCAGTTGCGGCTCGGCCTGGCCTGGCAGGCGGAGAAGCCGACCACACGCTGGCTGCTGATCCAGGACGTGTCGCTCCCGGCCTGTGTCGACCGTGCCTTGGCTGACAATATCGGCGACTCCAATCGTCGGGGTTGGTGGCTGGTGCCGATGACGGCGCGGGCACACTGCCCGGCTTCGCCTGAGATACCTTTCGACGACGCCGCGCGTGCTGCGCGGATCGAAGCGGGCGATGAGTGAGCCCGCGTTCGGGCTTGATCGCGTAGAACGAGGCGATGCGGGCACATCCTGACCGAGCGTTGTGGTTCGACCAGCCATTTCCCGATGGCTTGCGCCTGCGCGCCGCGCGCGGGCTATACGCGCTTGCCCTGGTCCTGATGCCCGCCTGTCTGATTGCCACGCCCTGGGGCCTGACGCCTGCAGCCTGCTGCACCCTGGCGGCGGTCTTGCTGGCGCCAGACCGGCTGTGGGCCGCGCGCCGCGCCGCCGGCTGGCCGGTGCTGGGCATGCTCCTGGTGGCGCTTTGCGTCGTTGGCGTCGTGAGCTTTTCCGTCCTGGTGCATCAAGACACCTGGAGCGAAGCCGGCACTCGGGGACGGGTGCTGGTGATCCCCTTGGCCAGCCTGCTGGTCCTGGGCCTGTCGCCCCCGCGCGCGGCGCTCTGGAGCGGCGCGGTGATCGGACTGATCGGCGCCTGTGTCGTCGCGTTGGTCCAGACCTTACAGGGCGTGGACCGGGCCGATGGCTGGAACAACGCGATCACCTTCGGCGACATGGCGGTGCTGCTGCTGGTGCTGGTCGTGTTCCTGCGTCCTTCGGGGCGGTTTGTCTTGACCGTGGTGGCGACCGCCGCAGGCCTGGTGGCGATCGGACTGAGCGGAACGCGCGGGGCCTGGCCGGCTGCGGCCCTGGTGGTGGCCATCGCCTTGTTTGCCCGCGGCAGCAGCGGCGGAGTGCACCGGCTCGAGGCCTGGGTGCTGGCCGTGCTGGCGCTGGCCGCGGTGGCTGCGGTGTCACCCCAGGTGCAGCAGCGTGTCGATGCACTCCAGATCGACATGCTGCGCTATGCGTCCGGTGATTCGGATACCTCCGCCGGAGCGCGTCTGCAATTGATGGGCCTGGCTGGCGACGAGCTCGAAGCCGATCCCTGGGTGGGCGTGGGCGTGGGCCGTTTCGAGCGGGTGCTGGCCGCCGCACCGGCCTGCCAGGTCGCCGTGCCGGATGCCTGGTGCCAACTGGGGCATGCGCACAGCGATTTCCCCGAGTGGGGCGCGACGATGGGCAT
>Ga0222713_10002638_pt1 | contig 19021 bp, 17 predicted proteins | sample C33_649DmetaG_FD_165061 | JGI IMG/M metagenome (GOLD analysis project Ga0222713, IMG submission 165061) | Estuarine water microbial communities from San Francisco Bay, California, United States - C33_649D | ecosystem: Environmental > Aquatic > Marine > Unclassified | place: USA: California...
ATTTAGCCTCTTCATTTCCTGACTGAATACATAGCGTTTGGGTCAATGAGGATTTAATGTGAATATAATTATTTGGTTTTTCAGGCACATACTTTGTTCGATAATTTTGAAAATTATCAGTATTTAAAAAGTTAGCGCAGTCATTTGAATTGTTTACAGGAACCTCATCAGTCTTAGCAATAATAGGACTAGGTGAAGAATGAGAATGATCATCATGTTCATTGATCCGTATCGGCTCCTCTGATAGGGATACATCCGTTTGATTGTCACTTATTAATGCATCTGCCGGAATTTCATTTTCTTGAAGACTGTGTTCATTTTCAATTGGATCCTTCAGGGCAAGCATTAGTAATAGAGTTACTGCCAGAACGGAAATAATGGTGGTTTTCTTTTTTTTTATCGCAATTCTAATAAGCCTATGAAAATTTGTTTGGGGGGTTAATGTCTGTTTCGAGGGTTCGACTTCTTTACTTGGGCTGGCCTCCTCGTGCATCAGAATATCAGATTGGCTTAAGCCAAGATATTTTATATATTTTTTGGCAGCTATTTCTTTAAAATGCGCATTAAAAAAACCAACATCTAAATCATTTTCAAGTGAATTGATTTGTTGAGAGGATAAGCTGCAAGAGGACGCTGCGTCTTCAAGAGAGAGTTTTGCTCGCTCGCGGGTTGATTTTAATTTATCTGAATTAATAACGTATTTTGACTTGAACAAATTAGATGACCCTGAATAAAATAACAGCCACTAACGTGGGAGCTAATGCACCTGCCAATAGTCCTAGAGGGCTAATCGATTGTTCATCAAAATACTGCTTTAAAATACTGATTCCTGCAGGATTAGGTGCATTAGCAATCACGGTGAGTCCGCCTCCCGTAACAGCACCAGCCACCAGTGAAATTTTAAAGGGATCACTCAGCCCATCAACCAAGGATCCTAGATAGGTTAATGCCGCATTGTCAGTAAAAGCGGTTAAAATTGTCGCTCCAAAATATACAGCATTATCACTCATTGAGACTAAAATGGGTTGCAACCACCATTGCTGAACGCCCCCAATGACCACCAGCCCAGCCAAGAAAAAAGCAACCAATAAAGCTTCTTTTAGAATTAATTCAGATTGATAATGTTTGTAAGCTGTTGTGATACCGAGAAAAAATAAAAAAAGCGACATAAACACTGCTGGGTGATGAGCAAAAATGACCACGCCTAAAAGAAATAATAAATGAATGATAGTCAGTACCGAAGGAACAACACTTTTCACTTGTGGGTTAAAGTTTATGTTTTTTATTTCATTTCTGAACAAAAAGGTGAGCAGTCCAGCGTTAATTAAAACAGCGATGGCAGATCTCCAACCAAAGTTTTCAAGCATAAATATAATATCCCAATTCCAGGTCCCAGCCACCATTAGCACAGGTGGTGCAGCATAGGGAGTAAGTGTTCCGCCGATGGAGATATTTACAAATAAGACACCTAAAGTTAGGTACTTCAAGGTGTTGGATAAATTACTTTTATAATACAATCGGCCCAGTAGTAGGGCTGCAAGTGTCATCGCAGCGGGCTCAGTAATAAAGGATCCTAACAGAGGGACAAAACTTAATAATAAGAAAAACATTCCGATCTCTTTTTTAATTGGAATTAACTTACTCAATAAGATGACTAACTTTTCTGAAAATTCAAGAATAGGCTTTGTAGCTGCAATAACCATAATCACAAAGACGAACATGGGTTCAGTGAAGTTTCTTGAATCTACATATTCAACGGCTGATGTTTTGCCCTCAAGAACAAACATAAAAATAACAAGCACCATGGCCCAAAAACCAAAGACAATTTCAACTTCACCCAATAAATGCAGGAGTCCAGAAAATTTTTTGTGGGTGTGCGCTAAATGCTCAAAGTACTTGGTGGAAAAGGTATGTAAAATTGCTATAGCAAAAAGGACTGATCCAATTAAATTGATTGTAGTGATATTATCCATAGCGCGCATTTTATCATGACAACTTATAGGTTTGATAATCAGATCAAATAATTTGTTAAGATGAAGTTGTAAGAAAATTTATTTAAAATTTTAATGACGCGATAATGAAAAATTTAACACAAAGCGATATTCAACATATTATCCAGCTTCATGAACAGGGTGATTACAAGAGCGCCATAAAACAAGCACAAAGCTTTATTAAACATTTACCTAATGAAATATTTTTATGGAATATTTTGGGCGCTTGTTTTGAAAAAATTGGAGATTTGATTAATGCACAAAAATCCTATGTACAGGCGCTAAAAATTAATGATCAGATCCCGGAGATTATATTTAACTTAGGTGCAGTTAAATTCAATTTAAATGACTCTCAAGGTGCATTAGATTGTTATGATCAAGCGATAAGGATCAGGCCTGATTTTGTGGAGGTATTTTTTAATAAAGGAATTTTGTTTCAACAGCTCGGAAATTTTGAAGAGGCTATTGTTAATTATCAAAAAGCAATCCAGCTTCAACCAGGTTTTTATGAAGCATTAAATAATATGGGATCGGTTTATCAGCAGCAAGGGAGATTAGAGGAGGCAATTGATATTTATCGACAATCTTTAATGATTGCCAAAGTGGCTAGAACACATTTTAATTTAGCCGGAGCTCTGAGAAATCAAGGTCAACTAAAATTAGCGATACAAGAATATGAAAATGCAATTAACTTGGAACAAGATAATGCAGAATTTTTTACCGATATTGGGGATGCTCTTTGGCATGATGGAAATATCAATGAGGGGAGGAAGTTCCTCTTAAAAGCGATTGAGGTTGACCCGCAGCATCCAAAAGCCAACTATCAACTCGCTATTTTCTATTATGATAATCAACTATTTGAGTTAGCGATTCCTCATTTTGAGAAAGCTAATCTATATGATGCCCCATCAAGGGCTTTGTATTGCCACTATAAGTTAAAACAATTCAGTCAATTTGAACAAAAATTAAAAAAAGTCATTGGTACAAAGCATACATCCCCCCTGCTTGCTACGCTCTCAAATCATTACGCTGTAAATTTTAATAAATCAGATTTATATAACTTTTGCCCAAATCCACTGGAATTTGTTTTACATGAGAAGGTACCAGAACTCGTGTTTAATAATCACAAGCTGCGATTAGATTTACTATCAGATATCGAGCAAACAGAAATTTCAGATCGCAAGCAAAGCAGGTTATATAACGGGATTCAATCTTCAGGGAATTTATTTCAGCGCAATGAAAAATCATTTCAGCTGTTATCTTTGGCTTTAAAAAAAATGATTCAAAAATATTACGAGATGCATCAAGGGAGTCCTTGTGCATTCATTAAGCTGTTCCCGAAAGACATACAATTTAGCAGTTCTTGGTATGTGAGAATGAAACAAGGAGGGCACTTAAACTCTCATATTCATGAAGATGGTTGGATCAGTGGAGCTGTGTATTTAAGTATTCCAAAGCTGAGAGAAAGTCCTGATGAGGGAGCTATTGAATTAAGTACTGATGGGGATAATTATCCAAAGCAACATAACAACTTCCCCAAATTAACCATTCTTCCTGATGAGGGCGATGTGATTTTTTTCCCATCCTCCGTGTTTCATCGAACAATTCCCTTCAATTCAAATGAAGAGAGAATTTGCATCGCTTTTGATTTAAAGCCAAGCGTTAAGATTTAGTTAATAATAATCTTATTTAAATTTTTGAGAATATCATTCTGAAAGTTGATGTCCTCTTTCAGTAATTTTTTAAAAGCCTGTTGCGGAATTTTTATGACTTTCGCCCAATCAGAAATCACTTTGGCGTTACCCACTCTCTTGGTATTGTTAATGATAGAAAGCTCCCCAAAATATTCATTGTTGTGTAAAACTCTTTTTTGATTATTTATGGTTGTCTCCATTTGACCCTCGACTATAAAGTAGACAAAGGTTGATGGACTTCCATCATTAAACAGGATCTCGTCTTTTTTAAAACGCTCAATTTTATTGCTAAAAAAGTTTTCGATTAAGGTCTGATTTGGCTGCATTAACAACATCCGATATTTATAAACATCTTTATTATAAATAAAGGCAATTAGCTCAACCCCAAAAAGTAATCCTGCAATATTTAAAAATAACCAGATCAAAGAAATAAATAAATTTCTCATGCTTCCGTAAAATATTCCATAAGACTGGCTCATGCTCATGATGACATCAAACATTTCATGCAAAAATATCCATACAGAACAGGTGGCTGCAGCCCCAATGATCAATAATGTTTTTGGTAATCTTTTTATCGGAACCATAATGCTATAAAAAACGGTCATCACGGTAAGCATGAGAATACTGGAAAACAATATTAACAATAATGATTTTTCACTAAAGGGGATAAGGGCGTGGAAGACAGAGGCTAAATTTTGAAGATATTTTGAAATAAAAATGTAACTGAAAAAAAGAAAAATAATCAGCAGCAGCACAATGACATCGATTATTTTATTTGTTAAAAATCGTCTTTTTATTTGGATATTGAAAATTAATTGAAAATTTTTCCTTAATCCATTTGCCAATGGACTTGCAGCCCAAAATAAAATAAAAAACCAAATCCAGCTTAAGCCTTTTGAGTCTGCGGTGAATTTTTTCACTTGAATCATCATCCGCTCAGAAATTTCTGGTAAGAGTTTATTAGTTACATCTTGCAGTTCAAGCAATAAAATATCTGAATTCGATACCCATTTACTTAACAATAAAAAAATCAGAATAATAAATGGAATTAAGGTAAATAAAAAATAAAAACTGGTCGTCGCACACAAAGAAAAGAATCGATGCTGGTTTAAATTCTTTGAAAAGTGTGAAAAGTAAAATTTAGTTTTCCAAAGAAATAAATTCATTAGATTTTTTTAAAGGCTTCTGTGGCTTTGATTAGCGCGTCGGTGATCCCAGTCTCGGATGCTGAATGACCCGCATCAGCTATTAAATGTAATTCTGCATTAGGTAAGGTCTGATGAAGGTCAAAGGCGGTTTGAGGGGGGCAGACCATATCGTATTGGCCTTGAACAATAACCGTAGGAATTTTTTTTAAAGATTGAAGTTTATTTAAAATTTCATCTCCATTCACAAAACAATGATGTTTAATGTAGTGTAATTGAACACGAGCCCTGGCTAACTCATCGTCATAATTAATTTCAGGTTGGTCATCATCATGATCTTCATAGGTTAACTTTAATATGCTTCCCTCAAAACTATTCCAAGCATGAGCCGCTTTTCCAGCAATCTTCAAATCTTGACCAAACACTAATCGAGAGTAATCCGCTACCAGTGAGTCTTTATTAATCGAGTGATGAAAATCTAAAAGTTTTTGATATTTGACTGGGAAAAAAATAGCAACACCTTTAAGAAACCAGTCCAACTCAAATACACGACTTAAAAAAATACCTCTTAAAATCAACCCCCTGACAAGTTTGGGAAATTTGACATAGTAGGCGAGAGCTAGAGTACTTCCCCAAGAACCGCCAAATAAAATCCATTGATCAATATTCAAATGTTTCCGAATTGTTTCAATATCATCGATTAAATCATCTGTCGTGTTATTTACAATTTCACCATTAGGTATACTTTTTCCACAACCACGTTGATCAAACAGAACAATCCGGTAATGTTTAGGATCAAAAAAACGCCTTTGCTTTGGCCCTGTTCCTCCCCCTGGCCCTCCATGCAAAAAAATAATGGGTTTGCCCTTTGGATTGCCTGACTCCTCAACGTAGATGGTGTGACCGGAATCTACCGTCAATGCATGGACTTGATAGGGCTCAATTTCTGGAAACAGGGTCTTCATGGGGCAGCAAACTTTCTTAATATTTATGTTTGTTTCTACTTTAATGTAGCATTATATCTCAATCTAAATGATTTGAAATTTAGGCACTTCCACACTATATATTGATCTATACCGTGTGCAATATACAAGATGTATTAATAAGAAATTTAAATCAAACAATTGTAAATAAATTGTAACAAAACTGTTGCAATTTATAAAAGTTGGGTATAGAGTGTTCAACAAGCACATGAAGTTAGTGCTACAGTAAATGAAATCCACTGTGTAAATTTTTTATAGAGGGGAATTTATTTGCTCTTTTTTTAAACCCTTAGTTTTAACTATGGAGATTTATATAATGAAATTAAATAAAATCAAATTAGCTCTTGGTTTAGTTGCTGGTTTTGCTGTTGCAGCCCCTATGGTTGCTTCTGCTGCTGCTGATCAAGAAAAAGCTATTGCTGATGCGAACAATTGGGCTCACCCACGTGGTAACCACTCAAACAATGGTCACTCAGCTTTAACACAAATCAACAAAGGTAACGTTAAGAACCTTAAAGCTGCATGGACATTCGCGACTGGTGTAAACCGTGGTCACGAAGGCTCACCATTAGTTGTTGGTAGCACAATGTATGTTCACACAGCGTTTCCAAATAACGTTTACGCTTTAGACCTAAACAACGATCAAAAAATCGTTTGGTCATATTTCCCAAAACAAGATCCAAGCGTTCAAGCAGTATTATGCTGTGACAACGTTAACCGTGGTCTAGGTTTTGGTGATGGTAAAGTTATGCTTCAACAGAACGACGGTATCATGGTTGCATTAGATGCTAAAACTGGTAAAGAAGTATGGACTGCTCAAATTACAGATCCAAAAGTTGGTGCTACTAACACTTCAGCTCCACACGTGATTAAAGATAAAGTACTTCAAGGTTGTTCAGGTGCTGAATTTGGTGTTCGTTGCTTCTTTACAGCTCTTAACCTTAAAGACGGTTCTGTAGCATGGAAAGCATACTCAACAGGTCCAGATAAAGAAGTTCTTATCGGTAAAGACTTCAACAAAGACACACCTTTATACTCAGCTCTATCAGTTTACGAAGATGTAAACGGTGGTAACAAACAAGGTGGTTCTTTCAAAAAAGTTCCTACTGACAAACTACAAGGTGGTGTAGCTGACTTAGGTCTTAAAACATGGCTCAAACCACAAGCAGTTAAAGACGGTTGGCAACATGGTGGTGGCTCTGTATGGGGCTGGTGGCCATATGATGCAAAAACAAACTTAGTGTACTACGGTACAGGTAACCCATCAGTTTGGAACCCAGACGTACGTCCAGGTGACAACAAATGGTCTATGACAGTTTTTGCTCGTGACTTAGATACAGGTATGGCACGTTGGGGTATGCAAATGACACCACACGACGAATGGGATTACGACGGTATTAACGAAGTTATCTTATTTGACAAAGGTGGTAAAACATACGCTTGGCACCATGACAGAAACGGTTTTGCTTACACATGGCAAGCTGACAACGGTGTTTTAGTTGCTGCTGAAAAAGTTCACCCATTCGTGAACTGGGCAAATGACGTTGACATGAAATCTGGTGTTCCAAGCAAAGTTGCAGAACACGCAACTCACCAAGATTACAACACTAAAGGTACATGTCCTGCAGCTCTTGGTACTAAAGACCAACAGCCTGCTGCATACTCACCTAAAACTGGCTTAATCTACTCACCACTTAACCACGTTTGTATGACATACGAACCAGTTGAGTCTAAGTATGTAGCTGGTCAGCCATGGGTTGGTGCGACACTTACTATGTTTGCTGGTCCTGACGGTGTAATGGGTGGCTTTGCTGCTTATGACCCAATGACTAACAAAAAAGTATGGTACAACAAAGAGAAATTCTCAGCTTGGGGCGGTGCTTTAACAACTGACTCAGACTTAGTTTTCTACGGTACTTTAGATCGTTGGTTAAAAGCTCTTGACGCGAAAAGCGGTAAAGAACTTTGGAAATTCCAAGTTGGTTCAGGCGTTATTGGTAATGCCTTCACATACGGCCACAAAGGTAAGCAATACGTAGGTGTGCTTTCTGGTATCGGTGGTTGGGCTGGTGTTGCTATGAACCTTGGTCTAACAAATGACACAGACGCACTTGGTGCTGCTGGTGGTTATAAAGAACTAACAAAATACAACGCTGCTCCTGGCGGCGGTGCATTAACAGTATTTAGCTTATAATTTTTAAATTATAAGAAACTAATTACTCGTTAGTTAGTCTTACAAACACCCTACTTCGGTAGGGTGTTTTTTTTTGTGTATAATCACGGAAAATAATTTACAAATTAAGGAAATGCGGATATGGCTAAAAAAAGATTAATTACATTTTTGATTGCATTAATGTCGTTACCATTGGTGACTATGGAAACTGTTTATGCTGACGATATTTATAGTGATGGAAAGGTCGGAGAGGCTAGACGCGTTCCAAAAGACAATGAATTTAAGGTGTGCGCAGATTCAAACAATCTTCCATATTCGAATGACAAAGGTGAAGGTTTTGAAAACAAAATTGCAGAATTGTTAGCCAAGGAAATGGGCAAAGAATTATCCTATCAATTTTGGTTTGATCGCTTTGGTTTCTTAAGGAATACGTTGAATGCCTATCGATGTGATTACCTCATTGGAACGACTACAACTTATGATGCTGTCGATACCACTAAGCCATATTATCGAGCCGGGTATGTCTGGGTATATCGAAAAGATAGGGGTTTAAATATTAAAGATTGGAAATCAGAAGATTTAAGAAAAAGCGTCATTGGCATTAAGGATAAAAGTCCTGTTACTGTCGCCCTGGATGATAATGATTTAATGGGTAACGCTAAACCGTATCGAATTCAAAGAGACTTGACCGCATCTCCAGGCGAATTAATCGATGATGTTGTCTCTGGAGAAGTTGATATCGCCGTCGAATGGGGACCTCTAGCAGGCTATTATGCGAAACAGTCGGGTGTTGAGATGATGATTGTTCCAATTCCAGAATATGAGCAAGTCAAACAAACAGGCAAAACATTATGGAACATCTCAGTTGGTGTGCGTAAAAGAGATGTTGAACGACGTGATGAAATTGAGGCGGTTGTTATGAAAAATAGAGATAAAATCTTAAAAATTCTTGATGATTATGGCATCCCATATTTAGAGCCAGAATTTTCAAGTAATCTGGATGGTTATAAGCGTCACAAGCAATAAATTTTGTAAAAAAAGTTTTAAAAAGGGGTGATTTTTCACCCCTTTTTTTATATAATGTTGTCCAAAGATTGACTACCCATAATCTAATTTTTAAATAACCCTGATAGTTATAAATTATTAAACTATTAAACAGTTTTGCTGGTCTAGGTTATATAAACAGTTTATATAACTTGTGATTCTCAAAATACAAATAGGAGAAATTATGTTTTCAAAAAAAGTAGTTGTGTCATCACTATTAGCAGCATTAGTTGGTCTCTCTAGTTTGACTTATGCAAACATCAAACTGGTTAAAACCTCTGACGGTAGTGAAATTAAATTTCCAGAAAAGGCTTTAGTAGGCACAGATGCTGAAAAAGAATTCCTCAAGTCTGGTAAGAACATTTATGTTGGTAATGCGGAAGCCGTAGCGGCTGGTAAAAAACGTTATAACATGTGGTCATGTACACAGTGTCATGGTCCAACAGCAAAAGGCCAAGTGGGTCCAGGTTTAATTGGCCCAAAATATAACTACGCAAAAGACGCGACAAACAAAGGCATGTTTGAAACGATCTGGGGCGGCACTAACGGCGGTATGGGCGGCAAAGGCTTCGGTATTATGGCTGCTGATGACGGTGTAACAGTGGATGAATTATTAAAAATTATTGCTTTCGTAAGAAGCCATAATAAAGACTTAACCGGAAACGAAGGTCTATAATTCAAAAGTATTTTGCATCATAGGTTATAATTACGGCTGATTTCATCAGCCGTTTTTATTTGTAATCTGGGAGGATTATGAAATATCTAGTTCTAATCTTTATATGTTTTATTCAAAGTTGCTCAAAAGATGATTCATCAATTCCTGTTAGCGCTGAGAATGATACAGTAGCTCAGGTATCGACTGAAGACAGCATATCCATACAACCAGTCACAAACATCAAACTGGTTAAAACCTCTGACGGTAGTGAAATTAAATTTCCAGAAAAGGCTTTAGTAGGCACAGATGCTGAAAAAGAATTCCTCAAGTCTGGTAAGAACATTTATGTTGGTAATGCGGAAGCCGTAGCGGCTGGTAAAAAACGTTATAACATGTGGTCATGTACACAGTGTCATGGTCCAACAGCAAAAGGCCAAGTGGGTCCAGGTTTAATTGGCCCAAAATATAACTACGCAAAAGACGCGACAAACAAAGGCATGTTTGAAACGATCTGGGGCGGCACTAACGGCGGTATGGGCGGCAAAGGCTTCGGTATTATGGCTGCTGATGACGGTGTAACAGTGGATGAATTATTAAAAATTATTGCTTTCGTAAGAAGCCATAATAAAGACTTAACCGGAAACGAATAGGGGACTGAATGGAACAACAGCTTCATCGAATAGTGATTGTTGGCGGCGGTGCGGGTGGCTTAGAGCTTGCCACTAAACTGGGTAATAGTTTGGGTAAAAAAAATCTCGCAGAAATTTTTTTAGTCGATGCCAAAAAGACCCATGTTTGGAAACCTTTATTACATGAAATTGCCGCAGGAAGCTTGAATCCAGATAAGGATGAGCTTGAATATTTAGCGCAAGCGCATTGGCATCACTTCAAATTTCGTTATGGCCGTGTCGATGATGTTGACGCTAAAAATCAAACCATCACCATTGGCCCGACATCAGATATTGATGGGGTTGAGATTATCCCACAAAGAAAAATTAAATATGACACTTTAGTCTTATCCGTCGGAAGCACAGTGAACGATTTTAATATTCCTGGAGCAAAAGAGCATGCTGTTGCGCTGGATACACAATACCAGGCTGAACGCTTCCATCAAAAATTACACAATTCTATTTTAAGAGCGCAGACCCAAGCAGGTTCGGTGAGACCAGGACAATTGGAAGTGGTGATAGTGGGAGGTGGCGCCACAGGAGTGGAATTAGCCGCTGAACTGCATAAAGCGACAAGGGAAATGGCGGCCTATGGATTAGACCGCATTAATCCAGATCGGGATATTAGTATTCATTTAGTTGAAGCAAGCCCAAGATTGCTTCCAGCGCTCCCCCCGAAAATTAGTACTTCGGTTGAAATGGAATTACGTAAATTAAACGTAAAATTATTTTTGGGTGAAAAAGTAACCCGAGTCACCGAGCATGGTGTTGAAACCCATTCAGGAAAAAAAATCATTTCATCGTTAGTGGTGTGGGCCGCAGGAATAAAAGCCCCTGAGTTTTTATCAAAAATTGAGGGCATAGAAACAAATGCAATTCATCAGGTAAAAGTACTTTCTACCCTACAAACTGTGACGGATAAAAATATTTTTGCTTTTGGCGATTGTGCTGCGTGTCCGATTAAACCTGGAGCTGAAGAGTTAGTTCCTCCTCGTGCCCAGGCGGCTCATCAGCAGGCATCTCTGCTCTATAAAACCCTTAAAAATCGTGTTACGAGGCCTAATAAAACCCCTCTTGATTATGTGTATAAAGATTATGGTTCATTGGTCAACTTGGGCCGATATTCTACCGTAGGGAACCTCATGGGATCGTTGCTCGGTGGAAGTATGTTTGTTGAGGGATTGATTGCTCGATTAATGTACCTGATGTTGTATCAAATGCACCTATCGGCATTACATGGTGTTGTCAGTGTTGTGTTCCGTTTAATTGGTAAAATTATTTCACGAAGAACCGAGGCTAGGGTCAAGCTGCATTAGTTATTTATTCGCATCTTCATAATAGATTAAAGCGATGATCATGGTTAATGCAACAAAAAAACCAAAGATAAATACAATCCCATTAATGGGCAATGATTGTTTGACCATAAAAGTGTAGGCGCCACTTAAAATCAAAATCCCAAGATTCTCACTGAAATTTTGAACAGCGATGGAATGCCCAGCCCCAATTAATTTATGCCCCCTGTATTGAAGTAGAGCATTCATGGGGACAATTAAAATACCGCTAAAGATTCCAATGAGTAATAAATTAATGGCGGCAGCCTGCCATGTATTTAAAAATACCATGACGCAGACTAAAATTCCCATAAAAAACCCTACCAATAGTATTTTGACGGCATCTTTCATTTTAATAAAACGAGCAGCGATTACTGATCCAATCGCAACCCCAAGTGCAACCATCGCGGTGAGTAATGTTGCTCTATCCAGACCAAACGACAATGCAAAGGCCGCCCAAGCAATCACAACAAGACGCAGAGTAGCGCCAGCTCCCCAAAATAAGGTAGTAATAACCAATGAAAGTTGACCGAGGGGATCTAACCATAATTTTTTAAGAGAAATATAAAAATCTTTGAGTAGATACATTGGATTTTTTGTATTTAATTTATGATCTATCGGAACAAAGGGGATATATCGGTTACATATGGCTGCGGCCAGATATAAAAAAGAGATGATAATGATCGCAATTTGGGGTGAAAAATTTGCAAAAATACCCCCAATAATTGCACCAAAAATAATCGCAGCAACCGTGAGCCCCTCAACCCAACCATTGGCCGCGACCAGTTCTTTTGATGGAAGTAATTCCGTTAAGATTCCGTACTTTGCTGGGGAATAAGACGCAGCACCAATACCAACAATCCCATAGGCATAGAGTGGAGGAATTCCAGCTAACATGGCTAAACTTCCGATTAATTTAATCCCATTAGAAAAAAACATCACATTACTTTTTGGAAAGGCATCAGCGATGGCTCCAACAAAAGGGGCCAACACAATGTAGGAAACCACAAAAAATTGAAGCAATAAGGGTTGGTGCCATTGAGGCGCCTGCATATTAGCGAGTAAAGCAATTGCAGCAAACAAAAGGGCATTATCAGCAAGAGCTGACAAAAATTGAGCACTTAGGAAAAAGTAGAATCCTTTGCTGTGAATAGAATTATTAGAGGGCTTCTGCTGCATAATCTGCTAATCGAGAACGCTCACCTCGCTGAAGAGTAACATGCCCATTGTGCTGCCAACCCTTAAAGCGATCAACCACAAAAGTTAATCCTGAGCTACCTTCAGTTAAATATGGGGTATCTATTTGCGCAATATTTCCTAGACAAACGACTTTAGTTCCAGGGCCAGCTCGGGTAATTAAAGTTTTCATTTGTTTCGGTGTTAAATTTTGAGCTTCGTCAATTATTAAAAACTTTTTAAGAAACGTTCTTCCTCGCATAAAGTTAAGTGATTTCACTTTAATTCTTGATTTAATTAAATCAGTGGTGGCCGCCCTTCCCCAGTCGCCAGCTGTTTCATCAGACTTATTAAGTACATCTAAATTATCCTCAAGTGCCCCCATCCATGGGTTCATCTTCTCCTCTTCGGTTCCAGGGAGAAAACCAATATCCTCACCCACTGATACCGTCACTCGGGTCATAATAATTTCAGAATAAATTTTTAAGTCTAAGGTTTGTTGGAGCGCTGCTGCTAAAGTGAGTAACGTTTTTCCTGTTCCTGCTTGACCCAATAAGGTCACAAAATCAATATTTGGATCCATCAGTAAATTGAGAGCAAAGTTTTGTTCCTTATTGCGTGCGTTGATTCCCCAAACATTAAATTTTGTATTCGAGAAGTCTTGAACGATTTCTAGTGTGGCTGTATTTTTTACAATCTTGCGAACAATCGCGTGAAAAGGTTTGTCAAAATCGTAACAAACAAATTCATTTTGTATAAAATCTTTACATTGGGGTCCAGTCAGTTTGTAAAACATCTTCCCTTCTTCTTGCCAAGACTCCATATCCTTGCTGTGATTTTCCCAAAAATCCTCAGGAAGCTCTTTCACACCGGAGTGCAAGAGTTCAGTATCTTCTAATACTTTATCGTTGAAGTAGTCCTCAGCTGGTATGGATAGGGCGCGAGCTTTAATTCTAATATTAATATCTTTTGAAACAAGGATTACATCCCGTTTAAAATATTCCGTTTTTAAGAAATGGACTACACCTAAAATTTGATTGTCTGCCTTAATGCCGGCAAGCATCGGAAGGTTATAATCAATGGGTTGTGTTTGTAAAAACAAACGTCCTGAGTTTTTACTAAACTTATCAAGTAAACACCCTTGATCAAGATTTGTTTCCGTATCTGCAATAATTTCTTCAATAAAACGGCTTGTTTGTCGAGCGTTTCGCGCAACCTCAGAACTCCCTTTTTTGATATTATCCAGCTCTTCTAGGGTCACCATAGGTAGATAAATATCATGCTCTTCAAAGCGATACAGACAGCTAGGGTCATGAAGAAGAACATTAGTATCCAGAACAAACAGCTTTGTTTTTGTATTAACCATATATACCGTTTATGAGTTTAAGAAATCCAGAACGGCGTCAACGTGTCCATTTACTTTAACACCGCGCCATTCTTTTATGATGTTACCAGTTTCATCGATGATAAAAGTACTTCTTTCGATTCCACGCACTTGTTTGCCGTACATATTTTTCATTTTAATTACATCAAAAATATTGCATGCAACCTCTTCAGGGTCTGATAATAATTCAAACTTAAAATCGTATTTTGCTTTGAAATTTTCATGTGACTTAATGCTGTCTCTGGATATCCCAAATATTTCACAATTCAATTTCTTGAATGCTTCGATATTTGCAGAAAAATCAATACCTTCATTGGTACAACCTGGTGTTGAATCTTTAGGATAGAAATAAATGATCAGTTTTTTACCGGTAAAATTTTTAAGATCAAACTGTAGATTGTTTGTGCCTTCTAGGGTGAAATTTTGTATTTTCATTGTTAATATTTTATTAAAGTTTAATTAATATATGCGACAAATAAATCTTACTCAAGTTTAAAAGATATTGGTACTAAAACCGTGAAATTTCTTTTTTGTAATTCTTCGGGAGGGTTTGGAAATGGAGCAGCACGTTTGACCATATCGACCGCTTCATTATTTAAGATTTTATACCTCGATCCTTCCAAAATTTCAGTTTTTACTAAATTTCCTTGGGGATCAATCTCAACATTTAAAAGAACCTCTCCTTGCCATTGTCGCATTTGGGCAATTTTGGGATATTTTTTTTGCTTCGCAATCGCTCTCGTTAATTGATTTGTGTAACTATCAGTGACTTGTTTCACAACTTCGGGGGAAGGTTGTGAGGGCGCTACTTCTGGTACAGGTTTTATCGCCTCCTCAATGGGTTGTTCATTAAGTGGCTCTGTGACCTCTTCAATAATCGGCTCGATAACATCTTTAACGGTTTCTTGTATCGGCTTAATCTCCGGCTTTACTTCTTGTTTTTTTTCAACAGGTTTTTCTTGTTTCTTCGGTGGCTCGATCGGTTTGGGTATTTCTTCTATTTTTGGCGGTGGCTGCGGCTTACTTAATTCAATTTCAACATTTAATAATTCAGGAATCACGACATCATTCAGATTCATTCGAGGAATTATGATCAATAAGGAGGCATGCAGAAGTAAAGACAAAACAATTGTCTCAAAAAATTTAACTTCAAATTTTTGTAGAGTTGGACTCATAAATAAAAAACTTAGACTAATTTTAGTTAAGGATTAAATTATCCCATCAAATGGAAGTATATTGACATAGGAATTTTTCCTAATTAAGTCTTGGTCAGCATCAAAAACAATAAAGCAATTTGCGTCAGACATTGACTTCAACATTCCTGAACCTTGTTGTAAAAGGGGCATCACTGAAGAAGATTTTCCTTGACCCTGTATGATCCCCCTTACAAATTCTTTACGACCTTTTTTTCTTTGGACTTCTGTATTAATTTTTAATTGAACATAGGGTATTTTTTCAAATTTTGCGCTGCCCATCATAAAGCGAATACTGGGCTTTACAAATTGTAAAAAAGTAACGGCTGCAGAGACAGGGTTTCCGGGTAAGCCAAAATAAAATGCTTTCTTTACCTTACCGAAAGCCATGGGCCGTCCTGGTTTAATCGCCATTTTCCAGAAAAGAACTTGCCCAATTTTTGTTAATATTTCTTTCATATAGTCAGCCTCACCAACAGACACACCTCCGGTTGTAATAATCAAATCGCATTCAGTCGACGCTTTCTTGAGTTGGTTTTCAAGTAAAGTTTTATTGTCAGATAAATTTCCATAGTCAACTAAACATGCATTCATTTTTTTAATAAAAGCTTTAATTAAAAAACGATTGCTATCATACACTTGACCTGCTTGAATTTTCGATCCAAGCTGAACAACCTCATCTCCGGTGCTAAAAAATCCTATACGAATAGATTGAAAAACTTTTACTTTTGTAATACCAAGTGATGCAAGGAGACCAATATTACAAGCATTTAGACAAACTCCCTGTTTGATAGCCACTTGATTTTTTTTGATGTCCTCACCAATTTTACGAATATTTGCAGCAACTTTTGGTTTGAAGTCAAATTCAACAGTTTCATGATTAATGTTAACCAGTTCTTGGGGAATGACGGTATCAAATGTCCTTGGAATCATTCCCCCGGTCATGATTTGCAAACATGACATCGATGAAATTTTATTTTTTATTGGATGACCCGCTAAAATTTTTCCATCAATTTTAAATTTGTTATTTTTTGGCTTAATAAATTTGTGACGAAAAACAAAGCCATCCATCGCTGAATTATTATAATTTGGAACATTTACCGGAGACTTGATATCCTCTGCTAAAAAACATCCTTGAGCCTCGTCGATTGAAAGATACGTAGTTTTTTTGGTAACCGTAAGAAATTGTTCAAGCAGCATTAGCGCTTTTTCATAGGACATAGTATTTGGGTCATATTCAGACAAGCAGCCCTTATCTTTTAAAAATTCATTTATTTTCATTTTTTTCATATTTTTTTAATTCATCAGGCGTGTTGATATTAACAAATGCATCCTCATCCTCAAAAGAAACTGCTTCAAAACCAACTGAATCGATAAAGTTAATGAATCCACGATCATCATTTTTGAGAAATAATTTTAAATCGTCCGCAATGGATGAATGAAATAGCCCCAAGGTTGGATGAATATTATTTTGAGTTTGCGGAATGATTATTTTATGCGTGGATTGTTTTGATGTGTTCATTAATATTTGTGTGAGATCTAAGGGTAAAAAGGGGCTGTCGCATGGCGTGATTTGTAGCCATTCAGTTTGAATCATTTGTAATCCAGCATCGAGCCCAGCTAACGGCCCCTGATAATCTTGTTTTTGATCGGGGATAATATTTTCTTTATATTTAAGCGTGTTACAAGCTTGGTTAATGTTTATGAAAACTTTTTCAACCTGATCCTTAAGGCGATCATATACATGTTCTATTAATGGCTTTTGTTTAAAGTAAGTTAATGCTTTATTTTGACCCATGCGCGTTGACTTTCCGCCTGCAATGATTAATCCAGCAATCCTCACTTAACCCCCTGTGTGAGACATAAAACGAATAATTTGGGTTTTTGATTGTAAGTCAAAGTCATGAGATTTTGGTTTCGTGAGTAGCGCCTCTAAAATAAGCTTTTCTACCTCGTGATCTGATTGTGCTGCTCGCAAAGGATCTATTAAATTGATCTTGTTTTCTTGACCAAGACAAAGATGTAAGTGACCATCGGCACTGACTCGAATTCGATTACAGGCTTCACAAAAGTTATGAGTATGAGGGGATATTAATCCAACTGTAGTGTTGGTATTCTTAATTTTCCAGTAATTGGCAGGACCACCCGTTGATAAAGGAATTTTTATTAAAGAAAAATTTGATTCAATTAATTCTTTTGTTTGATCGCTGTCGATAAAACTACTGTATCGATCAAAACCAATTTCACCGAGTGGCATCTGTTCAATAAAAGTAATATTGAAATGGCGTTCAATAGCATAGTTTAATAAATCATTGATTTCATGATCATTAATATTTTTCATTAAAACGACATTTAACTTTACTTGTATATTATTTTTTATTAACTCTAAATTTGACAACACTTGGTTAAGATCGCCCCCCCGGGTGATAGCTTTGAAGTTTTTTGCATTCAGACTATCGAGACTAACATTTATTCTTTTGATGCCAGATTTTTTCAATATGGAATATTTTTTATCTAATTGAGATCCATTGGTTGTCAGTGTAAGTTCTTTGAGTTTTTTATTTTTTCCGAGCGAGACAATTAAATCATCTATACCTCTTCTCACTAAGGGCTCTCCACCCGTTAATCGAATTTTAGTAATACCCAAATTAATAAAAATTTGACTTAATCGTGTCATTTCCTCAATGGTGAGCATTTGTTGTTTTGGCATAAATTCAATATCTTCACTCATGCAGTATTGACAACGAAAATCACAACGATCGGTAACTGATAATCTTAAATAAGATATTTTTCTTTGATATTGATCAACTAACATTCAAACAGGATTAAGAATAATGATTTCTCTTATTAAAAGGAATTAATTAACAAGTATAATACTCATATAAGTTAGGTCAATAAATTATGAATGAAATAAATATACAAGCACATATCGATAAGTTTAAAGATACCCCAGGGGGATTACTTCCATTGATGCATTCTATCCAGGATGATTTTGGGTATATTCCTGAAGAAAGCTATCCTTTAATTTCACAATCCATGAATCTATCAGTTGCAGAGATTCATGGATTTGTATCTTTTTATCATCATTTTAGAACCAAAAAAACGGGAAAAAATATAATACAAGTTTGTCGAGCTGAATCTTGTCAGGCGATGAATGTCAGACACTTAGAACAATATATAAAAAATAAGCTGGGCATTGATTATCATGAAATGACGGATGATCAAAAATTTTCATTAGAGCCCGTGTACTGTTTAGGAAATTGTGCCTGCTCTCCCTCGATTATGATTAATGATGAGGTGTATGGTCGGGTAACCGAAGAAAAAGTTGATCAATTAATCAAGGATTATAAATAATGGCTGTTAAAATTTTTGTGCCAATAGACTCAACATCTTTGTCACTTGGAGCGGATGATGTTGCTGATTTAATTGCGGCTACAGCAAAAAAAAGAAATATTGATATCACAATTATTCGTAATGGATCTCGAGGCATGTTTTGGCTTGAACCCCTAGTTGAAGTTGAGACAGATGATGGAAGATTAGCTTATGGCCCGATTGAAATTAATGATGTTGATTCATTATTTGAT
>Ga0222713_10002639_pt1 | contig 19012 bp, 14 predicted proteins | sample C33_649DmetaG_FD_165061 | JGI IMG/M metagenome (GOLD analysis project Ga0222713, IMG submission 165061) | Estuarine water microbial communities from San Francisco Bay, California, United States - C33_649D | ecosystem: Environmental > Aquatic > Marine > Unclassified | place: USA: California...
ACCACCTGCACGGTGTCGGCTGCCAACAACACGATAACGCTGACCGATGGAACTGTCACCACAACCATTGGCAGTATCGTCGTATCTGTGGCGACGAATACGATTACGAGTAGTGTCACCGACCTGCGTATTGGTATCGTGCTCAAGGTCAACACCAACGAGATTATTTCACCGTTCAATACGGTCGTCATCGCGGGCTACGAAGATGTGCCGGTCAGTGACTTCTACAATCCGACACCCGATGTGCTGTCCCCGAATGGCCCGACGGCGATTCTGGTCGCAGGAGCAGTTGCACAGACGACTACGGCGACCACGATTACTTCGTCGTCCCCGAGTACCACCACCTCCGTCAATACCCCGATAGCGGTTACCTCGGGAGTCATCTCGACCGTCGCCAACGACCAGACACGCACCGCAACCGTGGCGGTCAGCGCATCCACCAATACCCTCACGCTTACGGCCGGTGAAGAAACGCAACGTGAAACCATCACGCTGTCCGCCGGTGCAAATAGCCTGACGCTGAGTGCCCAAGCCACCACCACGGTCACCACGGCGTCGCGGGCGGCGACACCAAATACGATCATCAGCCTCGCAGCCGAAGAAACGCTGGTGACGACCGTGACGCTGCCCGTCACGGCAGGAAGTATCACGGTTGTGGCCGCCGAAGAGACGCAGACCGAAGCCGTGGCCGTGACCACGACCACCGCGACCACCACTCTGTCCGCAGGCACCGTGTCGCCGGCGACCACCGTCTCGGTGTCGAGTGCGGTCAATACCATAACGGTCGCGGCGAACGAAGAAACGCAAACCGAAGCGATCACCTTGTTCGTGGCCACCAACCTCATTACGCTGACCGCTAATGAGGAAACACAAGCCGCGGCGCTGACGTTGACGACCGGCACCAATACCATCGAGGTCGGCACCCTCGCCGAAGAGTCACTCACCAGCACAGTCACGGTGACGGTGGCGACGGCTCTCATCACTGTGGTCGCCGGCGACGAAACACAGACCGAAGCCGTGACGGTGACGGTCGGGGCGAATACCCTGACACTGTCGGCGCAGGCATCCACCGTCAGCACCACGGTCGCACTCAGCAGCACCACGTCCATCATCACGGTCGTGGCGGGTGATGAGACACAGACCGAAGCCGTCACACTGACGGTGGCGACGAACACCATCACCAGCATCGCCGGTGCATCGACCACCATTGCAACCATCGCCCTCTCTGCAACCCCCACCGGATTAATTTTTGTCGGCACCCTCGCGGAAGAAACGCTGGTGGCAACAGTGACGCTACCCGTCGCCACCAACACGATTACGACCAGTGCGAGCGACGCGACCATCGAACGCAATATCACACAGTCGGTGGCGGTCAACACGATCACGCTGACCGCCGGTGAAGAGACCCAGACCGAAACCGTCGCGGTGACCGTCGGCACCAACGTCATCACGCTGAGTGCGGCCACGTCTGCGATTCAGCAAAGTGCGATTCGCGTGGCGGACGTCAATACGATGGTAATGACGGCGGGCGAACAGACCACCACCGTCACGGTCACCCTGCCTGCCACCGTCAACACGCTGACGCTGACGGCCAACGACACGACCACTGCGGTGACTCGCGTCGCTGCGGCCACTCCAAACACCATCACGGTCGGCACGCTGGCCGAAGAATCACTCACGGCGACGGTCACCGTGCCTGTGGCGGCGGCCATTATCACCGTCGTCGCGTCGGATGAGACGCTGACCGAAACCGTCACGATCACCACCCCGACGGCGACATTGGCACTGGTGGCACCGACTGTCACGGTCGCGACCACGGTGGCAGTGACCACCACCACGAATACGATCGCGGTTGTCGCGAGTGAGGAAACGCAAGCCGAAACGATTACGCTGACGGTCGCCACGAACAGCATCATCATTACGGCAGCGGAAGAAACCCAAGCCGAAGCCGTCACGCTCATCGCTACGACCAACCTGATCGCACTCACCGCGAACGAAGAAACATTAGCGATCGCCCTGACCCTCGCGGTGAATGCGGCCATCATCACGATGGTCGCGTCAGAAGAGACGCGGGTATCATCGGTCACCCTAACGGTGGCCGGCAACACCATCACGCTGACGGCGGGAGACGAAACACAGACGGAAACCGTGACGCTGCCCGTGGCGGTCAATACCCTCACGCTGACGGCGGGTGAAGAAACACAGCGCGAAACTATCACCCTTACTGCCGATGCCACAACAGTGACCGTCAGTGCTGGTGCTACAACTCTCGCCCTCACGCACACTGTGTCCACAGACGTCGCCATCGTGACGCTCAGTGCACCGGCGGTGACGAGCACACAAGCGACCAACCTGACGGCCGCTGTCAACACCCTCACGCTGACGGCCGCGGAGGAAACACAGAGCGAGTCCGTCACGCTCACAGCGAATGCCCCCACGATGACCGTCGTCGCGGGCGCAATCACAACAACACAAACGCGCACGCAGAGTGTATCGAGCACCGACATTGACCTCCGTGCGGGTGACGTTGCGACAGTGGTGGCCGTCACGGTAGAAACAAATACGGCGGCGCTAACAGTGACCGCCGCCGAAGAAACACAAGCGCAAGCCGTGACCCTGACGGTTGCCACCAACACCATCACGCTGACCGCAAGCGAAGAAACCCAAGCCGAGTCCGTGACGCTGCCCGTGGCGGTCAATACCCTCACGCTGACGGCGGGCGACGAAACGCGAACGGCAACGGTGACCCTTGCTGTAGCGACCAACGGTATTGATGCGGTTGCTCCAGCCACGACACAAAGTTCTCGTGTCGCTCCTACGAGTGATGCCGCGGTCATTGCGTCCAGTAATCCAACAGTCACGGTTAGCACCAGTGCGATTACCCGTGAAGCCACTGCAACGCGCATCGACACATCAGCACCGGCACCGCAGGTCAATCTCGTCCTGAAAGTCAATACCAACGAGATTATTCTGCCATTCAATACGGTTGTCATTGATGATTGGGAAGACGTATTCATCAGCGACTTCTACAACCCGACTCCCGATGTGTTGTCGCCGAATGGTCCGACCGCGATTCTGGTGGCGGGTGCTGTGGCACTGGATGCAAATGACCAGTCGGTGCTGTTGACCGCAAATACCGCGACTCGTGCGATTGGATTATCTACTAACACCAATACGATCACGCTCAGTGCCGAAGAAGCCCGAGTGGCTGAAACGCGACTGGAAGTGACGTCGGCTTCACTTGAAAGTACGGCCCCCACGGCGGTGTGTGCGCGTGGTCAGGCCGTCGGCACGAACACGATTACGCTGACGGCGGGAGACGAAACACAGACCGAAACCGTCGCGGTGGTGGTCGCGACCAACAGTGTCACATTGGTTGCTGGCGCCACCACACAGACAGAAACCGTGTCCGTGGTCACCAATGTCAACACGATGACATTGACGGCGGGTGAGGAAACACAGGCAGAAACCACGACGATAGCGGTCGCTACAAACACGATCGTCTTTATTCCTGGCGAAGAAACCGTATCGACAACCGTGGCGATTGCGACCGACACGACCACGATTACACTGGTCGCCGGCGACGAAAGTATTGCATCGGCAACTACTCTTGTCGTTTCGTCGAATACCGTGACACTGACGGCGGGTGAGGAAACACAAGCGCAAGCCGTGACGCTGCCGGTGGCTGTCAACCTCATCACACTCACCGCGGCGGAGGAAACACAAGCCGAGACCGTGACGTTACTCGCAGCAGCCAATACAATCACACTGGCGGCGGGTGAGGAAACGCAATCGCAAGCCGTGACCCTGACGGTTGACACCAACACCCTCACGCTCACCGCCGCGGAAGAGACGCAATCGCAAGCCGTCACGCTCACCGCCGCGGCCAATACCCTGACATTGACGGCGGCGGAGGAAACACAAGCCGAAGCCGTGACAGTGACGGTCGCGGTCAATACGATTACGGTCATCGCCGGCGACGAGACACAGAGCGAAGCCGTCACGCTCGCAGCGAATGCCACCACGATGACGGTCATCGCCGGAGCGGTAACCATCGCATCCACGGTGGCCCTCACCGCCACGAACGTCAGCATCACGATGACGGCGAGCGACGAGACACAAAGCGAAACCGTCACGCTCCCCGTCGCCGCGAATAGCCTCATCTGTGCAGCCGGCACTGTCACCCTGACTACGACCATCACGGTCGCGACCGCAGCAGCATCGAGCACGCTCGTCGCGGGCACCACCGCCGTGGACACCACGGTCACCACCGCCAGCGACACCGCAGTGATCACGACCAGTGCGTCGGCGGTGACCGTCACCGAAACGGTCGCGGTGTCCGCCGCGGCGTCAACCATCACCGTCACGTCGAATGCGACCACGCTTGGGTTGACCACAACGCTGACCAGCGATGCGTCCACACTGACGTTGACCGCGGCTGAAGAAACGCAGAGCGAAGCCGTTACCCTTGCGGCGGCCGTCAATACGATCACACTGACAGCGGGTGAAGAAACACAGTCCGAAGCGGTCACGGTGACGGGCGCGGTCAACACGATCACGATGACCGCTGGTGCGGTGACCACCTCGCAAGCCCTGACGCTGACCACGGCGACCAATACCGTGACGCTGACGGCGGGTGAAGAAACACAAGCGGAAACCGTCACCCTTGTAGTGGCCGTCAATACCATTACGCTCACGGCTGAGGAAGAGACACAAGCCGAAACGATCACGTTGACGGTCGCCGTCAATATCCTCACGCTCACCGCCGGCGACGAAACGCAGTTCGAGTCCGTGACGTTGCCGGTGAACGTCAACATCATCGAGGTCGGCACTCTCGCCGAAGAGTCACTCACCAGCACAGTCACGCTGCCGGTGAACGCCAGTATCATTACCGTGGTTGCGTCGGAGGAGACACAGACCGAAACCGTCGCCGTAGAGAGCACAAGCAACACCATTACCACAACCGTCGATGACGTGACCGTGACAACCACCGTCGCCGTATCCTCGGCGGTGAACACACTCACGGTGGTGGCGAACGAGCCGACTATCGCGTTGGCCACGGCACTGGTGACGAATACCGCCACACTCAGCTTGACCGCGGCGGAAGAAGCGCAGTTCGAAGCCGTGACGCTGGTCGTGGATGCCGCCGTCCTCACACTGACCGCGGCGGAAGAAACCCAGACCGAAGCCGTCACGCTGACGTTAGACACAAACGTCATTACGCTGACCGCCGGTGATGAGACGCAAACCGAGTCACTAACGCTGACGGTCGCGGTCAACACCATCACGCTCACCGCTGGCGACGAAACTCAGAGCGAAGCCATCACGCTGCCGGTCGAGGTCAACACCATCGATGTCGGCACTCTTGCGGAAGGGACCCTGACGACGACGGTGACCTTGCCGGTCACCACCAATATCATTACGCTGACTGCCGGTGACGAGACACAGACCGAAGCGGTCACGATCAGCACCGACACCGCAGTCGCGACGGTTGCTGCTAACGCCGTCACCGTCACCGAAACCGTCACGCTGGCAACCGAGACCGCAGTCATTACCGTGGTGGCGAGTGAGGAAACACAAGCCGAGTCCATCACCCTGTCGGTGGCGGTCAATACCATCGCGGTCACGGCTGAAGAAGTCACGCAGACGGAAACCGTCACACTGACACTGGGCACACCGGCGCTCATTGCGACCGGCACACTCGCCGAAGAAACGCTGACCACAACCGTGACGCTGGCGACCGACGCGAATATTATTACCGTTGTTGCGGGTGACGAAACTCAGAGCGAAACCGTCACGCTGACGAGCACGGTCAATACGATCACGGCGACCGCTGGTGACGTGACCACCTCGCAAACGCTGGCACTGACGGCAGAGACGAACACCATCACGGTGGTCGCCAGCGAAGAGACACAGAGCGAAACGATCACGGTAACGGTCGCGGTCAACACCCTGACGCTGACGGCGGGTGACGAAACCCAGTTTGTGTCGATTACGTTGCCGGTGGCGGTCAACACCATCGAGGTCGGTGTGTTGGCCGAAGAAACGCTGACCACCACCGTGACGATACCGGTGAACGCAGGTCTCATCACCGTCGTCGCGAATGACGAAACACAAAGCGAAACGGTGACTCTCGACACCATCACCGCGGCCACGATCATACTGTCGGCGGGGGCGATTACCGCAACCGAAACCGTCACCATCGCGCTCGACACGAATACGCTGACACTGACCGCCGAGGAAGAGACGCGCACCGGAGCCATTACGCTGCCGGTAGACACGAATAGCATTACCGTCACGGCGGGTGACGAGACACAAGATCAGACCATTACGCTGTTGGCGGGCACCAACACGATTATTCTGACCGCAGGGTTATTTGCCGCGTTCGTTCCGACAAAGAAACGGTTTGTGGACGAAAACAGCATTGCGGTGTTCGCACCGGATGTCGTGAATGTCCATCTGTCCGCGAAGGCCGACGCATCGGTGCTCACCGCGACCAGCGACACCCCGACCGTGGCAACCACCGTCACCATTACCGGTGCGGTCAATACTATTACGCTGGTGGCCGCCGAAGAAACGCGCACCGGAACCATTACGCTGTCGGCAGACACAAACGTCATGACGCTGACCGCCGGCGACGAGACACAAGCCGAGTCGGTGACGCTGTCGGTGACCGTCAACACTATCGCGGTCGGGGTGTTGGCCGAAGAAACGCTGACCACCACCGTGACGATACCGGTGACGGCCAGTATCATTACCGTGGTTGTGGCGGAGGGGGCACAGACCGAAACCGTCGCCGTTGCATCGAATACAAATACAATCGCGGTAACCTCGGGTGCAATCGCCCTGACCACAACGGTGTCGGTGGCCGCCGAGGTGAATACCATCGTGCTCGTGGCCGCGGAAGAAACACAAGCACAACCCGTGACGCTGTCGGCGGCCACGAATAGTATTACCGTCACGGCGGGTGACGAGACGCAGTCCGAGACGGTTACCTTACCAGTCGCGGTCAATATCATCGAGGTCAGCGTCCTCGCCGAAGAAACCCTCACGACCACGGTCACGCTGCCGGTGGCCGTCAATATCATCACGGTCGTAGCGGGTGACGAGACACAGAGCGAAACTGTTACCCTCACGCCCGACGCCGGTGTGATGACGGTCGTCGCCAACGACCCGACACTGACCACATTCGTGTCGGTGACGGCCGATGTCAACACCATCACGGCGATCGCCGCCGAAGAAACGCAGTTCGAAACCATTACGCTGTCAGTCAATGCTGCGGTCATCACAGTTTCGATAGAAAACGTAACGGTCAGCCTGACCTCTACGGTCGCGACCAACGTCAATACCATCGAGTTGACGGCGGCCGAAGAAACGCAGTTCGAAACCATTACGCTGGAGACTGTCGTCAACACGATTACCACCGTGGTCAATGACATTACCGTTGTGACCACGGCCACCGTTGCCTCAGAGTCCGGCAGTATCACGACCACGGCGAATGAACAGACCGTCGCGCGGGCCACAGCAGTGGTCACAGATACCGCGACCCTGACCCTGACGGCGGGTGAAGAGACGCAAGCGCAAACCGTCACGCTGCCGGTAGACACCAACGTCATTACCCTAATCGCCGCAGAGGAAACACAGTCGGAAGCGGTCACGCTGCCCGCGAATACCTCGCGTATCGACAGTAGTGCCGGCACGGTCGTGGTATCGACAGCCGTCACCACGAGCACCAATGTCAACACCATCACGGTGACCGCCGCCGAAGAAACGCAGTTCGAAGCGGTGACGCTGACGGTCGGTGTCGCAACCATTGACACGACCAGCAACGACGCGACCCGCACCACGACCATTACGGTGGCGTCGAATACCAACACCATCGACCTGATCGCCGCGGAAGAAACACAAGCACAAGCCGTGACGCTGACGGTGGCCACCAACACCATCACGCTGACAGCGGGCGACGAGACACAGAGCGAAGCCGTTACCATTACGACCGACACAGCATTCCTGACTGTCGTGGCCAACGACGTCGCCGTCACTGAAACGGTCACACTGCCCACCGAGACCGCCAGCATAACGGTGGTGGCGAGTGACGAAACGCAAGCCCAGACCATTACCCTCTCGGTGGCGGTCAATACGGTTACGGTCACCGCCGCAGAGGAAACGCAGTTCGAAGCGGTGACGTTGCCGGTGAACGTCAACATCATCGAAGTCGGCACTCTTGCCGAAGAAACGCTGACGACCACAGTCACGCTGCCGGTGGCTGCGGGGGTTATTACGGTCGTGGCGGGTGAAGAAACACAGTCAGAAACTGTCACGATTACCACCGACGCAAGCCTCATCGATGTGACGGCTCCGGCGGCGATAGTCGTTGCTGAAACACTCCGACTCGATGTTGACGCCAACACGCTGACGCTGGTCGCCGGTGAAGAGACCGAACATCAGACCATCCTCGTCGCGACGAATACGATTACTCTCTCGGGCGCAGACGTCACCGAACATCAAGGGGCGTTGGTCGAGTCCAACAGCATCACCCTGACGGCCGGTGAGGAAACCGAACACCAGACCATTCTGGTCGCGGCGAATATCATCGCAGCTTCGGCGAATACCGTCACCGAGCATCAAGGTATTTTGGTGGCGACCAACACGATTGCGGTATCCGCGAACGACGTCACCGAACATCAAGTCATTCTGGTCGCGACGAATACCATCACCTTGACAGCGGCGGAAGAAACCGAACACCAGACCATTCTGGTAGCGACGGGTCACATTACCGCGATCGCCAACGAAGTTACCGAACATCAGGTGATTCTCGTGGCGACCAACACGATTACGCTGTCCGCCGAAACCGTGACCGAGCATCAGGGTATTCTGGTTAACACGGCGACCATCACGCTGACGGCCGGCGAAGAAACCACCTACGTGGTGATGCCGGTCGAGGCGACGGTGCTGACCGCCAGTGCGCCTGACGCGACCGAACATCTCACGATTCCTGTCGAAACCACGACCATCACCCTGACGGCCGGCGACGAAACCGAACATCAGGGCATTCTGGTGGCGACGGGTCGCATCGAGGTGACGGCTGGAACGGTGACCGAGCATCTGGTGATGCCGGTAACGGCGGGGGTCATTGAGGTTCGTGCGGGTGAAGAACTCGAACATCTGACCATTCCCGTCGCACAGAATGCTATTCAGGCGTCAGCCCCGTCCGTCACGCTGCATCAGGGTGCGTTGGTCGAGACGAACATCCTGACACCTTCGGCACCAACCGTCACCGAACATCAGGGCATTCTGGTCGGTGCGAACACCATCGACCTGACGGCGGGTGAAGAGACCGAACACCAGACGATTCTGGTCGCGACAAATACGATTACTCTCTCGGGCGCAGACGTCATCGAGCATCAGGGTGCACTGGTTGACACCAACACGATTACGCTGTCGGTTGGCGGAGCCATCACCTCCACGCGGTTTATTGCCGAGTCGAACACCATCGCCGTCTCTACGGCCGAAGGCGCCGAGTGCAGCATCTATGGTGACTTTGCGTATGGTGGTCAGCCCTATGGATGCACGACGGAAAGTGCGGGCGTTATTATTCATCTCACCATGCCGATGGCGACCACCGTCATCGATATGGTCGCCCCCGAAGAAACCGAACATCAGGGCATTCTGATACCGGCGGCCGAGATCACCGCGAGTGCGCCGACCACGACGGTGGCGATACAGGTCAGTGTTGCGACAACAACAGATGTTATCATCAGCAGTGCTCCGGCCGCCACTGAGCATCTTGTTATCCCCGTCGCGACCAACATCATCACACTGACCGCGGCGGAAGAAACCGAACATCAGGGCATTCTGGTCAACACCGCGACGGTGGTGATTGCGGCGGGTGATGTCACCGAACATCAGGGTATTCTGGTGGCGACCAACACGATTGCGATATCCGCAAACGACGTCACCGAACATCAGACGATTCTGGTCGGCATCAATAGCATCACGCTCACCGCCGGCGAAGAAACCACCTATGTGGTGATACCGGTCGCGACGAACCTGTTGACCGTGACCGCGTATGACGTGACCGAACATCAGGGTGTGTTGGTGACACCGAGTACGATGACGGTCACGGCACCCGAAGAAACGACCCATGTGGTGCTGCCGGTGGCGACGAACCTGATCACACTGACCACCGATGCGGTCGTCGAGCATCAGGGTGCGTTGGTCGCCACCAACACGATGACACTGACGGCGGGCGACGAGACCCAGACCGAAACCGTGACCATCCCCGCGACAGTGTCCGTCATTGGCGTGACGGCCGCGACGGTGACCGTCACCGAAACGGTCACCCTGCCGACAACAGTCAATACCATCAACGTCGGCACACTGGCCGAAGAGACCCTGACCACCACGGTCACATTGCCGGTCGCGGCCGCGGTCATTAGCGTTGTGGCCTCGGAAGAGACACAGAGCGAAGCGGTCACGGTATCCGCGACAGCCGCCGTATTGGTGCTCATCGCCGAAGACATCACGCTGACCGAAACCGTCACGGTCTCGACCGACACCAACAGCATCACGATGGTCGCGGCCGAAGAAACACAGTTCGAAACGGTGACCTTATCGGTGGCGGTGAATATTCTCACGCTGACGGCCGCCGAAGAAACGCAGTCCGAGTCCGTGACAATTTCCACCGACGTCAACACCATTGATGTCAGCGTTTCGGCAGAAGAAACACTCACGGCCACCGTCACGTTGCCCGTCGCCGCAGATATTATTACGGTCGTCGCGGGTGAAGAGACGCAGCGTGAAACCGTCACCATTACGTCACCGACCAGCACCATTCTCGTGGTTGCCGGCGACGTGACGCAGACCGAAACCGTCACGGTCTCGACCGACACGAACCGCATTACGGTAGAGGCAAGCGAGGAAACCCAAGCTCAAGCCATTACATTGTTGGCGGGCGCCAACAGCATCCTCGTCGTTGCCGCGGAAGAAACTCAGACCGAGACGGTCACCCTGTCGGTTACACCAAATACCATCAACGTCGGCACACTGGCCGAAGAGACCCTGACCACCACGGTCACACTGCCGGTGGCCTCGGAGCGCATCACGCTCTCGGCGCCCGACGTCACCGTGACGACACGTATTACGCTGCCCGCGTCAAGTTATCTGAATGTCATCACGGTCACTGCCGGCGACGAAACACAAACCGAAACCGTCACGGTGAGTGTGAATGCGAATACGCTGACCGCCAGTGTGGGCGAGACAACCGTTGTTAGCACCCTGACGCTGGTAGGAGACACCAACGAACTCACGCTGGTGGCCGCGGAAGAAACGCAGTTCGAAGCCGTCACGATCGGCACCGCAACTGCGGTCATCACGTTGACCGCAAACGACGTCACCCCCATCGAACAAGTAACCCTGCCAGTGGCCGCGGCGACCCTCACCCTGACGGCGGCGGAAGAAACGCAGTTCGAAGCCGTGACGCTGACGCCTGACAGCGCCAGTATTACGGTGACAGCACCGGAGGAAACACAGACGGAAACCGTCACGCTGACCACGGTGACCAATAGCATCACACTGGTGGCGGTCGAAGAAGAATTCGTGCAGGAAGAACTCGCACTGTCAGTAGATGCCGCGTCGATGACGGTGACCGCACCTTCGATCACACAACTCGCCGTAAGCGCGCGCGCAACGACCAATACCGTACAGGTGCTTGCACCTACCGCCGAAGCCACCGCGACAATGCCGGCGGGCGCGGCGCTGTATGCGCAAGACTGGGTGGTCGAACGGAATGCGGATACGTTCACCGTTGCGGGTATGTACGGACCCGATGAGTTTGTAGTAGAATCGAACGAAAGCACATGGACTGTGCTCTAAGACTGCTAGGAGATAAATACCACTATGGCGATTATTGTTGGCACACTGACCAAAGACCCACAAGAAACACGGCTGTTCAAGATGGACTGGACCGCGCACATTGGTATTGGCACCATTGCGAACTCCGCATGGGAAGTGCCGGCGGGGCTCACACTGGTCGCCAATGGTATTGTCGAAGGGAATACCAAAACCTACATCACGCTCTCAGGTGGTGAAGTCGGCCACACCTACATTCTGACGAACACGGTGTATATCAGCAGTAATAATGAAGTGTGGCAACGCAGTGGTCGTCTCGACGTGCGGTCACTCTAATCTTATTTCGACTTCACGCTATTGTAAATTTTGCTTAACAGCCCGTGCTTGCGCTGATAATGCAAGTTTGAATACAGCCGATGACTCTCGTAGAAGTCTCGCTCTTCGGTGGTAATATCCCGAATCTCTGTTTTCCAGTTATCATCCACGCGAATCGGAATAAGGCGACACAGTGGCGTCCCCGCTTTAATGAGCGTCTGTCCCTTTAATACGTGCCAATACAAAATCGGATGAAGCTGCTGCGTGATGCGAGGATTGAGAATACCTGTTGCTGAAGTAAATCGATCTTCTTTTATATACTCCAGTGGGCACATCAGGAGACCCCATCCCGCCGGGGCGTCAAATAACCACGGAATGTGCACCTTCAACACCGTTTTTAGGGTATTCGGTGGAAGGCCCGTCTGTGGAAAATCCGCATACACATCAGGACTGAATTGGCCGATGGCGTGTTCGCCAAATAAGGGCAAATTTGGAATAGGATATCGTGCTCGAAACGACATGCCGTCGCCGTTCGTTTCAATAACAAAATCATGCCAGGACGTCAGAATCCATCCTTTCTGAATAAAGCTGGCAATTCCTGAACACTTGTGTGTTCCCGTCATTGTTCCGCGATGACGCGTCGAATACTCCGTGGACCGAGTCTCTTGAAGTTTCATCGAGGCGTCAATCCATCCAGGCTTTATGTCCCGCGCCAGCACGGGTGGATACGCGTGGGTCATATTGGGCAACAACGACATGAACGTAATCTTGAGTTCCTCATTGCGCTTCGTAAACGGCCACCAGCTATGCACGGGACATTTCATAGTTACCTCACTTAAATATTGGCTCCTCGGGCTGGACTCGAACCAGCAACCCTTCGGTTACGTACCACTTCGGCTTTCGCCGCCTCACATGAGTTTGTGGTCTGGACTATCTCTTTACCCTCGACTTGACGTTAGGGTATCGCCCATTTAGTCTCTGCACCTTCCCGCATTACGGGCTTGGCTCAGGATTGGCACTCTCAAATGTATAAACGCGAACTTCATTCGAGAATAAGCGTTCCCTGAATTTGAGCGATGTTTCAATTTAGGTTTCCCTAAAAAGCTGCCTCCTTAAACAGCCGAATGCTCTGCCATTGAGCTACCGAGGAACAAATTACTTCACGCCTGTCGAACCAAATCCGCCGGTGCGTTTCGTAGTAAACCACTGCTCATCCGTCACCTCCACCGTGCGGAACTCTGAGAAGTCGCTCGCCTGTGGCACAAATTCGCCCTGACAAATACGCATACCATGTTCCAGTGTGGTTGCGCAGCGTGACGCGTTCATAAAGAGCACACACACTTCATGACGATAATCTTCGTCAACCACGCCAACACCATTCACCAGCATCAGCCCCGACTTCAACGACAGACCTGACCGACTATACAGACGCAACGAATACCCCCGTGGACACGCCACAGCCCAGCCCGTAGGAATGAGATAGCGTTCGCCGGGATGCGCGACAATCTGCGAATCTTTCAGGGTCACTTCTCCACGTTCATTCTTACTGGAATATGTTGTAATCTTGGTGCCTGGAGTGAGACAGGCCGACACATCAAAACATGCCGACTGCGGTGTGCCGTAACTGGGCAGTTTGGCTTCGGGATTGAGAATACGAAAACGCACGGCGCTCATTTTCAAATCAAAACTGGTCATCGGGCTCATCGACTAAACTCCATTGTGTTACGGCAATAATTCATGTATTCACGAACGTGTGGTGAAATTTTCTCCCCGCGCTCGACATACGCCACCATCTCTTTCCAAAACCGCTGGCGCGATTGCACCCGAGGAATGGACGGTTCAAACACCGATACGTTACCGAGCGCGTGGGCCTGTTGGGTTTGCTGAATATAATACCGTTCGGCATCTTCGAAGTGCTGAACAATGCCATTAATCTCCGCCACGGTCAGCCCATTCCAATCAATTTTAGGTTTTTTTAATTTCGCCATATCAAAATATCAAATAGTATATCACGTGTTACCGTATCGCTATGTCACGAATATGACCCGCAGCCACGCGGAAACATCAGTGTAGCGTAGGAGTAGGAATGCGATGATGGTGAGGACAGATAGCAGTCCCAGAGATTTAATAACCTTTCGGATTCGTCGTTTGACACGAAACCAAAAAATGTGACGAAGTAATCGTTTTTCTGCGGCGTCGTAATCGAAAACAATCATCGTGCGTATTCCCTGAGTATTAAACTGTACTGTATTATGCCATCATAACATATGTAGGAAATGTGTGCCGGTTAGAATCCAGAAAAATCCCAAGAAAAATCCCATTCAGAATGGCGAATCATCTGAACACCCACGCCCACCGACACGTATATGACCCAAAACGCCGCGACAGTTCGCCACGTATAGGGCACACTCCATGCGGGAATCAGTGTGTTAAGAGACCAAAATATTACGTGTGGAATGGCCGCGACCGCACCTACTCGCAACAAGAACCACAATAGAAACATCAGAACATCGCGCATCGCTTACTCCTTCTCCGACTCCGGATTCGCATCATTCGCCCACGCCAACAGGGCGGACCATTCCTCTTCGTCCATCTCCGCTTCCCGTGACGTTTCTGCCCACTGTTCCTGTGCGGTCAGCGGGCGATTATACAGCGACGCACGAAACCCACGATAGACACCGAGACCCAGTGCGGCCGCGGCGACGAACGTCAGCCCCACGATTCCCACTACCAGTACAATCGACCCAATCATCATTACGAGACTCATTACAGCACCTCCTCCATCACATCCGCGCCCTCACGGGCGCATCGAGCATTATATGTCGTTCGCCATCGCATACTTGGTCGCATCACACGAGACACATCGTCCCGTACCACAGACACACTCCCGTCATCAACCATCGAAACACAATCCCGCTGGGCCTCATCGTACGTAGTCAGGTCGCGCACAAAGTTTGGAATATATTCAGGCGTGCCGATATTGACCGGCAACTCATAGCCGTCAATGGCAATCGTCGGGGTGTACATGGACGATCCCCGCGCCACGTTCGGGGCACATTTCTGAATGCGCCCGCCGCGAGCAAGAAACTGCTCAACGGTTTCAACTGTAGGGGAAGTATCGAGAGAAGAAAGGCGAGTAGAGTGTGTCCTCATGATGAGGATGATTATACCACACTCTACTCGCTACGCACACAATTTTATCGGGGGGTTTCGATTTTTTCCTTACCGCCGACTTTCAACACAACGTTCGTGGGTTGCGTATTGCCTGAGGGGAACTGAACAACATCTGCCATGATTGTACTCCTAGTTTGATTTGGGTTTACGAGGGGGTCGTGTGGGTACGCCTACAGTAAGCACGACGTTTTCGGGTTTAGTATTAGCGGTCTCTGACATTACTGTGTCCGAGAAGTGGTAGTAATTGCCTTTACCTGAGCAACCACCGCAGAAATCGCGCCCGGCCACGAGCCATGCCGCACAACGAGCTTTCCTGCCCAATACCCGATTCCAAACGTAACTAACAGTCGTAACATATAGGCTCCTCTCGTACTATTTAGGGATTAGGCGGGTTCGACGGGGGCTTCATGGCGTCCAACGCAAAACCAACGTTGGCGAGGGCATAACACACAAACGCGATCGCCATACCCCATCGGCGGTCACGCGCAAATCCATACGCCACCCAAGCATAGATGCCGCTCGTAAGCAGCAATAAATTAGTAGTCATTATACCCCTGTTATATTTTATGACGGCAAATTATGCCATCGATTGAGTGTGTCCACTTCATCCTGTACCCGCAACAGGTACTCATCAAGGATATCTTCGACCCGAGACATGACAACCGAGGTCAGTATCGTTTGAACATCGTCGGGCTGAAACCCAAGCCGTGAAAACAAAAAGTTCACCGCCTGTGTTTCATCACACGACTGTTCGTCTTGCCAGTGATCATGCTCCGAATGAAATGGTATCATACAACACAGTATATCACACCCGTGTCGATAACACAATGTTTATGCCGCGGCCAATCGAGACAGAAGATACGCTTTCACAAGGGGAGACCGCACAATATCTTCGGCACTATACGTGACCGATACCACCATCGGCAATGATTCTAAGATCTTTGCAAATGCCGGCCAGCCACTCCGATCCGAGGATTTCGTCAAATCGGTCTGACCGCGATCTCCACAGAAAATAATTCGACTGCGTTGCCCCAGTCGCGTCATAATCGTGTGCAGTTCCATATCGGACATGTTTTGGCATTCATCCACTAACACAATCGCATCATCCCACGTCATGCCACGCAAATAGGAGGTGCTCATGAACTCAATCGTGCCCTGCGCCGTGAGACGATCATAGGCGTCAGCCACCTGAAACATACGACTACACATGTCGCGATAGGGCACCTGATAGATGCCCAGTTTATCGTCTTCACTTCCAGGCAGAAAACCCATTGATCGTGAAGGCACCGCCGAGCGCACAATGACGACGCGGCGCCGGCGCTTGGATGCTAACGCTTCGGCAATCGCATGATACAAGGACAAAAACGTCTTTCCCGTTCCCGGCGCACCCTGCACGACTAACGCCTCTACTGAGTCCGTATAATGCGCCGCAAATTGACGTTGTGTTTCGGTGAGCGGAGTAATCTCAACCAAATGAGACTGGTTGAGTACCGACTTGGGTTTGACCGATGGCGCATCGATCAGTTGGGTTAGTTGCCGACTGCGACGATGTGAAGACTGTTGACGCTGCCTGTGTGGTTTGGCCATGCGGTCTCTGGTATATTTAGGAGATACGCGGCTCCACTTCACAGACTCCGTTTAGATGAGTGTGGTGAACAACGACCGAATGAACCGTTCGAGCCGCTCACACCACGACACGCGGGGCGATGATGACGGTGAAGGAATCGACGGTGTGCCAGGCTCCGCCGGCGGTGCACTCGGCACAGTGACAGGCGGCGCGGTGACGCGAGGAATCCGCTGACCAAACGCGACCGCGGCGTCGCGCTGCACTTGATCAAGCGCGTTCACGTCTGCGACAATACCCGCATCCAGATGCAGCGTCGTGCCGCCGAGTCCTAACGTCACGGCGGCGGTGATTTGACGCGCCGCCCAGTCGGGGTCATTGACGCGTCGGCCCGGCTGCGCGTCGCGATAGATGCCAATCGGTTCGTCATCCACCACCGCTTTGTTGAAGCGGACCTGTGCGTCGCGCATAATCCCGGCGTTCTCTTCGGGACTCTTGCTCCGGTCGGAGTGGAACGCAATCCATGACCCGCCCGCAAGCGTGGCACTCACGGGTTCTCCGCCGTGATTCGCGCCCCAAGCGAGAGGAATCGACGGATGAACGACCGCATCGAGTTCTTGCAGGAACATGGGGTCGGACGCCCACGACTGTTCGACGCTATGGCTATTCTCATTGAACAACCGCGCCCCGAGGACCACATCGGGATACTCGCACAGAATCGCACTGGTGAGTCGCGTATGTTCCTTACACGTCTCACGGTCAATGCCACGGGTGCGGGTGTCCGTGTTGATGGTCACCATCGCGGTCATGTGATGTTGGCGTAACATCTGCAACGCGGGACGGAGGGCGGCGCGGCCTTCCTCTAATGTGCTCCCCTGACGATAGACGGAGGACACGACGAGACGCAGCGTGGAGATGCCGGCGGACGCGAGAAAGTCCAACCAGCGGGCGTCGCGATGGAGATGCCAGTCAAAGGCGGACGCGGACGCGACAAACGATGACGGCAGCGGCTGGCGGTTCACGGTCGAGACAGGGAGATTCGCGAGATGATTCACCGGCGCGACCGGTATAAACACCTGATCCCCTTCCGCGACCAAATCATGATGGGCCGGTTCGTCATGCAACGTGGGCGATCCCGAAGACGCCGCGCGTAGCAAGTCCCAGCCGTGCAGCCCCGTCTGCCGACCCGACGCGTCTCGATACTGCACGGCGAGCGTTTCTTTCGAAGGTGGACGCGTGTGGGAAGCGCGTTTCCAGCCCCACTCAAAGACGGTCTCATCACCCTCATGCGTGTCGGGGCAGGGAAAGTCGTGACGAATCTGTTCGCAGAGACGACGCATCCAATCACGGAGCGTATCGAGATAGGCGTCGGATCCGTCACCCGTGGGCAGCGGATAGAGCGCCACAAACTCACGAACACGGGCAAACACAGCGGGGGACAGTTGCATGGGATTCATCCTTTCATTTTGTATTTAGATGATAATTTACGGCGTATCCGTGCCGTCGCTGTGGGGGTCGCGCAGACCCATGTAGCGCAGCACGTCAACGACCGCGATATAAGGGACGGTGTCATCACTGAGTTTTTCGTATTGCTCCAACCAGTCCCCGAGGTCGCACCAACGTGCGCGCCAGGCATCACGCTCCCGGAAAAGTCGGCGGAGTTCTTCTTCCACCCAGACGGTTGATGTGAGAGCGCGAGCTTCGGGGGTCAGGTCTTCTTCGAGCATGTGTCAAGTATACACGAACTCCACGAGAATGTCAACGAGGCACTTGCCGAACGCGATAGGTGCCGGTGGGGGCTTCTCGACCCACATAGCCGGGAAGCACGGACGCGACACGGGACGCCAGTCGGCGATAGAGCCGTTGACGTGAGGGATCTTTTGCCGTAAAGACGACTTCCAACGGTTGGCGACGCTGGAGAAACGCACGGAAAATGTTCGCGACCGTGGAGATGACCGCGTGGGCGTGGGCAATATTGCCCACGATGCCTTCGTAGTGGTAGCCATCGTTGCGGAGCGAGGCGCCCACGGTGGAGTGTGTGGTGGTCTTGGGTCGCACGAGACCGAAGCCGAATTCCCATACCGTGGGCGTTGGTGGAGGAGCGGGGCG
>Ga0222713_10002640_pt1 | contig 19006 bp, 15 predicted proteins | sample C33_649DmetaG_FD_165061 | JGI IMG/M metagenome (GOLD analysis project Ga0222713, IMG submission 165061) | Estuarine water microbial communities from San Francisco Bay, California, United States - C33_649D | ecosystem: Environmental > Aquatic > Marine > Unclassified | place: USA: California...
AATCCAGGGCGAAAGCAGTACGCCTTGGCGAAAGCTGCCATAACAGGTGTCGACGATGCCGATCAGCCGCTCGCCGAGAATCGGGTCGTGCTTGAGCTCGCGCAAGTCCGCACGGCGTTGCACCTCATTGAGAAAAGACGTCTGTCCATCAGTGTTCTGCACCAGGCACCGCTCGCGGGCGCGTTTGAGCGTCCAGCTCCGGCCCTGCGCCTCGATCCGGTAGACAAGCGCTGTGAGCCCGCCGGAGATTACGCGGCTGACGTAGTCTTCGCTGCCATCGGTGATCGCCAGGGTTGCCAGCGGTAGCGGACAATCGTCCGGGTGCCCGACTTCCAGTTCGGCATTGCTGGCGATGAAAGCCAGCTGCGCTTGCTGGCGCGTGTTCAACGTGTTCATGGCGAGGTCTCCGCACAGGGTGCGCTATGGATGAGATTGCATGGATCGGTCGCGGCGTGTCGGGGTCGATAGGAGAACAGACGTGGAGGTGAACATGGCCGATGTGTACAAGACTGAAACCATCACGCGCGCCGAGGTCGACTCGCTCGACGGGGTAACGGTGCTCGACTTCGGCACCAACTGGTGCGGGCATTGCCGTTCTGCCGAGCCCCACATCGAGCGGGCACTGGCCGAGTATCCGCAGATCAACCACATCAAGGTCGAGGACGGCCCGGGACGACCACTTGGGCGCAGTTATCGCGTCAAGCTCTGGCCAACCCTGGTCTTCGTGCGTCTCGGTCAGGAGCTGGCCCGAGTGGTGCGGCCGACCGACGCCAAGGTGGTCGGCGATGCCGCTGCCCAGGCCACCAACCCGCTCAGCGATTGACCAGAGCCCCCGCCTGCACCACGACAACCCTGTCGCTGCCCTGTACCCGCGAGAACGCGTAGGGCTGATTTGAAAGCTGTTGGTGCCGGCCGGCGCCAATGGCTGGATGCCGTGCGCGGAACTGACCGATTCGTTGCCAGTGATCAATTAGCGCAGCGATCTCGGGTTTAGTGTGCTCGCTCCAGTTCATATCGGACCGTGTGCCCTGGTAAGGGTCGGAGCCGGTGGGGCCGAAAGCGCGGGCGCTCTCGTCGCCGTAGTAGATCTGCACGGCGCCAGGGCTCAGCAGAAGCGCGGTGGCAAGGCCGCGTTGACGCTCCAAGTCGTGCTGCGCGCTGAACAGCGAGGTGTCATGGGATGAGGCGTAGCTCATGAAGTTATGCCCGGGATTGTCCGCCAGCAGGCTGGCGTAATGCCCGTAGCTTTTGTCGGCGCGGACCAGGCAATCGCTGGCAGCTCCGGCGACCTCCTGCTGGAAGGCAAAGTTGATCAGCGCATCGAAGCCGTTGCTCTGGTAATCGCTGATTTCCGGCCCGTGGCCAAAAACTTCGCCCACCATCCAGAACGGCTCGCCCGCGAGCGCGTCGTCTGGATTGGCTTCAGACCAATCGCGCCGGGCCTGTTCCGCCTGCTGGCGCAGCTGCGCCCAGGCGGTCGGCTCGACGTGCATGACAGTGTCGGCGCGAAAACCATCGACGCCGAATTCGCGCACCCAGGTCGTCAGCCACTCGTTGAGGTAATCGCGCACGCGGTAACCGTCGCGTTCGACGGCGCGGGTGGGTTGCTTGTGACGAAGAAATTCCGGCAGGCGAACTGGCGTTTCTGATTCGGTGCGAAAGTCAGGCAAGAACGCCAGCGACCCTTTCAGCGGGTCCACCAGAACGCTCGGTGGCACCGGGTAGTCGGCAATACCGGCGCGCACCCAGTCCTTGCCCCACCAGCGAGACCAGGCCGGGTGATCGTAATCGACCAAATTGTGGTAGGCGTGCAGGTGCTCGTAGGGCTCCGGCTGCCAAGCGGTCCAGCGTTCGGGCAGGTACTGCGCCATCCCGTCTCGCAGGCCACCAAAGCCAAACTGTTGCATGTCCGCCAGGGTGGAATAGCCAGCGTGATTGAGCACGACGTCGAACAACACGCGGATGCCGCGGGCATGTGCCTGCTTGATCAGCTCGCGCAGGTCGGCTTCGGTGCCCATGTTGGCGTCCAGCTGGGTGTAATCCAATGCGTAATAGCCGTGGTAGGCGTAATGGCGAAAGTCGCCTTTATCGCCGCCACCGACCCAGCCGTGGATCTGTTCATAGGGTGCACTGATCCACAGCGCGTCCACGCCCAGCTTGGCCAGGTAATCGAGCTTGCTGGTCAGCCCTTTGAGATCGCCGCCATGGAAGGTGCCGATTTCCTGAGCGCCGTCGGGCTCACGGCCATAGCTGCGGTCGTTGTTCGGGTCGCCATTGGCGAAGCGGTCGGTCAGGGCGAAATAGACGGTCGCGTTGCGCCAGTCTCGCGCCCGTTCCGGGCGCGCCTCGGCGGCCTCGATCAGCAGTAAGCCGTTGCTGCCGGGTGCCGGGGTCAGTTCGACCTTGCCGTCCTTCACGATGGTCGTGTTGCCGCTGTAAGCGTCGCGCAATCGCTGGCCATCCTCGAATACCCCAGCGACCGGAACCTGTACGGCTTCGCCATTCCATGGTTGGCAGACCTGCTCGACCGGCTCCTGCGATTGGCGACTGGGCAACAACCGCAGGTTAGCGTCATCGCCCGTCTGCACCAGCAGGCGGTAGCGCCCCGGTTTAACTACATCAAAATCGAAGCGATCGCCGGCGTTCAGCGCGTGGCTTTGAAACGGCTTGAGCAGTTTCTGCTCGGTATCGCCAGTACCCAGTTCGAGGGTGCCTTTGGTTAGCTCCAGCTCCGCCGCGAAGCGATCCTCGGCTAGCGTTTCCCAGGCCGGTTGCAGAGGCTGACCGTTCAGTCTGATAGGGACTTGCGGTTCCGCTTGTATAACGGGTGCGAGCAGTCCGAAACAAAGGGCTAGGATAGATGGACTAAGGGGCGGCAGAGGGCGCATGTCCGGCTCCGGCTTGGCGGGGATGAGGCGTTATTCAAGCCTGTTTTCGTCGACCCGTGCAGGCTGAGAAAGGGCGATTCGAGGGCTCTGCGGGTGCAGTGCAAATGCAAGACTACGCCCTGCTTCTACGCCCCTCATCCCCCCTTCGGGGAGGATGTCTTCGCCCACTGGCGGGGCGAGTATGGATGCACTGCGAGACCGTCAGACGGCACGCAGAACGTTGTGGATCAAAAATAAGAAGCCACGAGGAAATACCTACATGAATAAAAAGCTGTTTGCAGCGGCCGCGATCGGTCTCTCCGCAACTCTGAGCCTGCCGCTGTCTGTCCAGGCCGCCATCGAAGAAGGCAAGCTGGTTGTCTGGATCAATGGCGACAAAGGCCATAAGGGACTGGCCGAGGTGGGCAAGAAGTTCACCGAAGAAACCGGCATTCCCGTCGAGGTGGCACACCCCGATGCAGCCACGGACAAATTCCAGCAGGCCGCCGCCACCGGCAATGGCCCGGACATCTTCATCTGGGCGCACGATCGCCTCGGTGAGTGGGCCCAGAGCGGCCTGATCACCCCCATCACACCCAGCGCCGAGACCAAGCAGGAAGTCGCTGACTTCGCCTGGGATGCCGTCAGCTACAACGGCAAGCTGTGGGGCTATCCAATGGCGGTCGAAGCGCCTGCGCTGATCTACAACAAGGCCCTGGTGTCGACCCCGCCCAAGACCTTCGAAGAAGTCCTGGCGATGAACAAGGAGCTCGCCGCCGACGGCAAGCGCGCAATCCTCTGGGACTACAACAACACCTATTTCACCTGGGCCTTGCTGGCCGCCAACGGCGGTTATGCCTTCGAAGATACCGGCTCGGGCTATGACGTCAGCAAGACCGGCGTCAATAACGAGGGCGCCAAGCAGGGCGCTGCCGTCCTCAAGCGCTTGATCGACGAGGGCGTGATGCCCAAGGGCGCCGACTACAGCGCCGCAGAGGCCGCCTTCAATAAAGGCGATACGGCGATGTTCATCAGCGGCCCCTGGGCCTGGTCGAACATCAAGAAGAGCGGCATCGACTTTGGCGTGGCGCCGATCCCGGCAGTAGGCGATAGCCCGAGCAAGCCGTTCTCCGGCGTGATGGCCGCAACGCTCAACGCTGCCAGCCCGAACCAGGCGCTCGCCGTCGAGTTTCTCGAAAACTACTTGCTCGAGGTCGAGGGCCTGAAGGCTGTGAACGCCGACGTGCCGTTGGGCGCGGTGGTGAACAAGGAATTCATGGCCGAGTTGTCCGACGATCCGATGATCAAGGCCACCTTCGAGAGTGCTCAGCAGGGCCGTCCGATGCCGAACATTCCGCAGATGGGCGTGTTCTGGTCAGCCATGGAACCTGCCCTGACGAACATCACTTCCGGTCGTCAAACTGTGGATGCCGCCCTGGATGACGCCGCCAAACGCATCGTCAAATAACGACAACCCACAGCCGCAGTTGGAGACGCCTGCGTCTTCGGCTGCGCGCCCTGAGGCCCAGATTCCGATGTCCGCCGTGAATGTTCCTGCCGAAATGCCCGGCCGCGCCGTGCCGAAACTGTCGATACCCAAGCTGCCAGCTGCGATGCGTTGGGGCCTTTGGCTGCTGTGCAACGCCTTTGCCCTGTACCTGATCATCGCGCTCTATGCGCAGGGGCAAACCGTGTTCGCTCTGCTCGGGCTGGTGGTCGCCGGAATCGCCAGTTTCGTGTTCATCAACCGCCGTGCCTACGCCCACCGCTACATATTCCCGGCTGTAGCGGGGATGCTGGTGTTCGTGATCTTCCCGCTGCTCTACACCGTGGGCATCGGCTTCACCAATTACAGCGGCACCAACCTGCTGAGCTTCGAGCAGGCGCAGCGCTACCACCTCAATCAGACCTACCTTGCAGGCGAACGCTTCGGCTTCAGCCTGCACCAGAACGATGCCGGTGAGATGCGCCTGCGGGTCGACCGTGGCGAGCAGGGCGTCTGGGTGTCCGCTCCGCTGGCAGGTGAGCCGGTTGCGGGCGAGCCGCTTGGCATGAGCCGGGAAGCCGAGGTCGAAAAGCTGGGTGCGGCCTTGCCGTTGCGTGATGTGATCCGCCAGCGCAAGCAACTGGAACAGTGGGTCATGCGCGGTCATGAAGGTCAGCTGCTGCGCCTTTATGGGCTGCGTGAAGTCGCCGCGGTGGAGCCGCTGTACCGGTTGCGCGACGACGGCTCGCTGGTCAACAACCAGACCGGTGAACGCCTTACGGCCAACGATGAGATCGGCTTCTACGTCGATGCCGAAGGGCAGAAGGTCGCGCCGGGTTACACGGTCTATGCCGGCTGGAGCAATTTCGCCAAGGTGCTGACCGATCCGAAGATTCGCGGCCCGTTTCTGCAGATCTTCGTCTGGACGGTGTGCTTCGCCGCGCTGACGGTGGTCTTCACCCTCGCGGTCGGCCTGGTGTTGGCCAGTCTGCTGCAGTGGGAGATGGTTCGCGGCAAGGCGTTTTACCGGCTGATGCTGATTCTCCCGTACGCGGTGCCGGCGTTTATCTCGATCCTCGTGTTCAAAGGCCTGTTCAACCAGAGCTTCGGTGAGATCAACCTGATGCTCGACAGCCTGTTCGGGGTGCGGCCGGACTGGTTCAGTGACCCGACCCTGGCGCGCAGCATGATCCTGATGGTCAACACCTGGCTCGGTTATCCCTACATGTTGTTGCTGTGCATGGGGCTGCTGCAGGCGATTCCGCGCGACCTCTATGAGGCCTCGGCAATGGACGGCGCGACGCCAGTCGACAATCTGTTGAAGATCACACTGCCGCTGCTGATCAAGCCACTCGCGCCGCTGCTGATCGCAAGCTTCGCCTTCAACTTCAACAATTTCGTGCTGATCACGCTGCTGACCCGTGGCGGACCCGACATCCTCGGCACCACGACCCCGGCGGGCACCACCGATCTGCTGGTCAGTTACACCTACCGCATCGCCTTCCAGGATTCGGGGCAAAACTTTGCCCTGGCCGCCGCCATCGCCACGCTGATCTTCATCGTCGTCGGCGCCATGGCCTGGCTGAACCTGAAGCTCTCGAAAGTGAAGGTCTGAGGATTACGCACATGGCCATGGTTCAACCAAAATCCGTCAAATACCGCCTCTGGCTGACGCACGCAGGCTTGCTCGCTTTTGTCGCGCTGATCGTGTTCCCGCTGCTGATGGTGGTGTCGATCTCCTTCCGGGAGGGCAACTTCGCCACTGGCAGTCTGCTGCCGGACAATCCAACGCTGGAGCACTGGTCGCTGGCGCTGGGCATCCCCTACGAGCACGACAACGGTGAGGTCAGCAACCCGCCGTTCCCGGTGCTGACCTGGCTGTGGAACTCGATGAAGATCGCGCTGATCAGCTCGCTGCTGATCCTGATGCTTTCGACCACCAGCGCCTATGCCTTTGCGCGGCTGCGCTTCGGTGGCAAGAGTCCAATCCTCAAGGGCATGCTGATCTTCCAGATGTTCCCGCCGGTGCTGACGCTGGTGGCCATCTACGCCTTGTTCGATCAGCTCGGTGAGCACATCAGCTGGCTGGGCGTTAACACCCACGGCGCCGTGATCATCGCCTCGCTGGGTGGCATGGCGCTGCATATCTGGACCATCAAGGGCTACTTCGAAAGCATCGACGGCTCGCTGGAAGAGGCGGCCATCGTCGACGGCGCCACCACCTGGCAGGCGTTCGTGCACATCTTGCTACCCATGAGCGTGCCGATTCTGGCGGTGGTGTTCATCCTCGCCTTCATCACCAGTGTCACCGAATACCCCATTGCCTCGGTGCTGTTGATGGATGTAGACAAACTCACCTTGTCGGTCGGTGCGCAACAGTACCTCTACGACCAGAACTACCTCTGGGGCGACTTCGCTGCTGCGGCAGTGCTCTCCGGACTGCCGATCACCGCGGTGTTCCTGTATTGCCAGAAGTGGATCGTCGGCGGGCTCACAGCCGGAGGCGTAAAGGGGTAATCGACCCAGGACAGCTCGATGCGTCACGACACCCGAACAGGGAACGAACAACGGGAGACGACCATGAACGCCGCAATACCTGCACCCTTGCCGCTGATACCGGCGAAGCTGAACATGCCGCTGTTGCCGCGCGGTCTGTTGTCACGGCCACGCCTTGACGAGTGGTTTCAGCGTCTTGGCGAGGTGCGGCTGGCTGTACTGCACGCACCGAGCGGTTTCGGCAAGACGACCCTGGCGTGCCAGTGGGCAAGGGCGTTCGAGGGTCGTGTCGCCTGGTTGCAGCTGCATCCGGGCGACAATGATCCGCTGCAGCTTGGCCGCTATCTGCTTCACGCCCTCGACGCCCAATTGGAGCATGGGTGTCCCCGCAGCCTCTTGCTGGCCGGTCAGGGCAGGGAGGCTTTCGATACGCTGCTTACGCATCTGCTGGCCGAACTGCCGGGTGAGCACGAACCGCTGCTGCTGGTGCTGGATGATTTCGAAACGCTGTACACCGCAGAAGTCATCGCTGCGCTGCGCTTCTTCCTGCGCAACATGCCGAGCTGGATGACGCTATTGGTCTGCAGTCGCGGCCTGCCGGAACTGGGCGTGGCGGATCTACGGGTCAAGCATCAGCTGCTTACCGTTGACGCTCAGCATCTGGCCTTCGAAACCGACGAAGTTCAGGCACTGCTGGATCTGGGCTTGCCGGTTTCGGTCAACCGCGAGCAGGTTGAGCGCTTGAACCGGCGTATCGGCGGCTGGCCGTGCGCATTGCAGCTGGTTCTGCAGGAAGTGCAGACGGGCCGTGGTATGGACCTGTTTCTGGAAAACCTGCAGCTCGGTCATCCGTATATTCGCGATTACATGCGCGAGCAGGTCGTTGCCAATCTTGGCGCAAGCACGCTGGATTTCCTCCAGGCGACCTGTCTGCTGGATCGCTTCAACGCAGCGCTGGCCGACCGACTGACTCAGGGCAGCAATGCTCGCGGGATGCTCGAGCAGTTGGAGCGTAACGGGCTCTTCCTGCAGTCGCTGGATGGCCTGCGTCAGTGGTATGCCTACCACCCATTGTTCGCCACCTTTGTGCTGGGCGAACTGCGCACCCATCAGCCTCAGCGGCTATCCGATCTGCACCTGCGTGCGGCCGAAGCGCTGATGGCGGAAAACCTGCCGGAAGAGGCCGCGCGGCATGCGGTACGGGCCGGCTGCCCGACCCGCGTCGGCGAAGTGCTGGAGCGCCACGGCCGGCAGTTCTACCGTCAAGGTCGCCTTGAGCTGTTGCAGCAATGCCTGGAAACACTGCCGGAGGCGGTTATCGCCGGCTCGCCGTTGTTGACCCTGCTGCAGGCCTGGGTGTCACAGAACTCCTACCAGTTCGATCAGGTCGAGCGCTGGTTCAAGGCCGGCGAAAAGGCCCTGCAGCAGAGCTGTTCGGAAGACGACTGGGCGCGCATCGTTGGCGAATTCAACGCCGTTCGCGCTCAGGTCGCCATGAACCGTGGTGATGAGGAACAGGCAATCGCCCTGGCGCGGGAAGCCTTGGTACGTGAGCCGTTGATCATGCGCACCTCGAAGGTCGCAGCCCTCTCGGGTCTGGCTGAGGCGCATTTCGTGCAGGGTCTGTTACCGCAGGCGCAGAAGCAGTACGAAGAGGCCGAACGCCGTGCCCGCGAGATTCGCGCCTCGCACCTAGTGGTATGGAATCTCGGCCAGCTATCTGAAATCGCCATTGCCCAGGGCTATTTACAGAAGGCCTATTCGCTGCAGGAGCGGGCGATCCAGTACGTCGAACAGGCCGACCTGCAGGCGACCCCGATCATGGAGTTCATCTACCGCGTGCGTGGTCAGGTGCTGCTTGAGTGGCACCATCTGGATGCCGCCGAGCAGTGCGCGCTGCAGGGCATCCAGATACTCGAAGACGTCGGCGACCGCTGGCTGCTGCAGTGCTACGCGCTGCTGGCCGGGATCGCCCATGCGCGCGGCCAGCAGAGCGCCTGCGCGGACTACATAGGCAAGATCCAGAGCATGCTCGCTGACGACAATTACCATGTCGACTGGCTCGCCAATGCCCATGCAGTAATGCTCAGCTACTGGGACTCCACCCAGGACAAGACCGCGATCCAGCAATGGCTGCTGACGGCGCCAGCGCTCGAGCGCGGCCTCAATCACTTCGCCCAGTACAACGGCCGCAACCACGCGCGAGCCCACCTTTCGCTGAAGCAGCCGGACAAGGCGCTGCCGATCCTCAGGCAGCTGCAAATCGATGCGGAGCAGCACGGCTTGATCATGGACTTGAACCGCAACCACATCCTGCTTGCGCAACTGCACTGGCTGCGGGAAGAGCGTCAGCAGGCGCTGGATAACCTGCAGCTGGCGTTGACCCTGGCGAGCAGCACGGGTGCCATCGGCAGCTTTCTGCGCGTCGGTAAGCTGCTGATCGCCATGCTCAAGGCCTTGCAGCATGAACGTCGGCTCGACGAACTCGAAGCGCAGCGCGCCGACCGGCTGATCCAACTGGCGCAACAGCAGCGCGACTTCAGCCGGGCGATCCGCATCACCCTCGACGAAGCGGTGATTCAGGACATCATCAACCGTCCGGATGTGCCCGAGCTGATCCGCCATTCGCCGCTGACGCGCCGAGAGTGGCAGGTGCTGAGCCTGATCCACGCGGGGCAGTCCAATGAGCAGATTGCGGAACACCTGAATGTCGCGCCGACGACGATCAAAACGCACATCCGCAGTCTGTATCAGAAGCTCAACATCACCCATCGCAACGAGGCCGTGCAGCTGGCCCGCAGCCTGCTGAGCAAAATTCAGGGCGAATAGCGGGTGGCATTTTCATTTCCAGGGGAGCCCGACATGCCGATGACCGAAAAACAGAAGATGCTCGCCGGCGAACTCTACCGGCCCGGTGACGCCGAGTTGCAGGCCGATCAAACCGCCGCCAAAGCCTGGATGGTGCGTTACAACGCAGCGCTCGGCGAAACACCGGCGGTGCGCCGTAACTTGCTGAAAGAGCTTTTAGGAAGCGTAGGCGAAGGCGCTGTGATCCGGCCGCCGTTTCATTGCGACTACGGCTACAACATTCACCTCGGCGACGATGTGTTCTTCAACTTCAATTGCGTGATTCTCGACGTGGTCGAGGTGCGCATCGGTTCGGGAACGCAGATCGGACCAGCTACGCAGATTTACGCGGCGGACCATCCTCGAAGCGCGGAAGAGCGCCGCAGCGGCCTGGAATTCGGCCGTCCGGTGGTGATTGGGGAGAACGTCTGGATTGGCGGTGGCGCGATCATCCTGCCGGGCGTAACCATCGGCGATGACGCCGTGATCGGAGCGGGCAGTGTGGTGACTCGGGATGTGGCGGCGGGGACGACAGTCGTAGGCAATCCGGCCCGTAGTCGCTGATAGACGTGAGAATGGCAGCCGGCGCTGGGCCGGCTGCCGGCACTGCTTACTGCTGAGTCACGGTGGCCATGTTGCCCGAGCCCATCTGCGAAACGATTGCCGAGTCGCCCATGCCGCTCTGCATCAGCATCGCCTGGTTGCCTACGCCGCCCTGAAGCACAGTGGCCATGTTGTCCTGGCCAGCTTGCGTCAGGCTGACTTCGTTGTCCGAGCCATAGATCTGCTGGATGTCGGCCACGTTGAGGTCGCCGCCCTGCACCACGTCCACACGGTTGTTGTCGCCGTAGCTGGAACCGGTCAGCTCGTTGCCATTTCCGGTTTGGGTCACGGTGAGAAGGTTGTCGGCGCCGTCCTGGGCGAAGTCGATCAGCTGATCGGTGCCTTCCTGAGTGACGTAAGCCTCGTTGAACTGCCCGTTCTGCTGCAGCGAAGCAGTCATCATGCTGCCGTCTTGATCGACGATGGCATAGTTGTTGTTGCCGGTCTGCTCGGTGCTGGCGGTGTTGCTATCGCCAACCTGGAAGATGTCGGCGCTGTTGGCGGTGCCGTCTTGGAAGATCGACGCGGTCTGCAGCGAGCCGCTCTGGTCGATGTAGGCTTCGTTCTGCAGTCCGTTGGACCGGATATCAGCGCTATGCTCGGCGCCTTCCTGGGTGACGGACGCGACCTGCATATCACCCTGCTGGTCGATATTAGCGACGGAGTCAGAAACGTCCATCTGATAAACAGTGGCGTCGTTGTCGTTGCCTTCCTGATTAACCACGCCGTCGTTGCGCGCGCCATTTTCCTGCCAGACCAGCGAGACGTTGTCATTGCCGATCTGGCGTTGTTCCGAAACGCTCAGCTCGGTGTTGCTCTGGATGGATTCGGCGAAGTTGTCGCTGCCGTCCTGGTCGATGACTGCGGTGCTCAGGTCAGCTGCGGTCTGCTCGGTGTACGCAGTATTGAAACTGCCCTCCTGGTACTGGCGAGCGGTGGCGCCGGTGGAGTCGCTCTGGACAATGCTCGCATCATGGTTGTCGCCACTTTGCAGCTGGATGGCTTCGCTCTGCACGGTCGAGGACTGCACGATGTCCGCGCGGTTCAGGTCGCCAGTTTGCGTCTGCACGGCATCGGACATCGTGGCCTGAGTCTGGGTCACCATGCCGTCGTTGCTGGCGCCGGTCTGGGCCTGGTAGGAAATGTTGTCCTGACCACCAGTCTGAGTCACTTCGACAATGTTGTCGGCACCGTTCTGATTCTGTTCTGCGCTGTTGTCTTGGGCGTGAGCCTGAGTGGCCAGAATCGCGATGATGGCGGCTGCGAGGGGCTTGCACTTGAACATTTCATCTCTCCATGGATTTTGGATGCGTGTCGCTCCCGACTGGGCGGCTGCGCAGGTCTGCTGGGCGGCGGCTACTGCGGATCAGTCCTGGAACTGCATCGATCCTAAATGCCGCTCGTGACAGATAAGTGTCGATTCGCTTGTTTGTCGACATTTTTATGACGAATGACAGCGGCAGCTATATGCGACTTCCGGCAGCTCGCTCTACGCCCCCCGCTCAGGCCGCCTCTACGCCCGAGCCATACGCCTCGGTATTACGCTGCCGGGAGGATGTTGCGGCGGGATGACGCACCTAGAGTGGCGGCGTGTTCCCCCAAACATCGAAGGTTGGTTGTATGAATCGCAATGACTGGTGGCGCGGCGGCGTCATATATCAGGTTTACCCGCGCAGCTTTTTCGACAGCAACGGCGACGGGGTCGGCGATCTGCTCGGTGTGGTCGAGAAGATCGACTACATCGCCAGCCTCAATGTCGATGCCATCTGGCTGTCGCCGTTCTTCACCTCGCCCATGAAGGACTTCGGCTATGACGTGTCCGATTACCGCGGCGTAGATCCGCTGTTCGGCACGCTGGAAGACTTCAAACAGGTCATCGATGTTGCCCATGCGCGTGGCATTCGCATCCTCATCGATCAGGTGCTCAATCACTCGTCCGATCAGCACGCCTGGTTCAAGGAAAGCCGCTCGAGCCGCGACAACGACAAAGCCGACTGGTACGTCTGGGCCGATCCGAAAGATGACGGCACCGTGCCCAACAATTGGCTGTCGGTCTTCGGCGGTGCCGCCTGGACCTGGGACAGCCGCCGCAAGCAGTACTACCTGCACAACTTCCTCTCCAGCCAGCCCGACCTCAACTTCCATTGCGAAGCGGTGCAGCAACAGCTGCTCGAGGACATGGAGTTCTGGTTGAAACTCGGCGTCGACGGCTTCCGTCTGGACGCGGCGAACTTCTATTTCCACGACCGCGAACTGCGAAATAACCCGCCGAACCATGACATTCGCGAAGGCAGCATCGGCGTTCGCGCCGACAATCCTTATGCCTTCCAGAAGCACGTGTACGACAAGACCCAGCCGGAAAACCTCGACTTTCTGCGGCGTATTCGCCAGTTGCTGGAACGCTACCCGGGCAGCGCCACGGTGGCCGAAATCGGTTGCGACCATTCGTTGAGCACCATGGCCGCTTATACGGGAGGCAGCGACACGCTGCACATGGCGTACTCCTTCGATCTGCTGACCGAACAGTGCAGCCCGGGTTTTCTGCGGCATACCATCGACTGCGTGGAACGCGAGTTGGTAGACGGCTGGCCATGCTGGTCCATCGGCAACCACGATGTGGTGCGGGTCATGAGCCGCTGGGCGCTCGCCAACCAACCCGATCTGGTGCGCGGCCGCATGTTCATGGCGATGCTACTGACCATGCGCGGCAGCGTGTGCCTTTATCAGGGCGAGGAGCTGGGGCTGGATGAGGCCGAGCTGCAATTCGAGCAGCTGGTCGATCCTTACGGCATTCGCTTCTGGCCAGAATTCAAGGGCCGCGACGGTTGCCGCACGCCGATGCCCTGGCATGATCAGGACCTGCACGGTGGCTTCAGCCGGGAGCAGCCCTGGTTGCCGATGGCCGATCGTCACTTGCCAATGTCAGTGGCCGCCCAGGAGCAGGACCCGAACTCGATGCTCAACGTCTATCGCCGGTTTCTTGCATGGCGTCAGGACCAGCGCTTGTTGATCGAAGGCAGTATGCGCACCGTTTACCATGACGATGCGCTGCTGGTGTATGAGCGCCGCCTGGACGATGAGGTTTGGGTATGTCTGTTCAATATGGGCGATAGCGCACGGCACTTTGATCTGTCGGCTCCGGTCGAAGGCCTCGACGTGCCCTCGGCATCAGCCGTTTTCGAGGGGCACGGCGTACATTTGCCAGCGCATGGATTCGGATTTGCGCGCCGGCTAGGCTGAGCGAGTCGGTTGAGACGGGCGTCTGGTCCGTTTCGACCGGGTTGCTGTCGCCCGTTTCGCTTGCCGCGATGCGTCGTGGCGGCTGTTTGAAGGAGAACAACAATAATGGCCAGCGTAACCCTGCGGAATATCTGCAAGAGCTTCGATGACGTCCCTATTACCCGTAGCATCGATCTGGATATTGCTGACGGTGAATTCGTGGTGTTCGTGGGCCCGTCCGGTTGTGGCAAGTCGACACTGTTGCGACTGATTGCCGGGTTGGAAGACATCACGGACGGGGAGCTGCGCATCGATGGCGAGCGGGTCAATGAGCTGCCGCCCATGGATCGTTCAGTGGGCATGGTGTTCCAGTCCTATGCGCTCTACCCGCATATGAATGTCGCGGAAAACATGGCGTTCGGTCTGAAGCTGGCGAAGATCGACAAGGCTGAAATCAAGCGTCGCGTCGACGCGGTGGCGAAAATTCTTCAGCTCGATCAGATGCTTGATCGCAAACCCAAGGATCTGTCCGGCGGTCAGCGCCAGCGCGTCGCCATCGGCCGAACCATGGTGCGGGAACCGAAGGTATTTCTGTTCGACGAGCCGTTGTCGAACCTCGACGCTTTTCTCCGCGTGCAGATGCGTATTGAGATCTCGCGCCTGCACCAGCGACTGCAGTCCACGATGATCTATGTCACGCACGATCAGGTCGAAGCCATGACGCTGGCGGACAAGATCGTCGTGCTCAACGCCGGCCGCATCGCTCAGGTCGGGCCGCCGCTGGAGCTGTATCACTATCCGAAGAACCAGTTCGTAGCGGGCTTCATCGGTTCTCCGCAAATGAATTTCCTGCCGGTAAAGGTGATACGCGCCGATGCGGAGTCGGTGGAGGTCGCGATGCCAGGGGGCAGCGCGTTACGGCTACCCGTCGACGGCAGTCAGGTTGCTCCAGGCGATGCCCTGACCCTGGGCGTCCGGCCAGAGCATTTCGTTGACCCCGAACAGGCTGATTTCGTCTTCCATGGCGAAATTGCAGTGGCCGAGCGCCTCGGCGACCACAATCTGCTGCATCTGAACTTCGAAGGCGTGGACGAGATGGTGGCGGTTGCCAGTGACGGTAACCGCCGCGTGGCGGTGGGTCAGGCCTACGCAACGGGGCTGGTGGCCAACAAATGCCACCTGTTCCGGGCCGATGGTCAGGCTTGTGACCGGCACTATCGGGAGCCGGCACTGTTCGGCTGAGCGCGGTATTTAGCTAATCGCACATGACAGCTGGCGGTCGGCCAGCTGTCGTGCTGCTTCAATGACTGAGCTTCAGGCCAAGCAGTCCGGTGCAAATCAATAGCACGCTGCCGAGGCGAAACAGGCTCATCGATTCCCCAAACAAGACGATGCCGGCGATCACCGTTCCCACTGCACCCACTCCAGTCCAGACGGCGTAGGCGGTGCCCAGCGGCAAATCCTTCATGGCAAGCCCGAGCAGGCCCAGGCTGGCGGCCATCGCTGCGACAGTAAGCAATGTGGGAAGAGGGCGGGTGAATCCCTCGGTGAACTTCAGCCCAACGGCCCAGCCAATCTCGAACAGACCGGCAAAAAACAGAATGACCCAGGACATACGCACCTCGACAGGACGGTAATCAGGTGGGGCCGTCCCCGGTGAGTGTGTACAACCTGAGGTCGTCCTCAGCGGGCGCTATTGTCCACAGCGAGCCGGTCCGGGCAAGAGCGCCGGACCGGCGGCCGCGTCAGTGCGCGTCCGGGCCGTCGTCTTTCATCCTCCGATAGATTGTCGCCAGCAGTGCACCGGACAGGTTGTGCCAGACGCTGAACAGCGCGCTGGGCACTGCTGCAAGTGGTGAGAAGTGCGCACTGGCCAGAGCTGCGCCGAGCCCCGAGTTCTGCATGCCTACTTCGATCGAAAGGGTCTTGCGCTGCGCCAGGGGCAGGCCGAACAGTCGTCCGACCAGGTAGCCGATGCCGAGGCCAAGGCTCTTGTGCAGCACCACAACCGCCATGATCAACAGACCAGACTCGGCGATCTTCGCCTGGCTGGCAGCAACCACGGCGGCGACGATGATCACGATGCTGACTACCGAAACCAGCGGCAGGATATCGACAACCTGATGCACCCGGTTGCCCAGCAAACGGCGTGCGATCAGCCCGAGGGCAATAGGCAGTAGAACAATCTGCACGATGGACATGAACAGCGCGCCAAAGTTGACCGGCAGCCAGGCCGATGCCAGCGGCCAGATCAAAGCAGGCGTTACCAACGGGGCGAGCAGTGTAGTCACGGCGGTGATTGCGACTGACAGCGCGACGTCACCACGGGAAAACCAGGCGATCACGTTCGAGGCGGTACCGCCCGGACAGCAGCCGACGAGAATCACGCCGACAGCGATTTCCGCAGGCAAGCCCAGCAAGGTGCAGAGTCCCCAGGCGAGAGCAGGCATGATCAGAAATTGCGCGCCGACACCCAGCGCGACCCAGAGTGGACGTCGGGCAACTTCAGCGAAATCCGCGGCTTTCAGCGTCAGGCCCATGCCGAACATGATCAGCCCCAGCAGGGGCACGATCCAGGCGGTGGCAGGAACCAGCTGGGCTGGAAGAAAGCGAGAACGGCGAACAGCAGGACCCAGAGGGCGAAGGTATTGCCGACAAAGCGGCTGAGGGAGGCGAGGGCGCGCATCGGACTTACCTTGTAGTTATGGAAGGAGCGCCGTCAGCATCAACTGCCGGCGCTGAGGCAGTTTAGATGCCTTGCGGGATCTCCTCTCCACCCAGGGCTTCGAACAGTGCGGGAAGAAACTCTTTAAAGGTCAGCATCATCAGCAGGAAGCTGGCGTCCTGCTGGCCGAGGTCGTCATCACCTCCGTCCTGTTCGGCCTGGTCCTGCAACAGCTCTTCAAAGCGCAGGCGCTTGATCACCATCTTGTCATCAAGCACGAAGGACAGCTTGTCCTGCCAGCCCAGCGACAGTTGCGTGACCTGCTTGCCGACTTCCAGGTGTTGCTGAATTTCGTCGCTGGTCAGGTCCTGGCGTTTGCAGCGCACAACGCCGCCGTCTTCATGGGTGTCGCGCAGCTCGCACTCGTCGAGGACGAAGAAGTCGTCCGCGGCTTTCTGCGTCTTGACCCAGTCGGTCATGGTCGCCGAAGGGGCAATTTTCACGGTCAGCGGGCGAACCGGCAGCGAACCAATGGCTTCACGCAGCGTGGAAAGAAGGTCTTCGGCGCGCTTGGGGCTGGAAGCGTCGACCAGGATCAAGCCTTGTTCCGGCGCGATGGCGGCGAAGGTGCCGGACTTGCGGATGAAGGCGCGCGGCAGGAAGGCCTGGATGATGTCGTCCTTCAACTGCTCGCGCTCTTTCTTGTAGACCTTGCGCATTTGCTCGTTTTCGATCTCGTCGACCTTTTCCTTCAGTGCGTCCTTAACCACGCTGCCGGGCAGGATGCGCTCTTCCTTGCGCGTGGAAATCAGCAAGAAGCCCTGGCTGGCATGCACCAGCGGCGCATCTTCGCCTTTGCCAAAGGGGGCGACGAAACCGTAGGTGCTCAGTTCCTGGCTGGCGCAGGGGCGCGCGGGCTTGGCGGCCAATGCAGCTTCAAGTGTCTCGACATCGAAAGGGACGTTCTGGGTGAGACGGTAGACGAGCAGGTTGCGAAACCACATGGCGATTTGAAACTCCGGTAAAAGCAAAGCGCGCATTATTCCCCTCCGGCGAACGCAGGCCAACCCTGCGCAAGGGCAATGCCGATGGAAACCACAAAAACAGGGCTTAAACAGAGGGTTTCCTAAGTCTTTGTAAGTTCTTCAATTTTTTTTTCAAAAGGGGGTTGCCAAGGTCCAGATCCCTCTCTAGAATGCGCCCCACTTCGAGAGCAAACGGGTGATTAGCTCAGCTGGGAGAGCATCTGCCTTACAAGCAGAGGGTCGGCGGTTCGATCCCGTCATCACCCACCACTCGAGGTTTAGCGCAGCGGTAGTTCAGTCGGTTAGAATACCGGCCTGTCACGCCGGGGGTCGCGGGTTCGAGTCCCGTCCGCTGCGCCATATTTGCCATCAAGGACCACTGAACGCCTTGATGGCCCGAAAAAAGCGACCTTAGGGTCGCTTTTTTTTGCCCTCGAATTTCACTTCCGTCTGTTTCGCCGTTTCGTGCGGCACTTCTGTACTTTTCACTGTCTTTACCTATTAGCGCGGTGTGCTCGGTAGCCACTGTCCGAGCTCGCTGCTAAGCTCCGGCAATGTTTTTGCACCACTTCTTGGGTAATAAGGAAACAGAATGAGACCTCAACGTTTGGCGTCGGCGATAGCTCTGGTTGGCCTGGTCCTGGCGGGCTGTGATTCGGAAACCAGCGCTAAGCTGGAAACGCCAGCGCAGAAAGCCTCCTATGGCATCGGCCTGAATATGGGCAAGAGCCTGGCACAGGAAGGCTTGGCTGATCTGGATTCGACGGCCGTCGCGCAAGGCATCGATGATGCCATCGGTAAGAAAGATCAGAAGCTGACTGATGAAGAACTGATGGAAGCCTTCGCTTATCTGCAGACTCGTGCCGAAGAGCGCATGGTCGAGATGAACAAGGAATCCGTTGCCGCTGGCAAGAAATTCTTGGAAGAAAACGCCAAGCGTGAAGGCGTTAAGACCACCGAATCTGGCCTGCAGTACGAAGTGATCAAAGAGGCCGACGGCGCCCAGCCGGGTCCGGACGATGTCGTCACTGTCCACTACGAGGGCAGCCTGACTGACGGCACGGTCTTCGATAGCTCGATCAAGCGTGGCACCCCAATCGATCTTCCTGTCAGCGGCGTGATTCCAGGCTGGGTCGAAGGGCTGCAACTGATGCATGTCGGCGAAAAGTACAAGCTGTATATCCCGAGCGAACTCGCCTATGGCGAGCAGAGCCCGAGCCCGCTGATTCCTGCCAACTCCGTTCTGGTCTTCGACCTTGAGCTCCTGGGCATCAAGGGTGAAGAGGGTGAGGCGACGCCTCCACCAGAAGCTGTCGAAGAGGCTGTCGAGGCTGCCAAGGAATAACGTTTCGTTGTTATACGAACGCCCCGCTAATGCGGGGCGTTTTAGTTTCCAGTGTCAGCTTTGTGTGAGAACTGGCTCGCCGAGTACGCATTGTACGAGCGAGCTTGCTCGCGATCAGTGGTGATGCGGTTCGGTATAACGGCTGTGTTCGGTTCGCCAGCAAGCGAGCTCCTATAGACCGTTGTTGGTGGGGCGTGGGAGGTTAGCGGCTACAAAGTAAAGCCCGGGCACTGGTCTGAGGCTTTGAAGTTGGCTCCGAGACCTGGACTCGACTGCGCAGCAGAACGCGCTTCAGCGCGGCCCCGAAGGGGTGAGCGAAGCGAATCACCTGAGACAGGTTCCTGGTGAGAGTCCGACGGAAACAAAAAAGCCCCAGATTTTCACCTGAGGCTTTGAAGTTGGCTCCGCGACCTGGACTCGACTGCGCAGCAGAACGCGCTTCAGCGCGGCCCC
>Ga0222713_10002644_pt1 | contig 18979 bp, 19 predicted proteins | sample C33_649DmetaG_FD_165061 | JGI IMG/M metagenome (GOLD analysis project Ga0222713, IMG submission 165061) | Estuarine water microbial communities from San Francisco Bay, California, United States - C33_649D | ecosystem: Environmental > Aquatic > Marine > Unclassified | place: USA: California...
CGCTACTGGCCCTGTTGGGGTCACCGGAGTTACCGGACCTGTCGGGGCTACCGGTATGCCCGGACTTGATGGCAGTGACGGTGAGGACGGACAGGCAGGACCTAAGGGGGCTACGGGAACGACCGGGCCTACTGGTCTGACGGGAGCAACAGGTCCCGTAGGTGCAACCGGACCTGTAGGTGCCACCGGTCCTGTCGGAGTCACCGGGGACACCGGAGCCACGGGACCGGTAGGAGCGACGGGTCCTGTCGGAGCAACCGGCCCTGTGGGTGCGACTGGTCCTATCGGTGTCACCGGGCCCGTCGGTGTGACGGGCGTTACCGGTCCAGTCGGAGCGACAGGCATGCCAGGGCTGGACGGCAGCGATGGCGAGGATGGCCAGGTTGGGCCGAAGGGAACAACCGGCACTACCGGACCGACTGGGCTCACCGGGGCTACAGGACTGACCGGGGCTACAGGACTGACCGGGGCCACTGGACTGACCGGGGCCACTGGACTGACCGGCGTGACTGGACCGGTCGGGGCAACAGGTCCTGTCGGAGCAACAGGACCGATCGGCGTGACCGGAGTTACGGGAGTCACGGGTCCGCAAGGCATGCCCGGACTCGACGGAAGCGACGGCGAGGACGGGCTAATGGGTCCGCCCGGACCGGGGAGGAAGATCTACTACCGGTTTAGGAACAGGACAACTGAGGCCATCGCTGGCGAAGCCGCCCCCACTGAGGGTAATGAAGGCGACATCTACTACTACGAGGACGAGGTGGATGGGCCCTTCGTTCAGGTCTACAACGATGAAACGTCTACGTGGGAACAAGTCACCCTCGATGCCGCAGACGTTCGCTTCCCGAAGAACTGGTTCCCCCTAGGACCACTCTTCACGAGCGCGGTACACGACGCGCGAACAGCGTTCGATGAGGTTGACTACCACGACCACGGGGATAACGGCGGGGCGCTGATCCTGGATCCCACAGGGTTGCGTAAGTCCGCCTTCCCCTCCGCGCTCGACGGAGCCGACGGCGAAGACGGGATGCCCGGGCCAGTGGGTGCTACCGGAGCCACAGGACCTACCGGACTCACGGGTGCCACGGGTCCCGTAGGTGCTACTGGACCCGTGGGCGCTACCGGTCCAGTTGGTGTTACCGGACCAGTCGGTGCCACTGGACCGGAGGGAGCCACCGGACCCGTAGGTGCTACAGGACCCGTTGGCGTTACCGGACCAGTCGGCGCTACCGGTCCGCAAGGAGTTACCGGGGTGACCGGACCTGTAGGTGCGACCGGCATGCCCGGGCTCGACGGCAACGATGGCGAGGACGGTCCTCCGGGAGCAACAGGCCCGGGCGGCGATGAGACGCTAATGTGGATGATGGTTGGACCATGATGATGATTCAAGGAGCAGTGTGATGGCGTACTCACCGATGCGGTTCTACCAAGACAACCCTCCCCTGACGACCGCTGCTGAACTCTTCCAGGTGGACTCGGGTGCCGCTACCGGTGCATCCTCCAGCGGTATCGCAGGAAGAGGAATCATCATCAAGCAGATCCTGCTCATCAACCGCAGCACTGCTGGGGCAACTGTCACTCTTCACCTTGTCCCAAGTCCTGGGACCACTATCGCCAACGACAACATCATCGTGCCAGGCGTGACCGTTCCCGCTAACAGTCTCATCACACTCGACGTGTCGTTGGTGATGGAAGCCGGAGCAGCGATCTGGGGATTCCAGGACACGGACACCGCCATCAACGTCTCCATCCACGGAGTGGTCTTCTAGCCATGGCGACGCAGTTCTTTCCCAAGCCCAACATCCAGACGTTCTACTACACAGGGGTGTCGCAAGGGTGGGTGCGTCCAGCCCAAACTGGGTACAGCCTCGTTGAGATCCACATGATCGGTGGCGGAGGGGGTGGAGGATCGGGTCGCGCATCCAACAGTGGGGCTAACGCAGGCGGCGGAGGCGGTGGTGCTGGTGGTGCCTATGGTCGTTTCATCTTTCCCTTCTCGTTCTTCGACGCAACCGACGAGATGATTATTGTGGTGGGGCAAGGAGGGGCGGGTGGCGCTGCGAGGACCGCCCCGAACGCTGGGTTGCTAGGCACCGCAGGAGGGGATTCGTATCTCACAACATACCCTGCGTCATTCACCATCACTGCTCTTGGGGGAGCGGCTGGAGACGGGGGAGTGCTCTCAGCCGGGGGAGCAGGAGGTGCCATCAACAGGAACAGCACAGCACCTGCTATGCCCGGTGCTGCTGGTGCTGATGGTGGGTTTGGATCTGTAGGGGGCGATGGTGGGTCTTCTCCTACCACTGGCGGAGCGTTTGGCGCTGCTGGAGGAGGGGGAGGCGGTAGCGTCAGTTCTGCCCCAACCACCTACGGTGGGGGCGATGGTGGGTCTTCATGGGACAAGGCTGGGACGATTGGGAGAACCGGTGGCACAGCCGTGGGAACTCCCACGGTCAAGTACACCGGCTGGGCGGTTCCAGGAGCAGCGGCTGGTGGATCAGGGGGACGTAATGGCACCAACTGTGTCGCTGGAGGCGACGGAGGTCTCTACGGCGGAGGCGGTGGGGGAGGGGGCGGCAACGCCGGAGCCAACTCTGGGGCTGGTGGAGATGGAGCCGATGGCATCGTGGTGGTGATCTGTCGCTGATGGCTCTCTCAACGTATCCGGCCCCAAACATCCAGAACTTTGATACCACCAACACCTGGTACAAACCCAGTGATCCTGCATACACCTGGGCTGAGATCCACATGATCGGTGGTGGCGGTGGAGGAGGGTCGGGTCGTGTCTCTATCGCAGCGGGTAATGCAAGCGGCGGTGGTGGGGGCGCTGGGGGTTCCTATGGGGTCTTCAGGATTCCTCTCATCTGGCTGAACGCGACGGAGTCCATCGCTATCGGCGATGGCGGCGCTGGCGGCGCTGGTGTAGGAACAGCCCCGAGTTCTGGTAACCCAGGTTCGGCTGGTGGCGACAGCACCTTTACTACTGCTATGGGTTTCACGTTGACTGTTGCGGGAGGCCCAGGAGGGGCAGGGGGCTTGGCCGGAACAGGAGGTGCTGGAGGCGCAGGGGTGCGTAACACCAGCACCTTCCCGGCTCTGCTCGGTACTAACGGGGGTGATGGTGCACTCACGGCAGGAAGTGCTGGCAACGACTCGCCGTCTACTGCCTATTCACTGGGCGGTGCTGGAGGAGGGGGAGGCGGGGGATACAACGGCAGCGCCTTCAGTGGTGGCGATGGGGGAGACGCTTACGACCTCGCAGGAAGTCTTGGCCGGTCTGGCGCAACTGCCCCCACGGCCCCTTCGTTCAAGGAGGCTCTCTACCCCATTCCAGGCGCAGGTGGAGGAGGGTCTGGGGGACGAGCGGCTAGCACTCAGGCTGGGGCCAACGGTGGTGTCTTTGGCGGCGGCGGAGGGGGTAGCGGCGGTGCCTCTGGTGTCTTTACTTCAGGTGACGGCGGCACAGGAGGCTCGGGATACATCATGGTGATCTGCACATGACCTGGAAGAGCCAACCGCCCCTGAACATCCAGACATTCACGTCAGATGGAACCTGGTATCGACCGAGTGACCCTGGGTACTCGTTCATCGACGTACACATGATCGCTGGAGGAGGGGGCGGAGGGGGAGGGTCTCGCACCGGAAGCACCAACGGGCAGTATGCAGGAGGTGGTGGAGGTGGTGGAGGTGGCGCCTACGGGATCGTCACAATGACACTCGACCTCAACCTGGTCGATGGTGTCTCCAGGGTTGCTGCTTCCTGCGCGGTTGTTGTAGGAGCGGGTGGGGCTGGAGGGGCTGGTAAGACCACCACTAACGGGTCAGGCCTGGACGGCACGTCTGGGGAAGATTCCACTTCCACTGCAAGGTCTGGGGGGAGCCCGTTGGTCTTCACCGCTAAAGGGGGAGACGGGGGGCAGGGTGGGATCACATCAGACATCGGATCGATTGGTGGGCTCGTAGTCGCGGGTAGTTCATTCCCCATGCTGCCCGGTCAGGCGGGGGGAGACAGTTCCTTCCCCAGCAGCGCTTCTCCTGCCTCTACCGGTGGCTCAACACCAGGGGGCTCTGGGCGCTGGGGTGGAGCAGGCGGTGGGGGCGGCGGAGGTGGGGGCAGAAGCGGTGGCGGGGCCACCAACCAGAACGACGGTGGGGATGGTGGCTATGCCTTCGACATCCTCGGTGCGACATCGGGCGTCGGAACACCCACTACGCCTTCGGTGAAGATCGCTGGATGGGCTATCCCGGGGGCCGGTGGTGGGGGCTCACGAGGTCGCCACAGCAGCACGACATCCAACGGAGGCAACGGTGGACTCTACGGCGGCGGCGGAGGTGGCGCTGGAGGTGCAGCAGGGGGCAACGATGCCGGAGACGGCGGAGATGGCGCTGACGGCATCGTGGTAGTGGTCTGCTACTAACACTCCCACTCTTCTGACTCCTATCCTGGGAGCAGTTCAACCTTTCGCGAAAGAGGTACGACACATGGCTGGAGAACTGGCACCTACGCCGGGTTACCCCGAGCGCGTGAGCGCCGTCTACGAGCGCAAGATGGGTCAGAACGTCGGCCGTCGTGGACCGCTGCGCTTCGAGGAGGGTGTCGCCACCGACACCGACGTCCCGAACGACTTCGAGACTGGCGTCATGAGCGGGTACATCACCGCCCCTGGTCGCCCGAACCACAACGCCAAGGTGTGGATCAAGGACCCGGCAGAGACGATGGCGGCTCGCGCCCACGTCGGCTCCGCTTCCTGGGTCGAAGCCCCCACCTACCTGGGCGAGTTCGCACACGGCTCGTTCAACGACTACGCCGCTCTGAAGTACGAGATGGTCGACCGCTCCGGTGGCCGGTACGAGCGGATCAGCCCGGCTGTCGTAGACGACTGATCCTTCCCCAACAGGAAGTGATCAGACCAGAAGCAAGCGCGCGCCCCGGTGACTACTCTGCGCCGGGGCCGCGTCTTCTTCACGACGAGAGGGCAACGCACTGATGGTTGACTACAACGACCGGCGCCCCTGGTCCTTCACGACTCCGGGGGATGAGGACTGGAGCACTCCCCTCGACCGGAAGAGCGCCAAGGCCGCCAATGAGCGCCTACGATCCGAGGACCACTCCGAGCGTCTTGGGGCTCAGTTCCACGTAACCAACCGCGCCATCCGATCCGCACGAAAGGACATGCGGAAGAGCCGGTCGGCGGGCGATAGTGTGGAGCCGCCTACGGTGGGCGACTACATGACTCGGGTGCAGGAACATGTCTCGAACTTGGTCCACACTGAGGTGTACTCACCCAAACGTGGGATTCGCTAACCACACGGAGACCGTGAACAGATGAGCGTCACCTTCGCCAGCCCATCGATGAGGGCAGCCGGGTCGGACCTTACGGTCGCGATCTCTCCTCTCGGGCTGGTCGAACTGGCTGACGAAGAGTTTGAGGTCCACGGGCCCAGGCTCAACCGGTACGCGCAGTCGTGGGCCTTCTACCTCGGACACCACTGGGGCTATCGCCGTGAGATGGGCGAGCCGCAGGTCACCTTCAACTACTTCAAGGCCTTCGCCGACTACATCAACAACTTCACCTTCGGTCGTGGCGTCCACTTCACCTGCGCTCGTGAGTACCAGCACATCATCCCGGCGAACCTGAAGAGGATCTGGGAGGTCGACAACGAGAAGCAGGCCGTGCTCTGGGAGATGGGGAACCACGGCGGTGTCTCCGGTGACGCGTTCGTCAAGGTCGCCTACGACCCCGAGTACGTGGACAGTGTCGGTGCCTACCACCCCGGCCGCGTCCGCATCCTCCCACTCAACGCGTCCTTCTGCTTCCCGGAGTGGCACCCACACGACCGCGAACGTCTCATCCGCTTCAAGTTGAAGTACCGCTTCTGGGGTACCTCGACCGAGGGCACGCGCCAGGTCTACACGTACACCGAGATCATCACGGACGACGTCATCGAGGAGTACGTCAACGACGAGATGATCGACTCGCGTCCGAACCCGCTCGGCCAGGTCCCCATCGTTCACATCCCCAACACGCTGATCTCTTCGAGCCCGTGGGGTCTATCGGACGTGCAGGACATCCTCCTGCTGAACCGCCAGTACAACGAGATCTCCACCGACATCGCAGACATCATCAACTACCACGCCGCGCCGGTCACGATCATCACGGGCGCCAAGGCCTCCAACCTGGAGAAGGGCCCGAAGAAGGTCTGGGGTGGTCTCCCGAAGGACGCTCGCGTCGAGAACCTCGTAGGTGGGACCGAGGCTCTGCCGCAGGCACTCGCCTACCTGGAGTCGATCAAGCGCTCGATGCACGAACTCACTGGTGTGCCGGAGCAGGCGCTCGGTCAGTTCATGGCGATCTCAAACACCTCCGGCGTCGCCCTCGCGATCCAGTTCCAGCCGATGATGCAGAAGTACGGCCAGCGTAAGATGCAGTACGGCCAGGGGCTGAAGAAGATCAACGAACTCGCTCTCCGCACGCTCTTCACGTTCGAGCCGGACACGCTGAAGTACGACCCCGAGACCTCGGGTGTGATCGAGGACGCCGAGGAGATGCAGGTCCTCGCTCTCGACCCGGCCGACCCCCTGATCTACATGACCGACGTCGACTGGCCAGCACCGCTGCCGGTGGACAAACTGATCGCCCTCAACGAGATCCAGGCCAAGATGGCGCTGGGTCTGGAGAGCAAGCGCGGGGCGCTGAAGACTCTTGGAGAGGAGTTCCCGGCCGACAAGGCGGAGGAGATCTTCAAGGAACTGGTCGAGGACGCCAAGGAGAAGGGCGCGTTGGACCTTATCAATGCGCGCATCAACTCGGCTATCTTGGCTCTGACGGGAATGGTGCCACCTGATGGTGCTGCTCCCGAAGGACAATCCCAATCGGGAGAGTCCGACGGCAGTGCTGCGGGACCTCCTGCTCAGCCGGGTGCGCCTAGCGAACTCGACATCATGAGCAACGAGGAAGTCACGCAGATGATTGGTGAACTGGTTACTCAGGCCTACGGCACAAAGTTGCCGCAGCGGAGGAACCCGGACGCAGACAGTGCCAGCAACTGATTCGACGCAAGAACACTGGGCCCTACTCGGACAAGCCGCTGAACCTCAGGAGAAACGATGAACAGCAAGACGACTTTCACACACGCACCAAAGACCGTCCTCGGATACCGCTGCGACGGCAGGCCGATCTACACGATCGCTGGTGGCTCTGAAGCAGCCCCCGAAGCACCGGCCCCCACGAGCGAGCCGGTCATCTCCATTCCGGTAGCACCGGAACCTCCCGCGCCGCCGCGCACGTTCTCCGCTGAGGACATCGCGAAGGCCCGCCAGGAGGAGAAGGACAAACTCTACGAGCGCTTGCAGTCCCAGGAAGAGGGATGGAAGAAGGCGCAAGAGGAGATCGAGGGCATCAAGGCCGCCGAGGCCGCGAAGATCGAGGCCGCCCAGGCAGAGGCGAGAGCCGCTGCTGAGGAAGAGGCCAAGAAGCGCTGGGAAGAGCAGGACGCCAAGACTCTGCTCGCCGAGAAGGACGCCGAATGGCAGGCGAAGTTCGCCTCCATCGAGGCCGAGCGCCAGCAGGAGCGCGTGCTGCTGGAGAAGGAGCGCGAGTTCCTCGGCCTCCAGTCCTACGCCCAGCAGGCTGTCGCTCAGAACCAGGACCGCATCGCCCCAGAACTCATCGACTACATCTCGGGTAACACCCAGGCGGAGATCGATGCGAGCATTGCTACCGCGATTGCAAAGACAGACGCTATCGTGGAAGGTATCCAGCAGGCGCAGCAACAGGCGCGGGCTGGAATGAAGGGAGTATCCACTGCTGGATACGCCCCGACGGGACCCATGGACAACACACCGGGACAACAGACGTTCACGATTGAAGAGTTGCAGAACATGTCGGCGGCGGATTACGCCAAGCATCGGGGAAGTCTGCTGGGTGCAGCAGCATCACAGCGTGAACGTGGACTCTTCGGCTGACGCCGACTGACAACAAAGGACAACCATGGCTAGTGCAATCACGGGTACCGGAGCCCTCTCCGCCACCCCGACCGCCTACTCGGGTTCCAATGGGAACCTGACTCAGGCCATCCAGACCATCTGGTCGAAGGAGATCCTCTTCCAGGCGATGCCGATCCTCAGGTTCGAGCAGTTCGCCGTGAAGAAGACCGAACTGGGTGTGCAGCCCGGCCTCACGATCAACTTCATGCGCTACAACAACCTCGGCGAGGCTTCACAACTCGTTGAGGGCGTCCGCATGCAGACTGCTGCGCTCACCGCGTCGCAGTTCAGCATCACGGTCGCGGAGCACGGGTACGGCGTGGCCGTTTCCGAACTGCTCCTGAACGCGTCCTTCGATGACGTCATGGCCTCGGCCTCGCGTCTCCTCGGCCGCAACATGGCGCTCTACCTCGACGCCTCGGCGCGCGACACCCTGCTCACGGCCTCCTCGGTGCTCTACGGCTACGAGGCCGCGACGACCCGTACGGCGGTCTCGCCCTACGACCTGGGCACCGTCGGCACGACCCGCGCCTCGATGACCGGTGGGTTCTACTTCACCCCCGCGCTCGTCAAGGACGCGGTCGAGACGCTCGCGACCAAGAACGTCCCCCGGCTGGGCGAGACCTACGTCTCGTTCGTCCACCCGCACCAGAGCCGTCGTCTCCGTGACACCCCCGAGTTCATCGAGGTCACGAAGTACGCCGCTCCGGGCAACTTCATGCTCGGTGAGATCGGTCGTCTCTACGACGTCGTCTTCATCGAGACCACGCAGGTCAAGAAGGTCGTCAACGGTGCTGGCTCTGGCTACACCGCCGACACCGCTGGCGTCGGTGACGGTAACCGTGACCGCTACGCCTCGATCTTCCTCGGAGACAACGCGTTCGGTCACGCGATCAGCCTCCCGGTCGAACTGCGTGACGGCGGCATCCTCGACTTCGGTCGTGAGCACGCCCTCGCTTGGTACGCCATCTGGGGCCTCGGCCTCATCACGGACCAGTCCGTGGTCGTGGCGGAGACCAACTGACCTAGGTCAGCGCAAGGCGGGTCAGGGGTTACCTCCTGGCCCGCCTTCGTCGTTACGCTAGGTCTTGGTAAGTGAACCCACTGAGCCCCACTTGGAGAACACAATGGCAAGTACGAAGCGCGCGGCAGACTTCACCGGCAAGCAGGCTGAGAAGTTGGCCGCCCAGCACGCGGAAGAGCAGGCAGCCCGAGCAGCCTCTGTGGCCATGGTCACGGCAGCGGCTGTGAAGGCCGACCAGGAGCCCGTCGACTACTCGGCAGGACCCACGCAGGTCGTGGCCGACGATGGCGAGACTGTCATCGAGGTCAAGCAGTCGAACGTCAAGATCCGGGTCAACACGACACTGGAGCAACTGACCTTCGGCAAGGACAACCACTACGACTTCGAGGAAGGTCGCGAGTACGTCGTACCCCAGGCGCTCGCGGACCACTTGGAGGAGAAGGGCCTTCTCTGGCACTAGACCTAGAGCCAGGGGAATCGCGTGTTTCTGTTCGAGAATGACGAGGAGTAGGAATGTCGATTCCCCTGGCTAGGGCCTTGGAGGCCGTAGACCTGATCACGGGGCGCGGGTCCTACACGACCTACCTGGCCCTGATGGAAAGCCCGTACGTGGTGGACCCCGACTACATGAGTGACGGATTGATCGCCACCATCTCCGGGTCCGAACTCTCCAGCGCCGGGTACGCCCGGCAGACGATCACCTGGTCGGTCCCTGTGACCAACGGTGACGGGTACGCAGAGAGCAGCAACGACAGCATCCTCACCTTCGGACCGTTCACGGACCCACAGGGCTCCGGCATCGAGGGAGTCCACGGGCTCGCTGTGGTGACGGCAGCCTCCGGCACTGCTGGCACCGTGCGATGGGGAACTCTCATCGACCCAGCGATGCTGGACGCGGCGCAGAACGACACGTTCACTCTCGCGATCGGCGCAGTGAAGGTGACAAGCCGGTGACCACCTACGCCCACCTCATCGACAGAGTCCGCGCAGAGATCGCGGACAAGGGTGAGCCCTTCCAGCACCAGATCAAGTCCGACGGTGTGCAGACGCTGCACGACCTCCCCGTAGACATGATTCGAGAGTCCGGCTTCGTCGCTAAGGCGATCGACCAGGACGACCTCACCGTCACCATCCTCGACACCGACGACTACGTGCTGGACGAGGAGAACGGCTTCCTCACCCTGGACCCCGCGCTTCCGGACGGGGACATGATCGTCCTCGAAGGTACGTCCACCGCGCTGTTCACTGACGCCGAACTGGCTGTGTACGTGGACGACGCTCTCGGTCAGCACACCTCCGGTCGCACCGTGTCCGTACGCTACCGGGACGGGAACGGGTTCATCAAGTACGACGAGCAGGGCATCACGGTGTCGAACCTCCCGGAAGAGGAGGAGTTCCTCGTCGCGATCCTAGCCACCATCGAGACCTTGTGGGCCCTGTCCACTGACGCGGCTACCGACGTGGACATCCAGACGGCCGAGGGCACCTCGATCAACCGCAGCCAGAGGTACCGTCAGATCCTCCAGCAGATCGATCTCCTCACCGAGAAGTACCGGACGCTGTGTGAACAACTCAACGTCGGCCTCTTCCGCATCGAGATGAGCACGCTGCGACGGACCAGCCGGACCAACAACCGTCTCGTGCCGGTCTACAAGGCTCGCGAGTACGACCAGAACGGACCACCGCAGCGCCTGCTGCCTCCAGTGGATCACAGGAACGACGACGACAGCGGCGTGCCCAGCCCTGCTGTCGGGGGATGGTGGTAGGCCATGGCGGCAACCGTACACAACATCGCAGGGACGTTCTCCGGTAACACGGACAACGTCAACGGCGACCGGTTCAACCTCTCGGAGTATCACGAGAAGGTTGAGGTGACACACTCCGGATCGTCCGGCACGGTCACCGTTGCTGGTGTCCCCCTGACTGCTGGCCAGTCGGCGAGCATCTCGCTGCAAGGTCAGCGCGAGCCGTCGATCGCCAGGGACGCACGCGGGTTCCCATTCGAGGGGAGCCGGGCTGAGACGATCGCCGAGAACGCCTCTGACGGGGTCACGGCAGCCTTCACCTGGGACACCGCAGCCAACGGGTTCGATGTGACCTCGACCGCAGCCATTCCGATCACCGTCGTTGGAACGTAGGTCCCACCTTGTCCCGACTCGACCACAAGCGCGGCAGATTCCACGCCGACTTCGAGACCAATGAGATCCATGACGCCCTAGAAGGGTGGCAGGGTCTCGTTGGCGACTACGTGGACTACTACCGCTTCAATGCCGAAGCCTCGGTGATGAATGACATCTACGACGAGGGCGACGAGGTCGGCAAGGTCTACAAGGGACCCTTCCGCACCCCGATGATCCACGTCACTCGCGAAGAGGGCCTGAACCAGGACACCGACACCGGCTTCTACTACAACGACGAGATCCACATGACTGGCGGCTTCAACCAGTTGGTGGACGTCGGATGGACGTGGCTGGAGATCGAGCACGACGACTACCTACGCGACCGCATCGTCTACGACCGTCGCGTCTACCGGGTGACTCGCATCGAGAACCTCGGCCAGATCCAGGGACGGGACATCGTGGTGGGGATCGACTGCACCCAGGTCAAGCCCGACGAACTGGTGAACGACGCCCAGTTCGCCAAGTGGGCTGTCTAGGCGTGGGATGATTGGCAGATGAGCATCCAGCCGAAGATCCCGTTCCAGTTGACCGCCCAGGGGGCCGTCGCTGTGGACACGGATCCGAACGTCCAGATCTCCAAGAGGGTCCGTACCCTGGTCTCTACCAACCCCGGGGAGAGGGTCAACCGAGCCCCCTACGGGGTGCCGCTTGTCTCCTTCCTGTTCGAGCCCGAGAACGATGCTGAGCAGCAGCGGCTGGAGGAGTTGGTGAAGAACGCGCTGGCGGCCTACGAGCCCGGTGTTCGAGCCACTGTGATCAACCCGATCTGGAACAAGCGGGGAGATGCGATACTCGCCGCCGATGTCCAGTACGTTCGGGTAGACGAAGCAAAGGCTGCGCCATCCCTGGCCCAGTACGAGAACATCGCCGACATCTCTGAGGGCGGCGCAGTGATTGAGACGGTGAGCGGCTGATGGCCACTGTGATCGTGGACTACACGAGCAAAGACTACGACGGCTTCCGCACGTCGCTGCTCGACTACGCCACCACCGCCTACCCTGAGTGGACCCCGGGCTCGGTGGCCGACTTCGGGGTGATGATGGTCGAGGCCTTCGCCTACATGGGAGACATCCTCTCCTACTACGGCGACCGGGCAGCCGCCGAGGCCTACATTGGAACAGCCACGAAGCGCCAGTCTGTTCTCAATCTAGCCGAGGTCCTTGGTTACCTCCCGCGTGGCCGCACCAACTCGTCCGGCACCATCACATTGACGAACGCAGACGTAGCGGACTTCGACATCGTCGCGGGTACTCAGTTCCTCACGGCCTACAACACCGAACGCGACGCTCCCATCATCTTCGAGGTCGATGAAACCACGACCGTCCCCGGCTCTGGCTCCGTCGCAGTCCCGGTATCCGAGGGGGAGACACGTTCAGGAGATCTCGTCTCAGTGCTCGGGGTGGACGAGCAGTTGCTCCAGATCGGAACCACCGACGGAACCCAGTACCAGGAGTTCGTCCTCCCCGACGTACCGGTCATCGACAGCACAGTCCGCGTCTTCATCGACGTGGCCGTCGTGGTGTCTGGTGGCGACACCGTCGAGGAGTACCGGGTCGAGCCCCGCATCCTAGACGCCACCCCGTACGACAAGTCCTTCGAGATGAACAAGGACGGCGACGGGGTCGTCACCGTGAACCTAGGAGACGGCATCAACGGCTTCCTCCCGCCCTCAGACCTAAGAGTCTGGGCGGCCTACCGAATGGGTGGGGGAAACGAGGGCAACGTCGAGGCCGACTCGATCATCGCCTTCGCCGGACCGGCCGGGGATCTCAGCATCTCCTCGTCCAGTGAGATGACCGGTGGCACCGAGGAGGAGACCACCGAGCAGATCCGGGTCAACGCTCCCCGCGCGTACCGCACGCAGAACCGGGCCGTCACGTTGCAGGACTTCGAGGACATCGCGCTCGGTGTGCAGGGCGTGGGCAAGGCCAACGCTGCCACCAACAGCGCCACGAGCATCACGATCTGGATCCTCGGGTCGCAAGGTGTTGTGGCATCGACCGCACTGAAGACTCTAGTCCGACAGACCCTCGTCCCGCTCGCGCTGGCGGGCACCGATGTCACCGTTGCAAACGCTTCCCTGGTGCCTATTGACCTAGGCGGCCCGACCACTGGCGACGAGATAGTCATCGGTGTGAACGAGCGCTACGTCCAGGCCGCCGTGTCTGCGGCCGTGGAGGACATCCTTCTCTCCTACCTGAGCCCGGACAACCGAGAGTTCGGTGAACGCCTCAACGTGTCCTCCCTCTACTCACTGATCCGCACCGTACCCGGAGTTGACTACGTCACGATCCCGGTCATGATTCGACAGGACGTCACCCCCGCTGTGACTACTGCTGACATCATCCTCAACGAGTGGGAGATTGCGACCGCAGGGAACTTCATCTTTGCCCCTGAGGGCGGAATCGAGTAGGAGATACTGATGGCTGCTTACCCCGGTTCGTACCCGACCACGTTCACCACCAAGGTGGACGAGGTCGATCGCGTTCGCGCAGCGCACATGAACGGTGTGCAGGACGAGATCATGGCCGTGATGACGGCGCTCGGTCTGGACATCGGAGTCCACGGGTCGGTGACGAACGCCGACCTGAACAACCGACTCCTCGACATGGTGTCGACCATCGGTGCGTGGACTTCGTGGGACCCGACCTGGACGTCCTCCGGATCAGAGCAGCCGGTGAACGCCGACGCCACTCGTACCGGCGCTTACCTCCAGGTAGGCAAGTTGGTCATCGCACGCATCAAGTTGACGATGCTACGCACGCCTACCACCGACGGCAACTGGCGATTCTCCTACCCCGTCCCGGCTGCTACCGCAGTCAATGGAACAGCACTCGGGACCCTGATCGCTCGCGACTCCTCGGGATCCCAGTCGTATGCCTGCATGGCCTACTCCCAAGCGTCATACTTCACTGCGACACTGGGACAGACTCTGAAGATCACTTCGGGAACCGAGTCGTTCAACTTCACAAACGACAACACGAAGACGAAGACCAACATCTCCTTCGGGGTGACGTACAAGAACAGCCCGGTCGTATCCACGAGCGCCGCGCAAACAGGATTCAACTCGCAGTGGGAGGGCGTGGACACGAGTGGCTTCGACGGCTCGCTAACCAAGATCGACGGATCCAACTACACCGGAACCCGTGACCTGAGGTGGCGCGCGGTAGGAATGGTGGAGTCCAACGCCGACGACCTCACCCCCTTCGGGTGGGCCGTGAACGACGTGCTCGGCGGCATCATCATGTACGAGGCAGCGTGACGTGGCTGTCTATGTAACAGACTTCTACGGACTCTCCTTCTACGGCGGGTCCTCCTTCGGCTCGGGAGGTGGCGGCTCCCCGAGCGTGCTGACTCCCACCCTCGGGGTTCGGTCGTGCGACATTGTCCAGACCGGATACGGCACGCTTCGTATTGACGTGACCACCCCCATCGACAAGACCTACACCGACTTCCGCGTCGTGAGAAACACCTTCGGCTTCCCGTACCGCGAGGACGACGGCACGGTCATCTACGACGAGGCCGGTCCGGTCGATGATTACCTCTCGATCTCCGAGACAACCCTAGAGCAGGGAAAGTACTACTACTACGGCTTCTTCGTGAAGGTCGCAGGCACCTGGTACCTCGCGGGCGCATGCACCGGGCTGACGATCCAGGACTCCGGGTACGAGGAGTACTTCTACAACCTCATCCCCCGCGTCTACAAGGCACCGATGGATGAACTGACCGACACCTCGATCGACTTCGAGAACACCGAACTGCACAAGTTCACCAACGTCTTCGCACTGCACCTCGACCTCGTGCGTACCGAGTACGACCTGCTGCTGTCCGCCAACGACGTGGCCAAGGTCGCGTTCAACCGGCTAGTCGCACTCGGCCTACAGTTCGGCATCCAGCCGGAGCCGTCCGTCGCACCCAAACTACACCGGCTCCGCGTGCGGACCGGGTCGTACCTGTTCCGCCAGCGGGGCACAGCGCTGTCGCTGCGTAACGCCATCAACGCCACGCTCGGGTGGGACGTAGTTGTTCGCGACGGACGCAACCGCATGCTCGACGTGGACCAGTCGTCCTTCGCCAACCCTGGCTTCGAGGCGTGGTCGTACTTCAAGTCCTACCCAGCGGGTGCCGTTGTCACGTACGCCGACATCCTCTACGTGTCTACCGTCGAGAGCACAGGCGGGCTGCCTCCGTCCGGTCTGGTGAACTGGGCTGTGGTCGACAAGGAGTCCACCAACCCATACCTAGGGGAGTGGACGAAGCGTCGCACCTACGAGAAGGGTTCGATGGTTTCGTACGGCGACCCTGTCGTCTACTACCGGTACATCAATGCGGCGGCGGCGAAGAACAAACTCCCCACGAACGTCTCCTACTGGACTGTCGTCACCCCCGACTACCTCACCCACGGGAACAAGGACACCGGAGGCTTCTCCACCTGGGAGCCACTCTCCGAGGGCTACGAGATGACGATGGACGACGTCAACGTGCTGATAGGAGACGTCGGACCGCTTACCCCCAGCGACAGCACCCGCAACCTGCTTCGCATCCAGAACACAGGCGGATCAACCTACGACATCCGGCTCACCAGCGTTGCACGCGCTGCCGGTGGCACCGAGCGCACGCGCGGTGATGTCAGCAAGTACGGCATCCCATTGAGGGGGCTTCCCACCTGGCTGGAGGAAGGAATCTACGCGTTCGCCGACAAGGTCTCCTACCTCGGCCGCGCCTACGCCTCACTGTCCGACGAGAACACTACCGTCCCTTCCGGGGACACCTTGTCCAGCGAGAAGTGGGTGGAGATCCCCGAGGTCGAGCAGTACTTCACCGCGTCGCTGTACTCGAAGGCACACAACGCGGCTCACCCAGACTACGTGCAGGCATCGATCACCTGGTTCGACCAGTACGGTAACGAACTCGCCAACACCTACAGTCCGACCGGGGTGCTCCTCGACCAGTCACTCTTCGACTCCTTCGACTCCAAGCACCGACGCAAGTTGTCGGACACCGACTACGGGACCGCACTGTTCCCGTGGGACAACTCGACCGATGAGTGGGTGATCTCCGACGGCTGCGCGGTAGTGGACCTCGAAGCCCCAGCGCTTCCGGCCACGCTTCGCAAAGCACTCATCGACTCCACCTTCGTAGCCCTACCGGACGCAAAGATCGGGGTCACCTTCCGCTCCGCAACGACGGCCACCGAGCACGGGATCATCTTCCGCTGGACGGACGACAACAACTACTGGCGAGCCTCGCGCACCCAGTTGGTGAAGACCGACGCGGGGGTAGAGACGGTGGTCGACTCGTGGACCGCTCTCGTAGACAACGAGCGACTCCTGGTGGAGACGAACGGTAGCAACATCATCGTCAGCAAGTACCTTCCACTGGACGAGACCGCGACACCTGCGGACGAGTTCCTGCCATACAAACTGGATGAGTTGGCTAACGTGTCTGATGCGGCGCACAGCACCGCGACGCGTCACGGTATCTACGAGAAGGCATAGCGCATGGCTGCGATCGAGATCGTCGGAGTAACGGACACCCCGTTCCTGTTCCCCGACATGGACCCCGACCCGGTGCTGGAGGTAACACCACCGGCCGGTCTCCTTGACGACTTCGCCTACTCCGAGCGCACCCTCCCTGACGCTGCCATCACTGAGATCCGTGGGTGGGAAGACTTCGCCTCGAACGTGGCGTGGGAGCGGCCTTACGTGTCCGCCTCACGACCGAGAACGAACTACTACTCTCGCGCCGAGGGATCTGATCCGGACCAGGTGTTCTGGAGGCAGGCCGACTTCGCAGAGGTCTCGCTGACTGTGGAAGACGTCGACACCTCGCGCTCGCACTACATCGACTCCGTGCAGTTCGAGGAGGACGAAGTACACACCAACCTCTTGGGCCCGTGGGCTACGCACTTCGAGGGACAGTGGGAGGCCTACGTCGGCGCGGAGGATGGAAGCACGTCGTTCGAGAACTACAACTCCGACTCCGCTCAGTGGGCGTTCCACCGCAACGGGAAGTGGTCGGGCCGATTCAAGTGGGCAACGAACTTTGCTGGACCTCTCCGTTGGCACCCTGTCCGTGTGACAGGTATGGCTAAGGCCGAAGAGGGACAGTCACTTGTCGGCAGCATGTGGGTGCTCAACACCAGTGGCTACGACACCTTCTCTGTTCGAGCGACTCTCGTCTACTACGACGAGGACTTCGCCTACGTCAACAAGGACGTCGGTACGTACGTCAGTCGTCCGCACAACTCTGACAAGGGGTACGTGGAGATCAGCGTCTACGGGTACCCGCCTGCGGGGACGGCGTGGGTTGCTTGTCTTCCCGAGGTGGATGGCACCACCCTAGACCCTGGCAACGGCGGGGTGTTCGTGGACGAGATCTCCATCCGCAACATCTCCATGGACCCGCTGCCGTATGAGGACCCCCGCAAGCAGGTCATCACCGTTGTGGCCACTCGCGTCAACGAGATCTGCGACCCGCAGCCGATGAACACGGCCCTGATGTACGAGACGTACGGAGACACCCTAGGCGCAGCCGACGGCATCAACCCGATCGACGGTGTGACCGGTGGGTTCGTAGTCACCTCCACCGCGTCGAACGACTACGTGACCATCTCCAACGGAGCGGTGTACCCGTGGTCCCCTGACAAGCAGTTGATGGCTGGCTTGCAGCCCGGCACCCCCTACGTGCTGAGCGTCTGGGTTCGCAAGATCATGGACGTCGACATCAAGATTGACCTCTACGCTCCGCTCGGTGAGGGCATCTACGCCACGTCCAGTCCGACGTACAACGAGTTGGTGGCAACCGGGGACCCCAACGACGAGACGGTCTTCCGAACGGACGCGTCGAACCGTCAGTGGGTACGACTTCAGGTTCCCTTCATCCTCGCACCCACGGACGCACTGAACGCCGACATCCCGGTGCCCACCTTCGAGATCAACTCGGTGTGGGATGGGGTCACCTCTCCCCTCCCGGCCGGTGACGTCTTCGAGGCCATCGCCTTCCAGGTGGAGCGGGGATCGGTTGCCACAGAGTACTTCGACGGGTCCTTCCTGCCGGACTGCATGTGGGAGACGACGGCACACCTGTCCAGGAGCCACCACTACGAGGGATTCCTGACCGGGAGCAACAGGATTGACGATGTGATAGCGGAGTACATCCCGTTCGGGGTACCCTTCGAGGTGCAATACGCGCAGCCCGACACCGGGCCGCGTGAACTGTTGGACGCATACGGTCGTCCGCTGGGCGACACGTTCGGATAACCACAAGGAGCAACATCACGATGGAACTCAACCTCGACAGCATCTCGGTCGTGGCTCTCCTCGTCAGCGTAGTCATTCCGCTGATCGTCGGAGTCGTCACCAAAGCCGAGGGCACGTCAGACACCGTCAAGTCCCTCACCCTCACCGGACTCTCCATCCTCTCCGGTGTCGGCCAGGAGTACGTCGACACACTCAACAACGGCGGATCCTTCGACGTGGCCAACGCGGCTGGCGCTGCTGTGGTCTCGTTCGTGATCGCAGTCGCGGCCTACTACGGCGTGCTGAAGCCCACCAAGGTCGCGGCCTACGTCAACGAGAACGTCGGCCGTAAGGACGTCGACCTCGCGGCATGACATTCATCCCGGCAGACTCCTGGTTCCTGCTGGCAGTAGCAGTCTTGGCCGCCTTCTGGGCGTACGAGACGCTCGTGCTGCTGTCACCGTGGGAGATCAACCCGCTCATCACGCCCTGGCTCATGCTCGGGCTCGCAGCGGGTGCAATGTACCTGCCGTTCGAGATCTCGGTC
>Ga0222713_10002645_pt1 | contig 18978 bp, 16 predicted proteins | sample C33_649DmetaG_FD_165061 | JGI IMG/M metagenome (GOLD analysis project Ga0222713, IMG submission 165061) | Estuarine water microbial communities from San Francisco Bay, California, United States - C33_649D | ecosystem: Environmental > Aquatic > Marine > Unclassified | place: USA: California...
AAAGGAATTGGTGGGGGTCTGCTAAGAATCGCAAAAATTATTTCCAAAAAAGCATTATATGTCTCTCTACAAGGAAATGATAATATGATCCAATATCTTCAAAAACAAGGGTTCTGTATAAAGGATTCACAATTAGAAGATGATAAAGTAATCATGTACACAAAATAATTTATATAAGAAGAAAATGAAAAAAATGATATAACCATATATTTTACAGTTTCATCTATTTAACAGAATGAGCAATGATATATGCTGGGATGTTCTTGACACTTATTTTCAAAAAGGCGGTTCTGCCGAGTCTGTCAATCCATTGGTAAAGCATCAAATTGACAGCTATAACAAGTTCATTGACAGCACACTCACGCACATTATCACAGGCTTTAATCCAATCAAAATAACAAATACTTTGAAGAACGAAAATGGCACACAGTCTCACAAAATCTTTATCAGTGCTCTACAACCTTCTCTGACTAAACCAATCTATCATCTTCAAGATGGCACTCAGACAGTCATGACGCCTTATATTGCTCGTATGAATAAACTCACATATTCTAGCAGTCTATATATCAATGTAAATGTTCAGATTGAGGCAACCAACAATGATGGTATTATTGAAAACTTCAACAAAACTATCAATAACGTCTACATCGGAAAGATTCCCGTTATGGTTCGTTCAAAGGGTTGTATTCTTCAACAGATGCCAGCACTTGGTGATGAGAACAATAATGAATGTCGCTATGATTACGGTGGATATTTCATCATCAATGGTAGCGAGAAGGTTCTCATCAGCCAGGACAGAATCAATGAGAATAAGACGCTCGTATTCAAGCCTAATAATAACAGCGAAGGACTATATGCTGAAATTCGCTCCATGAGTGATTCATCATATCTTCCTCCAAAAACCACTAGTTTAAATATGAGTGGAAAATTGAATCATATGGGACGCATCATTCGTCTGAGCACATCATTTATCAAGAGTGAAGTGCCTGTATTCGTAATGTTTCGTGCCCTTGGTATCACATCTGATAAGGAAATCATGCAACATATCGTTTATGATATGGACAATATTGACAATAAAAAAATCATCACTGAATTGATGGCTTGTTGCGAGGATGCATGTGATATTCATACACAAGAAAATGCTGAAGCAGTCCTCATCAAAGTGATGACTGGTGCTAACAAAACATCTAATCCAACTGAACTGTTGAGGCATAACATCATAAATGATTTCCTTCCTCACGTTGGTAAAAATTACAGACGCAAGGCGCTCTATCTAGGTTATATGATTAGAAAGATTATTCGTATTTATCTCGGATATGATACTTACGATAATCGTGATAGTTATATGCACAAGCGCATTGATACTCCTGGTATTTTGATGAGTAATCTCTTTCGTCAGTGCTATGGAAAGATGTCAAAGGAGGTGAAGGCTCTTGTTGAAAGAGAGTTGAATCTTTGGAGAGCGAATCCTAGCTCAATTGCCACTTGTGACATCATTAGTGACAATAATATTCACAGATATTTCAGACAATCTCTCCTAGAATCATGGTTAAAATATTCCCTATCTACTGGAAACTGGGGTATCAAGAGCATTGGTAGTTTTCAGAATATTCGCCAGGGTGTGTCACAAGTTCTTAACAGAATGTCTTATGCTAGCACACTTTCTCATCTCAGAAGAATTAACACCGCCATGGAAAAAAATGGAAAGCTAGTTCAGCCTCGTAAACTTGATCATTCTCAGATAGGTATGATATGCCCTGCTGAAACACCAGAAGGGGCATCTGTCGGTCTGGTGAAGAATATGGCTCTAAGCACAAACATATCAGTATATATGAACAGTGCTCATGTACGCAGTATTCTGCTAGAGAATGATGTAAAAATCTACGATGATATGTTCTCGGGTATATCAGGAGGCGACGTTTGTGCTGACAATGCTAGAATTTCTGAATATCTAAAAAATATGGGAGATGGTAATAATGTCTACATTCAGGTAAACGGTGATATTGTAGGATATCATTCTGATCCTAATGTATTGTACACAAAATTGAAGCATCTGAAGAGGTGTGGAATTATATATCCAATGACATCAGTTGTTTGGAATATCAAAAATAGGATGATCATTATTTCAACTGAAGCAGGTAGGATGTATAGACCTCTTATGATCGTGGATTGTGACAAAGAAACTGGAAAAAGAGAACTCCGCATCAACAGAATTCTACGGGAAAAGAATATCACATGGGAAGAGTTTAATAAGAATAAGACATTTGACTCTTATATTGCTCCGTGCGCAAACATCATTGACGTTTGCGAAGAAGGCGAGGAGGGTTTCATTGAATATCTTGATTGTGATGAAATTAATCACGCAATGATTGCTATGAATTCTTCAGAATTGGAGAAGGGAATGAAAGGGACATCTTATCCACCTTGTTATACAAATTGTGAGATCCATCCTAGTTTGATTAACGGTATTCTTGGTGTAAATATTCCTTTCAGTGACCATAATCAGTCGCCGCGAAATTGCTATCAATGTATCTCTGAAAATGAGAATGTCTTGTTGAGCAATGGACTACAAAAACAGATTAAAAATATCAATATCGGAGATGAAGTTGTATGCTTTGATCTCGCGACAAAACAGAGTGTTCACACAAAAGTTATTAATCATTATAATCGTGTTACCTCTAAGGTAGTTTATAATATTAATGTTGCTTCGGGGAGAACTCTCACTGCCACATGCGATCATAAGTTTATGACGAATAGTGGTTGGAAGGTTTGTACTGAATTTGACAAGAATACTTTGCTAGGAATTTACATGATTGGACAAAATACATATGATAACAAAAATTACATGAGAGATGTCGTACTAGCGATTGACATTATCGGCAATGGATTCTATAAAGATATTGAAATTATGCCATTGAAATCCAATAATACAAAGCTTCCTGTAATTGCTAGGATGGTAGGATATTACATGTGCAAAAGGTTAAATTTCAACAATCTGTATGACTGCGAATCATTCAATAATGATGCTAAGTATATCGGATTCGAAAAATACGGGATTCACGATACAAGATTCATCTTATATATGGATAATATCACCAAAGATATTTCATGGATCTATATGTGTTCCGACAATACGAGAATAGAATTTATCAGAGGATATCTATCTGCAGTATATCCATCTAGTCTTGAAGAATTGAAAAAACTTGATGAAATTACAATTAGTCAAGAGGTTGTAGAATTAATGATGATCTTTAATATCAAACATCATTGGTTCAAAACACATGAGTCTATCCTTGACTTTAGCAAAATCATCTCTTTCAAATATAATTCAGGACTACTGAAAGATGTTGCTGTAGTATCTGAATACGTGATGCATAAGAATTACTGTAATAATGTAAATATCAATAACATCAAGAGAATATATTCATTTGAACAATGGAATAAAATCGTATACGTGAAGGAGATCTTATCTTCGTTCCATTCAATATGAAAAATATTTGTAAGAACTACAATATCTCTGACATCACAGTAGAAAGCGATCATCACAACTTTATTGCCGGAAATGGTTTCGCCGTCAGTAATTGTGCTATGGGGAAACAGGCACTTGGTATTTATACAAGTAACTTTAATAAACGCATTGACACCATGGGAAATATCCTCAATTATGCTCAAAAACCTCTCGTTTATACTAAGTTATCAAAGTATACTTACAGTAACGAGTTGCCATCTGGAACTAATGCGATTGTCGCTATTATGACTCATACCGGATTTAATCAAGAGGACAGTGTTATCATCAATCAATCTGCTCTTGATCGTGGTCTATATACCAGTACATATTACAAATCAATGAAAGAACAGTGTACTAAAAATCATAGCACAGGCGAAGAAGAAATATTCACTAATCCTGTGAAAAAGAATGCCAATGGATTGAAGCCATTCTCATATGATAAACTAGGAGATAATGGATGTGTCCCTAAGAATACATATGTTTCTGGATCAGATATCATTATTGGTAAAGTGATGCCTAAGAAGGTTAATGGAGTAATCACACACAATGATAATAGTATCTGTATGAAATCAAACGAAGAGGGATATGTAGACATGAACTATATTGGTACAAATAGTGATGGATACAAGTTCTGTAACGTGAGAATTCGCAAAAATAGGAAACCTGAAATCGGAGATAAGCTAGCTAGTCGCAGTGCTCAGAAAGGATGTATTGGGATGGTTTATAGACATCAAGATATGCCCTTCACAAAAAGTGGAATTGTTCCTGATATCATTATGAATCCTCATGCTATTCCTTCGCGTATGACTATGGCGCAACTAATGGAATGTATTATGGGTAAAGCATCATGTCATATTGGATCTCGAGGTGATTCTACTCCTTTCTCTGATTGTTCTGTTGAATCAATTGCTAAAGTTCTTGAGCAATCTGGAATGGAAAGATATGGTAATGAGATTATGTATAATGGAAGAACAGGAGAACAGATTCAGACTGAAATCTTCATTGGTCCGACATATTACCAGAGACTAAAGCATATGGTTTCAGACAAAGTTCATTGTCTTCGTGAAGGTCATGAAGTTCTCACTACCAAATGCTGGAAAGATATTTCAGAAGTTACTATGGATGACGAAGTGGCAATTCTAAAAGATGGAAAACTGGTATATGAAAAACCTTTGGAAGTCCATCACTACCCTGACTATGAAGGAAAGATGTATAAGATCAATAATTCAAGTATTGATCTTGATGTCACAGCGAATCATAGAATGTATATTAAGAAAGACGATGAATATAAATTGGAGAAGGCTGAGGATATTGTAGGTCAAACAGTAAGATATAAGAAGAATGCTGATTGGGACGTAAATGATTATGAATACATTCTGCCAGCATTTGAAGAATATCCTGAAAAGTCTGTAGATATGAAGTCATGGATTACATTCATAGGAATATGGATTGCTGAAGGAATTCATTGTGCTAATAAAATTAAGTTTAATTTCATCAATAAACTAAATGTAAGAGACAACTTGTTTGATGCAATTGCTAAATTAGGATATACAATTGACTCAGATAGCCTAGAAATTTATGACAAACAGTTATTGAATGAACTTAGTCAGTATGGTGATGAGTTGCCATCATGGGTATGGAATTTGAGCAAATATCAGGTGCGTCATTTAATTCTTATGATCAGATCATCTCATCTTCATCATAATGTATATTGTACAAGATCTGATATACTAGCCGATGACTTTATGAGACTACTTCTACATGCTGGATGGTCTGGTAACAAATCTATGAATAATAATGGTACATGGTCAGTGTCTATCATTAAGAAAAATAATAGACCATGTGTAAATCGCAATCACCAGCGCGAAGATCAACAAGAAGAATTGTATGATTTCAAAGGATCAGTATACTGCTTGTCTGTATCTTCAGAAATATTCATGGTAAGACGAAATGGAAAGGCTGCGTGGACTGGAAATTCACGTGGTTCAAATGGCCCAGTTGTGATGTTGACAAGACAGTCATCTGACGGTAGGTCTAAGGGTGGAGGACTCAGATTGGGAGAAATGGAACGTGATTGTCTGATTGGTCATGGTATCAGTGAATTTCTCAAGGAGAAGATGTTGGATACAGCCGATAATTACAGAGTGTTTATCTGTAAAAATTGTGGACTGACGGCGAATGCTAACCCAAAGAAAAACATATATAACTGTAAGTATTGTAAAACATCAACAGACATCATTCAGGTTCGCATACCATATGCGTTCAAACTACTTAGCCAAGAATTATACACCATGAATGTGAAGCTGGGATTCACCACAGCATAAATAGGTAACAGTTATGACATTCTTAATATAATTTTTTCAATTGCAAAACTATTTGTGAAGGCCATTACAAAATACGGAAAAAAATGATTACAATGATAATGATATCATATACCTTATTTAGGATGTCTCGTTCTAATAATCTCTTTGTCATTTTGATAGCATTGCTTAGCTTCAGCAATATCGTCATTATGGTAGTTTATAATGAAAATTATTCCACAAAACATTTTAAAAGAGAAATGCTCATGATCAAGGCAAATCGTTGTATTCGTTTGTATGATATCGGAGAAGCAAACAAATCATGCGAAGCATATGAAAATGATTATATCGCGTTCAATAAGAAAAATAAAGCGTTCAAAAACACATGGTATTTCTTTAATATGATAGCAATCACGTCATTATTCGCTGTAATCACATCAAATCAATAAAAATCATTTTTCACAGTTTTCACAGTTTTCACAGTATAAGAATCCATTATCGTCAAATACTTTATTATTTGTTATCACTTTCACGGTAATACTATTTGGAACTATTTCAATGATTTTCCTAATCTTCTTTTTATCTTCTTCATTAGTTGAATAAAATACATATTTACATCCGTTATTCAATTGTACAATGATTCTATCTTCAGCTGGTGTAATATATATAGCTTCAATACAGAAAATATTCAAGAAAATAGTATCAAATGGCACTTTTTTTATTGGTATACGCGCACTGAATCCTTTTTCTATGGGTTTATCCTTCTGTAAATATTTATTTATTTTGTTCTGAATATTTTTTAGTCTATTATTTTCAGAAGAAGACGACATATGAATATTTCTTATAAAATTTGTACTTACTGGTTTTGTTATTATTGTAAAACCAGTTACATAATTTGATAATAACACCAGTGTCAAAAAATACTTATATATTTTCATTTAGCTATATATAATGATATATTTTTAAGTATTCGTGAGAAGATTTCTTTAAAACATTTTTCTTGCTGAAAAAACAAGAAGGGTATGGTATTTGATGACAATAAAAAACGCAAAAACGACGAATATCCTACAAATAAATATAGACGTATCGTCGTAGCCGTTGGTGGGAATGCTTTACAAAGACGTGGTGAAAAATTATCGTACGACAATCAATTAAAAGCATTAATGGAAGCCATACCTAGTTTAAAAAAAATCTCTGATAATAATCAATTGATTCTTACACATGGAAACGGGCCTCAAATTGGAGTTCTTGCTTCAGAGAGGAACAATATGAAACTTGATATACTAGGTGCAGAATCACAAGGACATATAGGATATATTTTCTCACAGGCTCTCGGAACAGTAGGAATAATAGCAATACCAATTATTACACAGGTTCATGTTGATACAGCCGATGGTGTATTTGAAAACCCTACAAAATACATAGGACAAGTATACAATAAAACAGAGGCCGAATATCTCGAACAAACTAATATGTGGATTATGAAAAAAGATAAGGAATACTGGCGTCGCGTTGTTGCCTCACCTCCCCCATTACAAATAATCCAACTTGATGCCATTCGTGTATTACTTGAATCAAACTATTGTAAACCTCCAATGAGAATGATTCCTATTGTTTGTGGAGGAGGAGGATCTCCTATAAAATATGATGAATCAGGAGCAATCAAAGGAGTAGATGCTGTTATTGATAAAGATAATTGCGGTGCCTTATTGGCAAATGAAATTGACGCGGATGTTTTCATTATCCTTACAGATGGGGGAGGAATTTATGAAAATTATGATAAACCAGACCAGAGAGAAATGGCAGAAGTTACTCCTGAATATCTAATAAATACTGACGCTGGTATAAATTATCCAGGATCTATGGGGCCGAAAATTAGAGCTGTCATCAATTTTATACAGAGAAGTGCAAGAGACGACGTTTATGCTGTCATAGGTGATCTGAATGATACTATAGAAATATTATCTATGAATGCTGGGACTATTATCAAGAAAAATGTTATAGGTGGTGTGAAGTGGAGAACTAAGTAATCATACATATCAAGATATTATCTAAATAGAAACAATAATATATTCATATAATAGGTTAAATAATATGGATATGGATAGTTCTGGTGGGATAATTGTTTGGTTATTTTTGACATTCTGGATTTTAGCTGGATTGACTGCTTTTGGGATGTCACTGGTATGTTTTGGATACAAAGGATCAGTATTGGAAAAAATAGTAGGATTATTGTTGGCTTTCTTCTTGGGTCCATTCTATTGGATATATTATATGTATAATGGCGCATATTGTGTTAAATAAACCCAATTATTAAATACATATTATAGTATACCATCTCAATATCAATTTATTTTGTCAAATATATAAAAACAATTATATATACATATTAAAATATGAGTTTGTTCACAAATCATGATGTATTTAATGTACACAAAGTTCTTGGATTTGGATGCTTGTTACATTATGGGTATAGAATTTATAATAAATTAATCTACGGAACTATGTTTTTTGACCCGCATTCTATGGTAACATATATCGCACCGCTGGCACATTTGACACTGTCACTATCTTCATTTATTTTTCATGTACCTAAGAATAGATTTAATACGAAAGCAATTATTTGGAAAGAATTGCAATTACATAACATCATATTTACATCTCGTTCTGTATGTATGATGTATCATGCATTATTCATGCCACAAATTAATATGCATGTATACATTTACAGTCGTTTAGGAATTGTTGTATTACATCATGTACTTGCTGATATTGTGACACGTCATTACCAAGTACAAGATAAAACAACTACAAGAGATATTCCTTACGATACTGATAGTATCATGGTAAAGTATATTAATAAAAAGTATTATGCGATTTCGCAACTAATGGCATTATATGGTATGCTAGTTTCAAAGGATTGTGATAATGGATTGTTGGTGATGTTTCCGATACAATTATCTGCATTTCTAATGACATTGGTAAGAAAAAATATCATTAGTAACAATATGTGGCATATTGTATATGGAACAACTTTAGCGATACCTTATATTACAAACGTTTCTAATATTCATAATGATAACCGTATTTACCTACCATTTATGTTCATTCTTTCCAGACTGATTTTTAAATGTGATAAATATGTGAATATGTTGATTATAAGTATATCTCTAACATATTATGAAAACATGAAATAGATATAAATACGAATAGCTAGTTTTACATATTAAAAATAAATTTGTTATGAGACTATTGTTCACTAAAGTCAGGATGATCACATAATTCGGATATATTATATGTCTTTAGCTTGTTTTTCTGAAAATGTTGGTCATTTTATAGAATTACAAAAAATAAAATACCTTTATATTTTATATAGATAGTGCGTTTGAATGACAGATTGTGATACTGGTGTACAAAAATGCCAAGCATATGTTAGGAGACATATTTCAAGAAAACAATTTGCTCTCGAGCATTACTTTGAAACGATTGACGTTCTGATAAAAGACAAATTACACAGGAAAACCAATAATGATGTTACATACGATATTTTAGATACACCGCTTACATCGGAATACAAGATGATTTCACTGAAAGAAAAACAAAAACAGATGAAGATAGGAGAGATTTGGCAAATTGCATTAGGAAACTTTTATGGATTTGAAGATTTAGGAATTGGACACGAAACTGGCCTTGACATAATTTCGCATAGTCGTAAAATAGCTATTGAATTAAAAAATAGGACAAACACAGACAATGCTTCTGCCAAAAAGTCAAATCTCGACAAATTGGCAAAATTTAAAAAAGAACATCCAGATTTTCTTTGTATTTATGGAAATGTTAATGATCAATCTGAAACTAAAACATGGCAAGGCTCTATCAAAACAATACAGCACAATGGTGTCATATTAAAACAATATATAGGGATCTCATTATTAAACCTGATTTTAGAAAATAATACCGTTTCTGTTATCAATAAAATAAAAGAAATTTTGTTATCATATTCAGTTCATAGCAACAAATAAGTTTGCTTAGTTTGCTCCTTCTAAACACTTCAATATAGATAGTCCCATGTGATACGCCATATTCACTGGAATAGCGTTTCCAATTTGTTTATACTGAGATGAAATACTTCCAACAAATGTATAGTTATCTGCAAATGTTTGAATTCTTGCATATTCTCTAACAGTTAGAGGTCTTTCTTCATTCGGATGACATCGCTCTGTCTGTTTTTGCGACGGAGTACACAATAGTGTGAGAGATGGTTTTTCCATAGATAGCCTATGTAAAATACCTCTTTTCCCACCACCAGACAAATAACTTTTTCCCAAATATTCTTTTTGTAGATCTTCTGGAAGATTTATCCAGCATCCACCAGGCGGTATCTTTCTAAATAATTCCTTCTTATGATCAGTGTATTTAGCACCAATACTCTGCGGAACATTGAGTAAAACATCTTTGAGAACCTTTCTTTCATCAAGTGCTTCTGGAAATTCATATTTCATTCCAAGTGACTTCAATGTTCCTACGATAATTACCCTCTCTCTCTTCTGTGGGACATCGTAATGATTGGCATTTAATATCTTGTATTTTACTTCATACAAGTCATTAGCACAAAGATCTGATATAATTTTTTTGATAGTATTTCCTTTGTCATGCGATACAAGACCTTTTACGTTTTCTATCATAAATATTTTGGGCTTTACGAGAAAAACCATTTCAATAAAATTTACGAGAAGTTCTCCACGAGAATCATTTAGCCCTTTTCTAAGACCAGATTGTGAAAATGATTGACATGGAACACCTCCTGTAAATAAATCAACCTGTCCTATATACTTTGATATGTTCAAGTTTTTCATATTATCACACAACACCTCTATGTTTTCGTGGTTCATTTGGAGAGTTTTACAACAATCTTTGTTGTTATCATTCAGAAGCAATGGGAATAACCCGGCTTTCATAAGCCCTGAACTCAAACCACCACATCCAGCACATACTTCTATAAAATTATGAACCATATAATTATAAATCACCTGGTATTTATATACAAATCATGTCATTTTTTAGAAATTGAAGTTTTTGACTCAACCATACTAGTTTTTTGATCTTGTTGTAGCTTTTCTTCATCATACACTTCATTTAAGATATTCTTAATATGTTAGTCGGTGTATGTGGATTCTAGTGATATATACATCTCTCATATTATTAATTATAATTCAAAACAGATAATCATTTTTAATCTACCTAGATAAAACTGTTATGGTGAAATGTAATCACTTATTTTGTTACATATTTTATAGACCTAATTACAGTTGGATCACACTGAATGTTGTTCGTATATTCAGAGTTTTTATTAGATATTCCTGATATAGTAGATCTGGATTCAGTAATTGTAGGGCGGAATCTCTGAATAAACTCAAGACCAGTTGGTGAATGTTCTTTTAATGGTCGCAGACATTCGTTTTTACTCATAAGTTCTTTTTTGATATCTTTGTATAAAATCAAATTTATTTCATCTATTTTCATTATAATATTTATCTCATTTTTATCCCAGTTTCTGGAAACGTCCTTCTTTTTTAGGTAAACCATCACTAATCCTACACCCCATAACAATCCTACCCTGTTCTTTTTCAATGTTTTTGTGTATTGAAAGTTAAAAAGTTGGTATATCATATCCATTATTGGGTCATCGAACAATAATGATACAATACCCCATACGAACCATACGGCATCACTATCGCTCTCGTAAAATTTAGTTTCAAAAGTATATTTTTTTCGTATGATATAATCAATAGAATGTCTAAATTTATTGGCAATATCTGATAAAATATCAGCATCATCTGCAGATTTCTTCTCTATAGCATTCAGAGTATACACATAACCTGTAATAATTTGTAGAGAAAGATTATATGATGGGCTATCAGCCGGTGGAAGAACTCCTTCAAATTTAGAAGTTCCAGTTGAAGTGAGCTTGAAATTATCAACACTAAAAAGATCTATCATTTTCTCGCGAAGCTGTTTAATACACAAAGTACCTGTTTTTATTTTTGGATTTTTGATATAGATATCACATAACACGCACATTTTAGTGATCAATATGTATATGTCTTTAATCACTATCTTATCGTCTTCTATTAATTCATAAACTGATGACAGAATGTCTATCCATAATCTTATTTCATATAGTGAAATAAACGAACCTATATAACTACAAACTGATATGAGATTGTTTTGAAGAAGCGTATAACTACGTTCTTGATCCATAAGAATCAATTCAGTTGCTATATATATACTTTCGTTGATATTTGCTTTACATATACTATCATATAATTTAGAATTATTCGCATTCATCTGTTTTACTATATATATCTTGTTTATGTTTATCTATAAATACTTTATATTTGCTAATTATCTTATAGTTCTTCACTATTGTGACTTCTGATACATTACAAACCTGAGAAAACTGTTTCTTTGTAAATCCGAGATCTTCTGACATAGAATAATAATATAGTATTCCAGCTGCAGCCGATGTAGGTGAATTATCACTTAGGATCTCGTGTTTCTCCAAGAATTTTACTAGTTTCTTACATTTGTCTATATCATCCATCTTTATAGAAAGTTTACTGCCAAATCGCGAAATAAAGTCTTCTGGTCCAGATGAAGATACATTAATCTTGAGAAGGGTCTGAAATCGCGAATTTCCTCTATTTAGTACAACTGGGCTGATATTAAACATTGTGGCTATTTCTTTAGAGCTTCTAGGAACATGATTAATAAGACACGAATGGTAAATACAGGATGCTATCAGACCTTCCTTATTATCACCCCTAGATATTTTTTTTTCAGCTGCATTTTTATACAACACCTTCGCGTCATCTATTACCTTTTGTGGTATGCCATTATTAACTGTGCTAGATGTAAGTTTCTCAAATACAGACCAAAGAGTTCTCTCATCATAAGGCATAGAATTCCATAGTTGATACATCCTGATACGTTTGATATCAATATTATCCCTCTTACACCCACCTATCATGGATCCAAGAGATGATTTGGGAAGCAATGAGTTCGTAGGAAGTCCACAACGTGACGGATCTCCATCTCTATTATCATCTGCTCCATAATATCGCCATTCGGCTGTGTTATCAATGACCCTACCAAGGACGGCACAACATTGTTTACATATCTGCATGGTATCTTCTACTACGATATCATTTGAACCACACGCGCATAGGCTTTCAACTGTATCAATATGATTAAGTTCTTCTTTTAAATCTGCCAATAAATTCCAACAGTCATTTAATTCATCTTCCATGACGCTTTGATGAGGAAACATTATAATATTATGTCATTTTTTATCATATGAGTACTTAATAGTTCTAAAACAGTGGTATTTTTTGAATCATTTTTAACATCGGGAATATTTATTTTGATATGTAGATTATTGTCGTCTATTATGGGATATCCGTGGTGTAAAGATAACATGACATAATCTATCATTGTGAATGTATGAAATTGCGATAATGGTCTCATTTCTATATGTCAAAAAATAATTTATGTTTATCATTTTTTATTATATTATAATAGATAATGAAAAGAAACGTTCCTGATATAGGCACATCATCAAATGTATTATATGTGTTCCAAACACTTGCTATATTTTCAGTCATTGTATTTATTGCTGTAGCAACATATTTTCTAATTACCCGAAATAAGGTGGAACATTTTACAACAGGTAGTTGTTCTGTTAATAAAATAAGTAATATCAAAAAAACAATAAATAGATTTGACTGTCATAACATTAATGATCAATCATATGCCTTGAAGAGAAATGCGTATGACGAATTAAAAGCATCACTTGATAGTGCCGATAAATCAATATCAGCATTAGATAATCCTAAAAAAACTATCATGAGACAACATGAAATTAATAAAAATTCTATTTTAAAAAATGCGGAAGGGCAATTATCTAGAATGTATAGTTCGCTACAAAAATGTAATACATTATGGGATGAATATAAAAAATGTAATCCTGTAGCACCAGTTGCTCCTATCCCGACACCAGTTGCTCCTATTCCGGCACCAGTTGTTGTTCCTAACCCGGCACCAGTTGTTGTTCCTAACCCGGCACCAGTTGCTCCTATCCCGGCACCAGTTGTTGTTCCTATCCCGGCACCTGTTGTTGCTCCTATCCCGGCACCTGTTGTTGCTCCTACCCCGGCACCGGTTGCTCCTAACAATGATAATATAGAAGCTGAATTGATTAGAAATAAACAATCAATTATGGACGATTACAATAAGTCAAAAGATAAATTTTCCAGACAGACTTATAGATAGGCATTTTTAGAACTTATAGATGTGATAAGAATTATAAAAATAATGTAAAAATTGTTTATGAACGTGAATCTAGTTTTTTGTTAATTTTCATCAGCAGATCGTAAATGTCCGCATTACTTACAGTACTCTGGTGTCTTGAACCAGATGCTGTCTTGTTGTGTCTCCTATCCTCTCTAAGAGCCTTTCTTTCAAGATATTCAGTAAGATCCTTGTCTGTCAGGTTTACAGTTGATGCGGCATCTTCAATTGTAAGTCCGTCCTTCTCCATCTTATTGATACCAAAAAGGATAAGTCTAGTTTTGATACTTCCTTCAGATCTTGAGAGGGTCTTTGCAATATCTGTGTGGGTAACACCATCTGAGATCATTCTCATAAGCTGATCATCTTCGTCCTGTTCCCATTTGAGTCCAGCCCTTGATGTTTCATCATTAAGTCGTTGGGTTCTTAGCATCTCTTGAAATTTTGAAGGCATTGTATTAATATTTGTTAGTATTATGTGGGCTTTTTTGCTATATATATAATATAGATAATTCTTATATACATTTACATAATGTAAATTATGATATAAGCTTATCAAATTCATCTTTTGATATTATAGATATACCATATTCTCTTGCTTTATCTGTTTTGGCGTTATTGTCTGACACATTACTTACTACGAGAATATCAGTTTGTTTTGATATAGTAGTCATGACCCGGCCACCGTTGTCATTGATTATTTTTTCATAATCTTTATTGCGAAATCCTGTGAATACAATCCTTTTATTATTGAAGTTCTTTAAGTTATTATTTGACTTTGTAACATTAGGAACATTAGGGACAGGTAAGACATTCTTTTCTTCATATGTCATTCCAATATCATCACAGAATTTATAGAACATTGGTAGATTATCTATGAATAATTTTGCGGATGTTTCTGCTATTCCCTTTATTTTTGTTAGATCTGATATAGTTAGTGAACTCGATCGTATCTTGTCATATGCTATGTAAGGATACTCGTCTGTTATTAGTTTGAATTTTCTTTCTCCGAATCCTCTCCCAAATACATTTGATGCTGTTAGTAATTTCTCATAATTTGATACAACAGTTGTTTTAATTCCTTTGATAGCATCATACACTTTCTGAGAACCTTTCTGTTTGAATCCAGGAATCTTGTCAAAGTCTTCAATTGACATATTAACTATCTTTGGTAATGTATCAAAACCAGCATCATATAGTTTACTCAAAACACCCTCTTTTACTCCCTCTACTGACAATGTTTTCATAAAATGCGCAAACGCCTGAATGTCATGTTCTTTGTTTTTCTCTTCACCGACTAGCAATATATCAACACCTGTGTCATTCCACCTATATTTTATCAAGGTGCTATCAGGCATCTTTGGTTTACCACTAGACGATACAGATAAGACTTCAAGTATATGTGGGATTACATCGCCACTACGAATCACTATGATTCTTGATCCTGGTCCTATATTGTTCTTTTGTATGAAAGATGCGTTGAATCCAGATGCCTGTTTGATTTTCACACCACTTATGTTTATTTCATTGAACTTTACCAAAGGTTTTAAATATCTGTGTTTGGATATATTCCATTCAACATCTGTGACTATCACTTCTGCTCGTTCTTGAGTCAAAATTGTTTTGAAAGCGAAAGCATATTTTGGATTTTTACCCGAAATTATCTTGTGATTGTCATCGTGATATACTACTATACCGTCTATCTCATATCTAGATTCTTTTCGCCATTTTTGTAAGGTATCAGACAGGTAATCAAGAGATATGTCTGATGTTTTACTGTGTTTTACAACTGATAATTGTAATTCATTGATCATATTTAATGATTCACTTAACTTTGTCCTAGGGAACATAGCGTCATATGAAACGAAATCAATTTGTGAAACAATCTCTTTATTGATTGTCTTACTATGAACAGCACCAGCAACGACATTCCTAGCATTAGCACCAACATGTGATATTTTTGTCCAATTATCTTTAGAAATAATGAGTTCGCCACGAATAGCAGTTTTTTTAGTAAATGTAGGGAACTTGGTATTTAGATAAGGAAGGATGTGACTGATATTCTGTCCATCAATGCCATTACCTCTTGTTAAAAGCTTAGTTATCCCTTTATCATGATAAAGGAGACATGAAATACCATCTAGTTTTTCAGAAATGATATATTCACCTTTATATTTTTCCTGCCATTTTAAAATATCCTTTTCACTGTCCTTTATCTTATCTAGAGAACCCATATAATATGGAAGTTTTTCCTTATTGAATTCAATATTAGCACCTACCTTCTTAAGATAGGTGTTCTTAGGATCCTTCTCTCTGAGATAATCTTTGATAATGTCATACATATCATCTGTGAATATTGTTACTCTGGTGTTAAAGAATACTTCATCGGCCTCTTCAAGAATGTCTGTGATTTGTTTGTTTGAAAGGCTAGCAAGGGTTTGTATAGGAGAACTAATAAGCTTATCCAATAGTTCCTTCTTAACCATATTTGATATTAACAAGATATTCTGATATACTGTATAATCAATTTTTTGTTTATATACGTGAATTGTTAGAATAATACAATGGCTACATTAAATTAGAGAGTACATATTTGTTCAAAATCTAAAAACATTTCAAAGTTTCATAAAAATCTAAAATTTTCAATGATATGTACTCTCCTTCAATAAAATGATGAATATTATAATCATTATAAAATCGTATAAAAATAAATAAGAACATAATTAAACGTAATTAAAGTTTTGGAACAATCGTCTTATAAAAATATGTCAAGAGAGTTTCCCATCTATAATGGGTCAATATGTTCTCTCTTCCGCGTCTGCCGTGTTTTTCTACCAATTCGGGATTACTAAGATATTTCCAAAATGCTTCCATATATTCATGTGGATTGGTTAATTCGGATTTCCCAGGTATACCCTTAGACTTATTATCAAGATACAAACTCATCACTGGGTTTATGAGGATAGAATTTTGTGGATTCAAAAACTCCTTCATTCCACCAATATTAGCAGACACCTGTGCCTTTCCAAGTGCAGCACTCTCAAACCCACATAGCCCATATCCTTCGCCATCAGCACTATTGAGACCTACATCACATGAATTATACAGAATATTAATATCTCTATCTGACAATTGTTGTGGTGTACCAATGACATGAATAGTACTCTTGGCATATTCAAATGGAACATCTCTAAATTTGATTTCATTTTCAAGAACATCCATCAAATCCCAATACCCGTCAATTTGTGTTCCCACGACTAGTTTAATGGGTCTTCGTGTATGTTTATTGGTTTTGTATTCACCTTTCTTATTTTTGACATTTGCCTGATAATGTCTTTCAACAAACTCAGCCCATGCTATAATAGTTACATCCCATCTCTTTCTAGGTTGATTGCGGTTCAGATTTAGGACGGTAAAAGCATCTTGATCAATTTTAAAATACATTCTAGCTAGTTTCATTGGCATAGGAAAATACAGTTTTTCATCAAAACCATGTGGAAATGAATACATTGGCATAGATTCTTTTATTCCTAGTTTTCTTGCGACAGTCTCCCAATATGGTGTAAAAGCAATTACAGAGTCAAAGCAACTGTTAAGCAAATTAATGTACTCTTTTTTCTGATAAGGATAAACTTGATCCATATAGGAAACAAGTCTGAAGTTATGTTTTTCTGAACCACAATCCTTTAGGATATTTTGCGTAATAGCACTAGTCACGACTGCGTCATTAAAGATGATGATCACATCTTGAGGATTGGCTTTCAAATATGTGGAAATTTCCAACTCACCAAAGCCATTTCTTTTGGGATTCTCTGTAGCAAACGCATCATGAATCTTTACATTGGACGGAATATCATTGCGAATATTAGAGCCACTCGTCATGACAAAATTTTGGAATCCATATACAGTCAGTTCTATGTCATCAAAAGTTCCTAGATATTTACATATGTAATATACGACCTTGGAATAACCATTGCTGGCAGCAATCGGATATGTTCCACAAAGCATAATGCGTTTTTTACCATTTGAAGAAGGTTTCCACCAAGGTCCTGATGAAACATCTGATGTAATTTGAAATAAATTTGTATTAACTACTTTTGGTTTTTTATTCGTCTCAAATAATTCTGTATGTGTTGATGAGACAGAAGCGATATTTGTCTGCATCTCTTTTAGGGTTTCTTCTCCAAATATAAGTGAATTTTGTAACAGATTAACAGACATATTTACTAAATGTTTGTAGATTTATCTTTATATACCTATTTATTATATCGTTCATTCATGTATTTTGTTATATCTATGAATCCTCTTAAAATTTGATCTTCCATATCCTTTATACTCAAATCAATAAGTATATCATCATTATTTACTTTAAATTTTACTACCTTATTATATGGCATATCCTTCATTTGCATAACATTATAATGGTCATGTAATTCCATTTGTCTTGTGCTTTGAAACATTATCGTATTAATGATGACTTGTGTTATTCCCATAATATAATTAGCAAAACTCATACTTTTATTTTTTTCATATACAATCATATCCTCACAAGAAGAATACAACATGACTCCTAATATATTATCCTTGTTAACGTCAAGGAAGATGTTATCAGACTGAATTCCTTGACTCATTACGCCATCTACAAAATATTCACCGTCTATATAGTTCGGCACAATAAAGAAGGGTATGCTCATGGACGCCAATACAGTCTCTATTACAGATGAATTAGGTGTTGTATCAACTGAAAATATCTTATTATAGGATGTGTTAACACATGTACAACTCACATAAAAATTGATACCTGTCTTTTTGACAAATTCT
>Ga0222713_10002647_pt1 | contig 18972 bp, 16 predicted proteins | sample C33_649DmetaG_FD_165061 | JGI IMG/M metagenome (GOLD analysis project Ga0222713, IMG submission 165061) | Estuarine water microbial communities from San Francisco Bay, California, United States - C33_649D | ecosystem: Environmental > Aquatic > Marine > Unclassified | place: USA: California...
CTTGCGAAATTTTGTCAGAAGTGGAATTACTCAGCCGACTCAGGAAGGTCAGTGGCCGCGGGCTGCGCAGGAGTCTGCACAGGGGCCTGTGGCGCATCGTCCATTACTTCTTCCATTGCTGATTCCGGAGCAGAGGTTGTTGCCGCTCCCGGGTTCAGCATGTTGACCAAAAGCACCAAGGCAAAAAGGGCGATGGCCAATGCCCACGTTGCGCGCTCCAAAAAGTCCGCGGTACGCTTGACACCGCCCATCATTGAGGTCGCGCCGCCACCGAAGCTCGCGCCCATGCCCGAACTTTTAGGGCTTTGAACGAGCACCACCAGCATAAGGAGGATGCTAACTACGGCGATAAGAATCATAAACAACGAAGTCATAGTCTTCTAATTTATTTGGTTTTAAGCGCTTCAATGCGGGCGGCAAATATCGAACTTTTCTCGGGAACTCGAAGCTTTAAAATTTCGTAGGCCTGAATTGCCTTGGCGACGTGCCCTTGTTCGGCGTACATGCGGGCCAATGTCTCTGTCACAAGGCCGGTCACGTTGGCGTCCGGTTCGGTCCGCACTTCGGGTGCCGGAGCATCTTTGGCGAGCGGACTAATCTTTGGGTTCGCCGATAAAAACTGATCAATAAGCTCTGACCCTTTTGGGGACGACGACCCTTCTAGGTTGGCCACAAACTGCGCGAAGGGGCTAAGGCTTGATGGAGAGGCTGGCAAGGCTGGCTCGTTCGCTACTTGGCTCGCTTGAGCAGTCTGTTGCTTAGGCTTCTTCGCGGCTGGTTCCGTGGTGCGCACAGCAGGCGCAACGGGTTTAGGTTCTGGCGTTGGGACCACTGGCTCAGGGGCCGTCTGCACTGACTCAACCTTGGGCGAAACCGCAGCAACCGGCTCAACCTTGGGCGAAACCGCAGCAACCGGCTCAACCTTGGGCGGAACCGCAGCAACTGGCTCAACCTTGGGCGGGACCGCAGCAACCGGCTCAACCTTGGGCGCGCTTGGCGCAGAACCAAATCCAACTTCCGCCAATTGGGCCCTAGCAGCACGCGCTCGAAGAATTTGTTCGCGAACCCTCTCAGGAAGCGCGTCCAAATTCAATGTAGCCGCATTGGTAGCCTTGGGCTCGAGTCGGGTGGGCGGCTCTTTTTCAGCTGACGCTGATTTCTTGCTACTGGTTTCTTGTGGCTGATCGACTACAGTCGGCTCCTCAATACTCGTTTCTTGTGGTTGCTCAACTGCCGCTGGTTTCTCGTTACTCGTTTCTTGTGGTTGCTCAACTGCCGCTGGTTTCTCGTTACTCGTTTCTTGTGGCTCTTGATCCAAAACCCCTGGTGAATCACCAGGAACCAGAAACGAGTCACCAGAAATCAGTTCACCTGAAACCAATGAACCGACAGGATGCAACGGTTCTTCGACCCAAGCCATCAAGGCTGATCGGTTGGGACTTAGGGCTGCACAGCGATGCAGGACTTGGGTGAATTGGGGCGATTCCGCCTTTTGAACCGCACGCAGGTAGAGCCACCAAAGTGGAACCGCGGCCGGATTCGCCTCAACTAAGGCCGAAAGCCACGGCACGTCTGAGGCCGCAACAAGTGAAGGGTCCGCCCAAAGGGCCTCGAGGCGTTGTGCGTCTGCGGCTACCATTGAACGAGGGCCCGGTTAAAAATTTTGTCGCTCAACTCACTCACCATTTCTTCGACGAGGGCGTCCTCGACGCTGCGCAGGTCGGTCGACGCGGGGAAGTTGCGAAACGCCGAAAAACGCTGGGTAAACGACTTTTTGCCGTCGAGGGTATTCACGAACTCGACTTCGACACTCATGCTCAGGCGACTTTGCGCCACTTGGTCGTTGGCCGCAGGAGCCTCAGAGCGAACGCTGTACTCGACGATGGCTCCGCCAAACTGCAAATCGCCGTCGCGGCCCACCAGCGAGAGCGGAGTCTGGCGCACCATCACCGACTGAAGCTCGGTGGTAAAGCGCTGGGCAAGCATCGGATTTACGAGGTCCGAAGTGTTTCCAAAGGCCGCAACACTCAACGTTTTGGCGCTGCCCACGTCACCTCCGGTGAATGAGTAGCCGCCTTTGCATGAGGCAGCGAGCAGTACGACCAGCGCAACGAGCAGATTCCGCATCAGTCCAGGCCGAATTGCTTGATTTTGCGGTAGAGCGTGCGCTCGCTGATCCCGAGCTCAGCCGCGGCGTTCTTGCGGCGACCCTTGTGGCGCTCGAGCACGCGGCGAATGGTTTCGAGCTCCAGGTCCAGCAGCGACAGGCGCTCGTCGGGCTCAACCGCCGAATCCACGTCCAATGTCTCTTCTTCGTCGTCCTGCGGCAGGTCCATGTAGCGCGGAACCTCCGGATTCGCCACTGGTTCGCTGTGGCGAAGCACCGGTAGCGAGGCTTCGGCAGGCTGCGCCTGAGGAGTTTGAAAGCTTCCGCCCGCGATTCCCGCAACCACCTGCTTGAGGTTGTTGAGGTCGTTGCGCATGTCAAACAAAACCTTGTATAGGATTTCGCGCTCGGTCTGAAACTCAGACTGCGACAGGGCATCGTCACGGCGTGCGGGCACGCTGCGTCGATCAATTTCAGGGATGTACTGGCGCAGCACCTCGGCGTTGATCTCGCGGTCGCTTTCGACCACGCAGAGCTGCTCAACCAGGTTTCGAAGTTGGCGAATGTTTCCGGGCCAGCGGTAGGTTTCAAGGACGCGAACCGCCTCGTCAGACAGGCGTACGGCCGGAACCCGGTACTTCTGAGAAAAGTCCTGAGCAAACTTGCGAAAGAGCAAATGAATGTCGCCCTTGCGCTCGCGCAGCGGCGGAAGCGAAATCTCGACCGTATTTAAACGGTAGTACAAGTCCTCGCGAAACTGGCCCTTGTCGATTTTTTCAAGCATGTCGACGTTGGTGGCGCCGACCACGCGCACATTGACCTTATGAGCCTTGGACGAGCCGACCTTGATGAATTCACCGGTTTCGAGCACACGCAGCAGTCGAACTTGGGTTCCGAGCGGTAGCTCGCCCACTTCGTCGAGAAAAATGGTTCCGCCGTCGGCCTCTTCAAAATATCCTTTACGCGCTCCAGCTGCCCCGGTGAAGGCGCCCTTTTCGTGACCAAAGAGCTCTGAATCAATCGTCCCCTCGGGGATTGCTCCACAGTTCACGGCCACGAGCGGCGCGTGCTTTCGGTGCGAAAGGTGGTGAATAATCTTTGGAATATTCTCCTTACCTACCCCACTCTCGCCCGTAACGAGCACTGAAATGTCGGTGGCCGCCACCTGAATCGCCTTGAATACGGCGCGATCAAGGGCAGACTGGGTTCCGATGATGCCAAAACGCTGCTTTACCTCCTGAACCGTCATTCGACTACAAATTCGAGTTTAAGGGGCTTGCCCGTGCTGATTGGGTTGCCCGTGAGCTTGTTCACCACCTGCGCCGAGGTCGCCTCTACCACCACTTTGTGGGCGGTCGGAACAGGTTTTTTAAACTTCAAGTCCAAACTGCGGCCCGTCCACATAGAATTCCACACCTCAACGCCTTTGGCGTCGTAAATCCGAACAGTGAATCCCAGCGTCAGATTCTCGATGCACTGGCCCTCTTTAGCCACGCAGAGGCGCAGAATTCCAGACTGTTTAATTGCTTCAGCGCGCACGCCGAGCTCCAACTTCAAATCCTGGACACTCCCGTCGGGCAGGCGTGTTTGGGCTCCGGCCGCGAGGGCCAGTACGAGAAGTAGCGTAGTTGCAAACGTTTTCATCGGCGTGGAGGGCGTGCGTATCCGACCGCTTTACCCAGAAGGGTTGCGGCAGTACTGCGTTCGACGGTAACATTCACCCATTCCCCAGCTCGGTAGTCTTCGCGCGGAAACACCACCACCGTATTCTGCGTCGTGCGGCCAAACAAATCATCTTCGCTGCGCTTTGAGCGGCCCTCGACGAGCACTTCAAACGTCTGGCCCACATAAGCGGCGTTGCGCTCTGCACTGTGCTTCTGCTGCAGGGCGATGATCTCGTTGAGTCGGCGCTTTTTGACTTCAAGCGGAACATTGTCATCCATCTTGCGGGCCGCAAACGTATTGGGGCGCTCAGAGTAGGCGAACATGTAGCCAAAGTCGTACTTCACGTACTCCATGAGACTCAGTGTGTCCTGGTGGTCTTCTTCGGTTTCGCCAGGGAAGCCGGCGATCATATCCTGACTCAGCCCACAGCCCGGAATAATGCGGCGAATGCGGTCAATCAGCGCGAAGTATTCTTCGCGGTTGTGGCCGCGGTTCATCTCTTTGAGGATGCGCGAAGATCCGCTCTGAACCGGCAAGTGGATGTACTTGCAAATGTTGGGGTGGTCCGCAATAGCATGCAGCACCTCGTCCTTCATGTCCTGCGGATTACTCGTCGAGAAGCGAATGCGCATGTCCGGAACCGCCTGCGCCACCATGTGCAATAGGTCAGCGAAGTGCACTGCGGTGGCCTGCGCCATTGTGCTGGCTTTGGCAAAATCCTTTTTGAGTCCGCCTCCGTACCACAGGTAGGAGTCGACGTTCTGGCCGAGGAGGGTGACTTCTTGGTAGCCGTCGTTCCAAAGCTGAATCACCTCTTCGACGATGGTTTGCGGATCGCGGCTCCGTTCACGTCCCCGGGTGAATGGAACCACACAGAACGTGCACATGTTGTCGCAGCCCCTGGTGATGCTTACAAAGGAGGTGATTCCGTTTCCGCCAAGGCGCACGGGCTCGATGTCGTGGTAGGTCTCTTCTTTACTCAAGATGACATTGACGGCCTTGCGTCCCCCATCAAGTTCCTCGAGCAAGTTGGGCAGGTCGCGGTAGGCGTCGGGGCCCACCACGAGGTCGACGAGCTTTTCTTCGTCAAAAAACTTCTCGCGAACGCGCTCGGCCATACAGCCCAACACGCCAATCTTGAGTTCAGGATTCTTGGCCTTCAGCGTATTGAACTGGTCCAGACGGTTGCGCACGGTTTGCTCGGCCTTCTCGCGAATCGAACAGGTATTGAGCAGCACCAAGTCGGCCTCCTCGAGGTTGTTCGTGGTCTCGTAGCCGTCCTTTTGAAGAATGGATGCGACAATCTCGCTGTCCGAAAAATTCATCTGGCACCCGTAGGACTCGAGGTAGAGCTTCTTACCCTGACCCAGGCCTTCGCGGATCATGACTTCACCTTGGCGCTCTTCGCCGAGCGGGGCACGTTCGATTTCTGAAATTTTGGACATGCTGCAAAAATACGGACTACGTCCGAGCTAACGCGACAAAATGTCAGCCCCAATTTTTAAATGCTTAGCCGAAATTCCGAACGTTACTTTGTACGCGTAAAACTCTGCTCATGTCCCAAAACCTCGTCATCGTCGAATCGCCAGCCAAAGCGAAGACTATTGAAAAATACCTCGGGAGCGCCTTCACCGTGCGTTCTAGCTTTGGGCACATTCGCGACTTACCTGAACGCGGAATCGGAATTGACGTTGCCAAAAACTTCGCCCCCGAATACGTGGTCAGCGACGACAAAAAGGATGTGGTCGCCCAACTCCGCAAGCTGGCCAAGACCGCAGAGACCGTCTGGCTCGCGAGTGATGAGGACCGCGAGGGAGAAGCCATTTCGTGGCACCTTGCCGAGGCGCTGGACCTCGATATGAGCAAAACCAAGCGCATCGTCTTTCACGAAATCACCAAAACGGCCATTTTGAAGGCCGTCGACAACCCGCGGCACATCGACATGAACCTGGTGAATGCCCAACAGGCGCGCCGCGTGCTCGACCGCCTCGTGGGCTTTGAACTTTCACCGGTCCTCTGGAAGAAGGTCCGCACCGGACTCAGCGCCGGCCGGGTGCAGTCCGTGGCCGTACGCATGATCGTCGAGCGCGAGCGGGCCATTGATCAGTTTGTTTCTGACATCGACTTTCGCATGGAGGGCCGCTTTGCGGCTCCGAACGGAACCGGATTCAGCGCCGAATACCACGGATCCTTGGGCGACCAAGCCGCAGTTGATGCGCTTGCCGCAGCACTTGCCCTCGGCGGATTTGGAGTCCGTACCCTCGAGCAAAAGACGGCGCCGCGCAAGCCGGCGGCTCCGTTTACCACCTCAACCCTGCAGCAAGAGGCGTCGCGCAAGCTCGGAATGGCCGTGAGCCGCACAATGAGCTTGGCCCAGAAGCTCTACGAGAATGGACACATTACCTACATGCGTACCGACTCGGTCAACCTTTCAGACGAAGCCGTGAACGGCGCACGGAGCGCCATCACCGAGATGTACGGTGCCGATTTCGCCCAAACCCGCCGCTACACGACCAAAAGTGCAGGGGCCCAAGAGGCGCACGAAGCCATTCGCCCGACCAACATGATGGTGAAGTCCGCGGGAGGCGACGCCGCAGAGAAGAAACTCTACGAACTCATCTGGAAGCGCACCCTCGCCAGCCAAATGGCCGATGCCCAAATCGACCGCACGGTGGCGCACTTGAGCAATTCCGCGGCCGAATTCGTCGCTCGCGGCGAAATGATTGCCTTTGAAGGATTCCTCAAGGTGTACCGCGAAGGTGTGGACGAAGAAGAGGACGAGGCCGGAATGCTTCCGCCGCTCAAGCAGGGCGACTCGGTTGAACTCCGCAGCGCCATGGCCACGCAGCGATTTACGCGCCCTCCAGGTCGCTTCACCGAAGCAACCTTGGTCAAATCCCTTGAAGAAGAGGGCATTGGCCGCCCGTCGACCTATGCTCCAACTATTTCAACCATCCAGAAGCGCGGCTACGTCGCCAAGGGAGTGCGCGAAGGCGAGGTTCGCCACGTGGCCTTTGCCGAATGGACTGGCGGAAGCCAGTGGAACTGGGCACAGCGCGAAGAAAAATTCGGTTCAGACAAGGGACGCCTCGTGCCTACCGACATCGGCAACCTTGTGACCGACTACCTCGTCGCTCACTTTGGTGGGGTTATGGACTATTCGTTCACCGCGAAGATGGAAGCCCAATTTGACGAAGTGGCCGAAGGTCGCGCTGAGTGGCAGACCATTTTGGGCGACTTCTATTCGAAGTTCCACCCGCTGGTCACGCAGTCTGAAGAGAGCGAGCGCGTTCGTTCGATCCGCGTACTCGGAACCCATCCCGAAAGCGGTCGCCAAGTATCTGCACGCCTTGCACGGTTCGGGCCTGTAGTCATGCTCGGAGGCGGCGACGGCGATGAGGCAGACGCCAAATTCGTCGGAATCCCCGAACCCTTTACCCTCGACAAAATCACGCTACCCGACGCACTTGAGCTCTTGCGGCTCCCCCGAGTCGTCGGCACCTACGAAGGCAAACCGTTGCGCGCCAACTTTGGTCGATTCGGCCCCTATGTTCAGTGGGATAAGACGTTTGCGAGCATCACGGCCCCAATGACGCCCCTGAGCGTCACCGAGTCTGAAGCGATCGAGTTAGTCCAGGCCAAGATCGCCTCAGCTGCTGCAGCAGTCATGAAGATCTTCTCTACCCCTGAAGGTGAGGTCGAGCTTCGCAAGGGCCGGTTTGGCCCCTATTTGAAGTGGGGTAAAGAAAATGTGAAAATTCCGCGCGGAACCGAGCCTGAATCCCTGACCGCCGACGACGTGCTCGAGCTCATCTCAAAGCACCAACCCAGTACCGGCGCCAAAGGCCGCGGCAAGTCTTCGGCAAAATCCGCAGGCAAAACCGCGGGTAAAGCCAAAGGCCGCGCCACAAGCACACGTGCCAAAAAGTAAGCAATGGGGACTGAATGGCTTGAACCCGTTCCGCTGGACTTTAGCCAGCAGTGGCCCGCAGAGACACTGGGCGCCAGCATTGAACTCAACCGTGATGAGCTTCCGGACCTCAGAGGTGCCCGAATCGCGCTGATCGGCGTTCCCGAACAACGCGCAGCCGCTCACGATGTGGCAGACAGCGTACGACGCGCACTCTACCCTTTGTACTGGGGACCCTGGGACCTTCGCGTGGTCGACCTCGGAAACCTCAGGCCAGGCCGGGACCGAGTTGATACCTTGGTGGCCGTCGAAGAGCTGGCCGTCGAAGTGATGAAGTACGGATGCATACCCGTGTTCCTCGGAGCCGGGTCTGACTGGCCTTTGGGCGTCTACCGCGCCTATGGAAAGATGGAGCAAACGATTAATGCGTGCTTGATCAACTCGCGCATTTCGCTCGGAGACGACCACAGCCTGCCCGACCGTAGCAACCTGCTCGCCCACTTACTTACGCACAAGCCGTTCCACCTCTTTCACGTGAGCCACCTGGCCCACCAGAGCTACTTTGTTCCGCAATCTGCACTGGACCTCGCCGAGAAAATGCACCTCGAAGTACACCGCGTGGGCGAAATGCAGCCCATTCAACGTGCAGAACCATGGTTGCGCGACGCCGACATGGCCATTGTCCACAATGCGGCGGTGCGGGCTGCGGACGCCCCCGCACAGCACGAAGCAAACCCCAACGGCCTGAGCGGTGAGTCCTTCTGTGCGCTGCTGCGCTTCGCCGGATTCAGCGACAAGCTCAGCAGCCTTTGCCTCACCGACTTTGTGGGGTCTCGAGACCTTGACGGCCAAAACGCACACCTCTGGGCCCAAGGTCTATGGTACTTCATGGATGGTGTGGCGGGCCGCGTGGCCGACTTCCCGCTCCGCCCCAAAAGCGAGAACCTTAAATTCACTGTGCTGCTTCCTGACGATCAAGGGGAAATGGTTTTTTACAAGTCTCCGCTCAGCATGCGATGGTGGATTGAAGTACCCAACAATCCATCTGAAAACGCTCGGCACCAATTGGTTCCGTGCTCATACGAAGACTACGACCAAGCACAAAGCGGAAGCATCCCCAACGTATGGTGGCGCATTGTTCGACGCGGTTTGTAACGAACAAACTAAATATTTGCTACTTTTAGCGCTGATTCGCAAGACCCCGACCCACCGAATGTACCGTATGAAATCCCTTATTGCAAGTGCTTTGGTGCTGATATCCAGCGCGCTATGGGCGCAGCAGGACGTTCAGTTCACCCAGTACTACCACAACCGACTTGGCTTCAATCCAGGCGTTGCAGGCACGGGAGATGGTATTTGCATCAACTTGGGGCAACGCCTACAGTGGGTAGGATTTGACGGTGCCCCTACCACTCAGAACCTTAATGCATCGATTCCGGTGGATCTTTTGCACGGAGGTCTCATGGTCAACGTCGTCAACGACCGTATCGGTTTTTTTGAAGACATTTCTGCCGCCGTGGGCTACGCCTACCAACTTGAATTGGGTAGCGGAACCCTTGGTCTCGGACTCGCCGTCGACTTCAAAAATAAAAACGTACGCCAAGCGACATGGATTTTCCCCGACAATCCTTCTGATCCTGCGGTGATGAACTCGGGTGCGACTTCGTTCACCCCTGAACTCAATTTTGGAGCCTACTACACCAACGACCGCTGGTTTGCAGGCCTTTCTTCAAGCCGATTGCTTCAGAGTTCGGCAAGCTTCGGAACAGGAGCGCGCTTTCAAAGCAAACTGCACTACTTCCTCACGGGCGGAGCTACGTTTGACCTGCCTACCTCAACCCCCATTCAAATCACCCCAAGCATACTGCTCAAGTCCGACTTGAATTCAAACATTTCCATGGACCTCAATGCAAACGCATTGATCATGGAGAAGCTTTATGCGGGCCTTGGCTGGAGGAATCAGGATGCAATTAGCCTCATGCTGGGTTACCAGATCATGCCATCGCTTCGCGCTTCGTATTCGTACGACTTGACCACTTCGAGCCTAAGTGCCTATTCTTCAGGCTCTCACGAACTTTTTCTCACATATTGTTTTACGATTGAGATCCCTCCTCGGGTGAATGGAAGCTATCGTAACCCAAGATTTTTGTAATATCGCGCCCTCAACGACGTTAATTCATTGCCATGATGCACGTAAAAATGTTTAATCCCTTCTCGCTTGCCGCTTTGGCAGCAGTGGTTCTCGCGTCCTGCTCAGGAGGCGACCACGGGGAATTAGTAGGCGTACAAGACCGCCCCGACTTCTATCCTTCGGACCCCTACGGAATGGTCTACATTCCACAAGGTCAATTCGCTATGGGTAATTCCGATGTCGATGTTCCTGCCACACTCACCGCTTCGACCAAGTCGGTGTCCGTGTCGAGCTTTTACATGGACGAAACCGAAATTACCAATAACGAGTACCGCCAATTCGTGCACTGGGTTCGTGACTCCATTCTGCGCTACCGCCTCGCCGAAGGCATGGTAGAAGACTACGAGTACATCAACTATGCCGACATGAACAATCCCACCTACTTCGAGGAGTACGTAGGATTGAACTATCCAGATAGCATGCAGACCTACCTTGATTGGTCTCGCCGTTTGGTGTGGGATCCGAGCCGTTACCCTTCAGAGGAGTACACTGAAATCATTGAGTCGATGTACCTCTCACCTGAAGAGCGATTTTTGGGCGGACGCAGTATTGATTCACGCCAACTCAACTACCTGCACTTTTGGGTAGACAAGCAAAAAGCCGCCTCAAAAGAAAACCGTTGGCAGAAGGACTTCCGTGATGCCGACGGAGACGGACGCACGTTCTCGTACCGAGACTACATCAAAAACGGCAAGAAGGTATCGGATCGCTCGAGCTTCTTTATGTCAGAGATTGTAAACGTGTACCCCGATACCTTGGCGTGGATCTCGGACTTCACCTACTCGTTCAACGAACACCTTCACGACAACTACTTCTGGCACCCCGCCTACGACGAATACCCTGTGGTGGGCGTGAGCTGGAAGCAGGCTACTGCCTTCGCCAACTGGCGCACGCACTACCGCAACACGTACTTGAAGCAGAATAACGACTTCATCGAGAACGAGTTCCGCCTACCGACAGAGTCAGAGTGGGAATACGCAGCTCGAGGCGGATTTGAATTGACGACCTACCCATGGGGTGGCCCCTACACTACGAACAGTAAAGGTTGCTTCTTGGCCAACTTCAAGCCTGGTCGTGGTAACCTCGTTGCGGATGGCGGATTCCACCCTGTACGTGTGCACAGCTACGAGCCCAACGGATACGGACTTTACGACATGGCCGGTAACGTAGCGGAATGGACCAGTACCGCGTGGGACGAAGCTTCGTACTTCTTTGTAGCCGACCTCAACCCTGACTTCAAGTACAACGCTGCAGAATCAGACCCCGTCACGATGAAGCGAAAAGTGATTCGCGGTGGATCGTGGAAGGACGTCGCCATTTTCATGCAAAATGGCATGCGCGACTACGAGTACCAGGATACAGCTAAGTCCTACATCGGATTCCGCACGGTACAAAGCTTCCTTGGCCGCGACCGCAAAGATTTTTAAGAACAACCAACAACCCTCTCAATCTTAACCTCAATATTTCTTCACCATGGCTTTAATTGATGTAAACGGTAAGCGCTTTAAGAACTTCATGGCCAAGCTGTACGGTATCGGTGCGGCAGTAGTAATTATGGGTGCACTGTTCAAGATCATCCACCTCAAGGGTGCAGATTTGATGCTCATTGTTGGTTTGACTACAGAGGCTGTCATCTTTGCGATCTCTGCGTTTGAGGCCCAGCCTAAAGAATACGACTGGACACTCGCATACCCTGAACTAGAGAACGAGCCCGCTAAAGAAAAGAAGATTCGTCGTTCTGGTGGAGGCACAGTCACTCAAGAACTTGATCGTATGCTCGAAGAAGCGAAGATTGGTCCCGAGTTACTCGACAGCCTATCAAGTGGAATGCGCAAATTGAGCGAAACTGCAGCCTCGTTAAATACCGCTACAGATGCCGCTGGTGCTACTGCAGCCTACAGCGATCAGCTCGGTGCTGCAGCTAAAAACATGGAGGCATTGAACGCCTTGTACGCTGTTCAACTTGAAAGCTCAGCGAGCCAAATGGAAGTTCAAAGCGCTGTTCTTGAAAAGCTTGGCGCTTCAGCTCAAAGTGCAGAGGCGCTTTCAGCAGAGGTAACCAAGCTCAGCCAAAACTTGGCTCAATTGAATTCCGTATACGGCAACATGCTGACCGCGATGAGCGTTCGCGCCTAATCGGAATTTCAATTCGCAGACAACTCCTTGTAATCTAGATACGAACTAAATAATGGCATCAGGCAATATTTCCCCGCGTCAGAAAATGATCAACATGATGTACCTCGTGTTGACCGCCATGCTGGCATTGAACGTCTCAAAGGACATCCTGCGGGTGCTCGCCAAGCTTGACCTTGGTATGAATGCTACTGTTTCGACAGTAGAGCGCGGAACAGCTACGCTGTACCAAGCAATTCAAGCCCAGGTTTCTGAAAACCCTCGTGCTGTGCCAATCAACGAGCGCGCAAAGCAAGTCAAGTCCCAATCTGATGAAATTTTTGCCCTTTTGGCGACAACCAAGGATGAAATGATCGCACTTACAGGTGGTCTTGACGAAGAGGGGCGCTACAAAGGCGCTGACAACCGGGACATTCCAGAGAACTACCTGTTGAATGACAAGAGCATAGGTGGTCAGGGCAAAGCCAAGGAGATCAAAGAAAAACTTGCGGCATTTCGCACGTTCCTAGAGGGTCAGTCTGACGGTGATGCAACTATGAAACGCATTGTCGACGAGACGTTCACCTTTGACGATGAAGTTGTAGAGGGTAAAAAGATGTCGTGGGAGCGCGCTACGTTCGCGGAGTTACCGCTCGCGGGTGTCGTTCCATTCTTGACCGACTTGCAGTCGCGCGTACGCCGTATGGAGGCCAAGACGATTGAGCACCTTTATGGTCAAATCGATGCCAACACCTTGAAGTTCGACAACGTTCGCGCTGTCGTGATGCCACGCAGCACCTACGTAACGCAGGGCGACTACCTCGAGGCTGATGTGTTCCTAGCTGCCTACGATAAGGGGCGGAATCCTGAATTTGTCGGAATTACTCCGCAGTCCATTGAAGATGGCGTGGGTAAGATCCGTATTCAAGGTTCGGGCAACGGTTCAAAAACGCTGAAGGGCAGCATGCGCGTTCCTGGTGGTGACACCGACTACCCCTTCGAATTGACGTACACTGTAGCACCACCAAGCGTGGTTATCGCTGCCACCAAGATGAATGTGCTCTACCGCAACGTAGACAACCCGATTGAAGTATCGGTACCGGGTGTGGCTCCTGAGAACCTTATGGTGTCAGGTCCCGGAATTTCAGGCAAGGCTGGTAACTACGTCGCCAACGTGACGAAAGTCGAAGGCAAGGAAGTAACCATTACCGTCAACGTGAAAGAAGCCGACGGCAAAACTCGTAAAGCGGGTAGCAAGCTGTACCGCATCAAAGGACTTCCGCAGGCAGTGGGCACAATTTACAAGAAGAAAGATGGCTTGATCTCTTCAAGTTTGCTTTCAAAAGGTGTAATCGAAGCCGAGTACCAAGACTTCCCGTTTGACCTGCCGTTGACCGTTACAGGGTTTGACATCAAGTTTGAAGGAAAGCCTGCCGTTGAAGTTCGCGGTAACAAGATTCCTAACGATATGCGTGACCAAATCCAGCGCTTGAAGCCTGGTTCTTCAGTGACCATTCGCAAAATCAAGGCAAACACCCCAGCAGGTGCGCGCATTGACAACATTTCTAACATCGTCCTCGACGTTCAGTAAGCATGAAAAAAATCGCATTCCTATTGGCGGTCCTCTTCGCGGGTGCAACCCTCGAAGCGCAGGTACTGTCTCCGCAGGATGACGGCTTGATTCCCAAGTCCGACATTCACTTCTCGCAAACCCGTGTGGTTCCCTACCCGCACTTGCGCCAGGACGACATGCTCTGGTCAAAGCGCCACTGGGAGCGAATTTTCACGCTTGAAAAGCTCAACCACCCCTTGTACTACCCCATTCAGGCCTTGCCCGACCGCAAGTCACTGTTTGACGTAATGAAGGATGCCATCCTGAGCGAAGGCAGCATCACCGAGGTGTACGACGACGACATGTTCTTGCGTCCGTTGACGATGAATGAAGTGGGTGGACGCCTGTTTCGCATCGACACCATTCGCGACAACGACGACGGAACCATCTTGGCCATTGACTCGATCGAGGTGAAGTCAAACAACATCGTGGCTTGGGACATCAAGAGCGACTGGTACTTTGACAAGCAGCGAGGTGAACTCAAGAGCCGCATCATCGGAATCTCGCCGGTGATCAAGGATCCGCAAGAGGGCGACATTGTTAACTTGTTCTGGGTATGGTTCCCCGACGCCCGCCAGGCGTTTGCGACGAACATTGCCTACAATCCGAACAACAACACGCGACGTTTGACGTTTGACCAAATCTTTCAAATGCGCTACTTCAATGCGGTAGTGACCAAAGAAGACAACGTCTACGACCGCGAGATTAAGGACTACAAAATCAACAATCCGATGGAGCAGTTGCTGGAGTCCAAGCGCATTCGCGAAGACCTTCGCAACCGCGAGCACGACTACTGGCAGTTCTAAGCGAACGCCACAGCACAGAGCCACCTTCGGGTGGCTTTTTTTTTGCTCCTAACTTGCACCCTCAATGGAACGCATTGCCCTCGTAGGCTTTGGGATCGCAGGAGCGTCTCTTGCCGCCACAGCCCCCAAAGGTGTGGAGCTAGTGGTCTTCGACGTGGCGGGCCGCCGGTGTTCGTCACGCGTTGCCACGGGACTCGTCAATCCTATTGTACTCAAGCGGCGCCGAGTGGTGTGGCGCGCCGCCGAAGCCCTAGATGTCGCGCTGCGAACCTACCCTAGCGAACTGCGTTCGTCGGGATCCATTTATGAGGTCCTACGCACGGTGCAGGAACTCAATGACTGGTCGGCACTTAGCGACCATCCCACGATGGGTGCCTACTTGGGGGCGGTTCACCCCGTTCCTGGAGGGGTTCACGGGGTTGGCCTCGGCGAAGTCCAAGGGAGCTTTCGACTGAATGTAGTCGGTTTTCTCGAGCACATGAGGACTCAAGTAGACGTTCGAAACGAGTCCGTAGAATCGCTCGAACCGATGCCAGATGGGGCGTGGCTCGTTAACGCTATAGATCGTTTCGACCGAATCGTACTCGCTGAGGGCTACCAGGCGCGCTGGACAGAGCACTTTTGGGGTCCGCTGGGCTTTGCCCGTACGTGGGGACAAGGACTTAATGTAGCGCTGACCATAGATCTGGGCGTGATGCTGCACCGAAGCCATTTTTTGCTTCCGGAGGCCGGTGGTGGCTACCAGCTCGGGGCCTCTTTTGGTTGGGGCATCGAGCACGGCGACCAGGATCCCCCCGAGGCCAACGCCAGCCAGGCAGAGGAACTGCTGAATTCCGCACGAGAGTGGGTTGACGGTGGTATTGAGGTGAGGGCCCAATGGACCGGAATCCGACCCAACACGCAGGACCGACGGCCGCGCTGGGGATGGCACCCCGAGCTCCCCACACTGGGAATGCTCAACGGGCTCGGGTCTCGCGGCACGCTGCACGCTCCCCTACTCGCTCAGGAGCTTTGGGATCAGCGCTTGGGCGCCGCGTCCGCGTCGTAGTGGACGAAGAAGTTGAGGTAGGTGACTCTGGCGATGCGAAAGAGGTAGGGACCAAGGACGACGAGGGTGCCGGCGAGGGCTCCGACCGTGGGCCACATGGACCAGCCGAGCCACACTCCGCAAATGATGTAGACGGCGACAAATAAGGCCACCGTGTAGGCGTAGGACACGTACATGGCTCCGTAGTAAAAGTTGGGTTCGGGTTCGTAGTCCTGGCCGCAGACGCTGCACGATGCGTACATTTTGTCCATGTTTTTGAGGTGGTAGGGATTGGGGTCCTCAAACATTTCACCCTCGTGGCACTTGGGGCATTTGGCGGTCGCGATGCTGTAGGGCTTGCTGCCTTTTCCGATCAATTTCATGGGGTGTAGGGTGAATGGGGTTCTGAGTGCAAATTTACCCCACGCGCCACGGGGAATCGTGGTACTTTTGTCACCCTTATGTTGAGTGTACACCAAGTTAGTTTGAGTTTTGGCGGATCGGACCTGTTTAAAGGGATTTCGTTCCAAGTAAACCCCGGAGACCGCATCGGTCTGGTAGGGCGCAACGGAGCCGGTAAATCAACCCTTCTCAAGCTGATCGCGGGTCGCTACAAGCCGGACACCGGCAAAATCAGCTACCCGAGCGACTTCAGCATCGGCTTTTTGACGCAGGACATGCCGCCCGCCCCGAACGCCAGCGTGTGGGAAGAGGCCGCGTCCAGTTTTATTGAGATCAAGCGCCTCGAGGCCGACATCGAGTCCATGACTGGTGAGATGGGCACACGTACCGACTATGAGAGCGACGCCTACATGGACCTCCTCGAGCGATTTCACCACGCTCAGGAGCGCTACCAGCACATCGGCGGCTACACCTACCAGGCAGATCTTGAGCGCGTGCTCTTGGGCCTCGGATTCAAGGCGACCGACTTTCACCAGCCGCTGAATTCGTTTTCGGGCGGATGGCAAATGCGCGTGGAACTCGCCAAAATCCTGCTGCAGCACCACGACGTCCTGCTCTTGGACGAACCGACGAACCACCTCGACATCGAATCGATTTTGTGGCTCGAAGAGTTCTTGGCAGAGAGCAACCAGGCAATCATTCTGGTTTCGCACGACCGGACCTTCTTGAACAACGCGACCAACCGCACCCTTGAGATTGTGCTCGGTAAGAGCTACGACTATAACGTTCCGTACTTTAGGTACCTGACGCTTCGCGACGAAATCCGCGATAAGCAGCGCCAAGCCAAGGCCAACCAGGACAAAGAAATCAAGCACACGCAAGAGCTAGTGGAACGGTTCCGGGCCAAGGCCAGCAAGGCGTCGTTTGCGCAGTCGCTCATCAAAAAGCTTGACAAAATCGATGTGATCGAAGTCGACGATGAGGATACGCGGCAGATGCGGTTTAAGTTTCCGCCCGCACCGCATTCAGGCAAGATTATGGCCCGCCTGCAGGGCATTCACAAGCACTACGGACCCAAGCACGTGCTACGCGGCCTCGACGTGGAGTTTGTGCGCGGCCAAAAGATCGCTTTTGTGGGCCAAAACGGCCAGGGTAAGTCGACCTTGGTCAAGATTTTGACCGAGGCGCTCGGCTACGACGGCACCATTGAGTGGGGCCATCAGGTTCAGCTCGGCTACTACGCCCAGAACCAGGCTGAGGTGCTCGACGGCACCAAAACGGTACTAGAGACGATTGAGGATGCGGCTCCGGACGAGATTCGCAAGAACGCACGCAAGCTTTTGGGCAACTTCATGTTTGCGGGCGACGATGTCGAGAAGAAAGTTCGCGTGCTTTCGGGCGGCGAACGCGGACGCCTAGCGCTCTGCCAGCTGATGCTGAACCCCATCAACCTTTTGGTGCTCGACGAACCGACCAACCACCTCGACATGGCGGCCAAGGACGTGCTCAAGCAGGCACTGATGCAGTACGACGGAACCCTCATCGTGGTGTCGCACGACCGCGAGTTCATGGAGGGTCTCTGCGACCTGACGTTTGAGTTCCGCGACGGCAAGATCAAGCCGTACTTGGGCGGAATCGAGTACTTCCTCGAGCAGCGCAAGGTGGAATCGCTCCGGGCTATGGAAGTAGCCGGCGCGCAGAAGGCGGCGGCCGCGGCCAGCGCAGCTGCCGCGGCACCCAAGGCCGAAGCCAAGCGAAGCCGTGAGGACCAAAAGCGCTTGGATTCCGAACTCAAGAGCGCCCAAAAGGCCATGGAAACCGCCGAAAAGGCCTATGAAGCCGCGCAAGCGGCGCTGGACGCCATGGATGCCGAGGTGGCCAACCCTGAGGTATTTAAGGAGCGCAGTATGGATCCGACGTTTTTTAAGAACTATGAAGAGCTGCAGCACGCCGTGCACGCCCAATTCGAAGTGTGGGCAGAGGCCCAGGACCGATTTAACGCCGCAAAAACAGCCGCCGAAGAAGCGTAACCTAACTTTGGGTGTATGATGCGTACCCTTCTTACCGCGATGGCGATGCTGTTGGCAGCGGCCACAGCTACAGGCCAGTCCAAAAAGCAAGCTCCTGCCGCCAAACCCAAGCTCGCGGTGTCGATTGTGGTCGACCAAATGCGCGCCGACTACCTGACGCGATTTGCTCCGCTGTACACGGGTGGTTTTAAGCGACTCGTTACCGAGGGGCACGTCTTTCGCAACGCGCACTACACGCATACCCCAACCTATACAGGACCTGGTCATGCCACGGTGTACACCGGCACAGATCCTTCGAACCACGGGCTAATCGCGAACGATTGGTACGATCCCGCCCTCGGCAGGACCGTGTACTGCGTTGAAGACCTTGAGGTGCAGCCCGTGGGCAGCACGCGCGAAGCAGACAAGCGCAGCCCTAAGAACATTCGTTCAACCACCTGGACCGACGAGTTGGAGTGGGCCAGCGTAGGCGCTTCACGGGTGTACGGATTTTCGCTCAAAGACCGCGGAGCCATTACCGCCGCCGGGCACTATGGGGACGCCGCGTTCTGGATGGACGACCAGGTGGGGTTTGTGACGTCTTCGCACTATGCTTCAGCGCTACCCGAGTGGATTCAAGCCTTTAATGCCGCGCACAGCCCTGCCAGCTACCTCAAGGGCTCGTGGGATCGCCTGATGGCTCCCTCAGTTTATGAGTCGTTTACGGGGTCCGACGAGCGCCCCTTTGAAGGCAAGCTCCGCGGGGCCTCTAGCGGCTCGTTCCCCTACGACCTCGCGGCGCTCGGTGCGGGCAATCCCGGGCTCATTCGCTACACGCCGCACGGCAACCAAATCCTTATCGATGTGGCGCTTGCCGCCGTGGACGCCGAGCAGCTCGGGCGCGGAACCCACACCGACGTGCTCGCCATTTCATTTTCGACGCCCGACCATCTGGGTCACCTGATGGGTCCGCGCGCCCAAGAGTTGATGGATGTCTACCTGCGACTCGACTTGCAGCTCGGCCAACTTTTTGACGCGCTCGACGCCCGCCTCGGACGCGGAAACTACTACGTTTCGTTGACCGCCGACCATGGTGCCTGCGACAATTCCAACCAAGCTGCCCTCGACGGG